>Ga0265297_10010066_pt1 | contig 11991 bp, 12 predicted proteins | sample Munlanlwell13791_FD_192502 | JGI IMG/M metagenome (GOLD analysis project Ga0265297, IMG submission 192502) | Leachate microbial communities from a municipal landfill in Southern Ontario, Canada - Leachate well 137-91 | ecosystem: Engineered > Solid waste > Landfill > Unclassified | place...
TAAAATAAACTACACCTTCATGGTCGGTTATGGCGTGGGGTTCGCTCATTCCAATGGTGTCAGATATAACAGAGGCCACAAGGTCATACTGTGTAGAACCTTGGAAGGACATTATAGAGGTGTTCTTAAATACTAGCCATTCGGCTTGAGTGGTATAAATGGCGGTTATCTTATCACCGGGAAGTCCAGGGGCTTCAAAACCGGGGGAATAATCCTCAACATCAACTACAAAATCAGTTACATCACCGGAGGCAGAATAATACAACCTATTGGGGAAATCAGTAGTACCGGAAATCAACATCCGGTCAACTGTCATCGCACAAATGGAAGCGCGAGGCATGGAGGCGTAGTAAACAAAGGTCGTGCCATCCCAAGACCAAGGGATATCATGCTGGTCGTTAAATGCGAATACCTTTCCATCAGATACACAGAAATCCCATTTAGCCCCCGCCGTCATAGTGGTAAGGATATTACTAAAAGCGGCCCCATTTACGGACTTGGAAATATAAACATCGTGGGCCACTAGGATTATGTTATCCCCGCTAGAAGTGCGGAACGAAACAGAACCCCTAACAGGGGCCGTAGCAATAGTTAAAGATCCGTAAAGGCCATATCCCGCCCTTTTCTTAACCGCCGAGCCATCAGCGGTCATCTCAACATTAAGTAAATCTTGCGCTTCGCCGTTGCCTAAAGTAATAGAGCTGTCGGTATTGTTAAGCCCACTAAACGGGCCGGAAACGCTAAAGTTTTCCGCAAATACCGGAGCAGTAAAAAGGCAAAGGAAGGCAAGTATCTTAAACATTATCTAACCCTCACATTGTCAACATGGAACCGGAGGGATTCTGATTTAGTGTTACCAAAGGTCTGTATGGCCTCCGCTACTTTGTCTTGATACTCTTTTTGGAATCCCGCCCGTTTCTGGGCTATCTCCGCAGTTTGGGTTATATACCCAAGAAGCAGCCAAGCGGCGTAATGGGCCAAGCCCGTGTGGAACTGAACCATAAGAGAGGACGAATTAAGCGGCACATCACTATCCGCAGTCATGGTTACAGGAACAGGGTAGTATGTAAGCACTATTGCCGTACCATCGTCAGTATTAGACGGCTTCGGGTACAGGGTAATGGTCTTACGATTTTCTTCGGGGTCAATGACGAAATATTTGGGCGTTCCCTCATCGTCAGACCATTTATCAGAGGTCTTGAAAGATTGGAGGGTAGCCCGTGAGATAGGGTCAAGTTTAATCCCGTTAAGGGTAACTTCCTTCTCATACATAAAATCCGTAGGGAGGGAGTAGGCCGCAGTACCAGACACCATCGTTATAGCGGAGTCTTTGTAAAGGGCCTTGGAGTCAAGACTAAATTGCTTGTTGGCCTTGTCTATGGAATCGTTGACTACCACTACGGAGAATTTGGTACTAGACGGGTCTTCAACTAGCCGGGAGGCCATCGTTCTTATTTCGCCACGATTCATTCTAATACCTCCGCAGGGGCCTTGAAGTTACTATCTTTCCAAGTAGGCACAGTACGCTTTATTTGGCCCCTAGCAACTATCTCTTTAAGTGCTTCCCCGTAACGCTTCGCAGTATTATCAATATTAAAGTCTTTAAATACCCGTTCCCTAGCATCTCTGCCAATCATCTTGCGTTTAGATTTATCTATTATAAGCCCTTCAAGGTTTTTAGTAAAGTCTTCGGGCGTATCGCAGAGCAAACCATCAACTCCATCGTGAATAGTTTCGGCGAAATGCCCGACATTGGAAGCCACACAGGGAATACCTAAAGCCGAGTATTCAAGCCACCGGAGATTAGACTTACCACGATTAAAGGCATTATCCACAAGCGGGGCCATACCGATATCAAAACCGGCTTTGGCTACATACTTGTGATACTTGTCTATCCTTTCCCACTTGGTAGAGAACCTAACGCCTTTCATGTCCCGCAGTTTAGGGGAAGCCCCATGGAGGAAGTAAAACTCAACATTATGATACTTGGCAGTAAGTTCTTTTATAGCAGGAATTACAATGTCAAGATCGTCGTTATGCGTACCGCCGCCCATCCACCCTATAGTAATCTTGCCCTTGTTTACTCCCCGTTGTGTCTTGCCCCAGGTTTCAAAGTCAATAGAATTAGGCATTACATAAATGTTATCGTTGAACTCTGAATATAACTCTTTCAGATACGGGGTAGACACTATAAGCGCATCGGCCTCACGCATCTGTGCCACGGCAACTTTCCGTATATCGTTATTGGGGGCGTAGCAGTTAGCCGCTTGATTGTAGTCCGGAACGGACAGAATATTGTCGTCCATCTCAACTACTACGGGCTTTCCGTAACATTCCCGAAGGCCCTGCATAACAGTTAAACCTGCGGGGGTATGGACTACTTGCATAACTATGACATCGGCAGACCTAGCCCCGGCTTCCATTTCCCCAAATATTCTAGGCCCGTGTATGTTGCTATTTATATCAACTTGCCAAGGGTGGTTATCAATCAAGTCCTTCTGCCACCAAAGGAGATTAGCACCGAAATGGCCCCCACGACAAGCAGCCATAACGGGGTTATACATACGCCAGAACTGAACCCCAGAGTTTAATGTCGGCACGAACAGAGCATTTATATTACCTTGCATTTCATCCCCTCAAGTATCTCATTCTTCAGCTTCATCACTTCTTCCTCGTTCCTGGTCTTGGATATGCCCGAAGACAACTGCCTATAAGCCGTTATACAGTCGGGGATAAAGTCAAACTCTATTCCGTCAGCAAGCATAGCCAACTGCACCTGCCAGTCATCTATGCCGCAGTCTGATACCTTCCCCGACTGATACGGATATTTAAGGGCCAACTCTTTAGTGTATGCCATCGTTGAGTGTACTATCCCATTGACCTTGTTCTTTACGCAATCTTGAAAGTTTACGGGCTTGGCTTGTATCTCTGTCAGCGCGTTGCCGAGCGCGTCTATAACCACGGCAGAACCATAAACCACTTTCGCCTTCTTCATCTTCTTCAATGTCATCTCTGCCCGTATCGGCATTGATATGTCGTCTGAATCGTTCACGCATATTATGTTTCCTGTAGCTAATCTATTACCGATATTGCGCGTTTCAGACCTACCCATGTTCTTCTCGTTGCGGTGGTAAACTATCCGCTTATCACCTTGCTTGAGAAGCCAATTAATATACTGGTCAGTCGTATCGGTTGAGCAATCGTCAACTATGACAATCTCAATGTCCTTTATGGTTTGCTCTTGGCAGGACTTCACCGCATGAGGGAGCCAAGTGGCGCAATTATAAGAGGGTATTACAAAACTTATCTTGTTCATCCTAAAACCTCCATAAGTTTTTCTTTCCCCATTTCTTTAGTCCAATAATCCACAGCGGGACCAGTTCCCCTGTTTACCCGCTTGCGGATCGTTTCCACCAACTGCTCAACATATTTCCCCGGTTCCTGGTTGTCATCAACAAACCCACAGAACGGGGCCGAGTGATTACTAATCACATTCCTACCAGTAATCAACATACGCTTAACCGAGAAGGGTATAGTCTTCTCCCCATTAAGTGAAAGTATGGCAGAGTATTCTTTTATCGGTTTGGATTCGGTCAGGAAGTCAAACTTTATCTCTGGGAGGGAATAGGTCAACGCCCCCATTACTTGCCGGTATTCTCCCGTGATATCCACCAATATCCTAGCTGTTTCGGGGAGTGGCTCCACCTTATCGGCATTAACCATAGGCAAAGGCATTACACGGGCAATAAGCCCCGCCCTGCCTAGTGTCTTTTGTGCCGTCAAATCCTCGCAGAATTGTATGGTTTGAGGGTTAAGATAATCAGCGTAAGTATTAAGTGCTTTAAGGGATATCCCATTATTTATTTCCGCGATGTCTTCCGCCGTCCAGAAGATAACCTTTTTTTTGAGGGGTTGATTAAAGATCGCGGAGTGTTGCTTAACACGCTTCGGGTGAAGGCTAAATCCCACCTGGATAATGGTATCGTAGTTATTCGGTTTGTAATTCGGTACATCTTTGTAATCGGCTTCTATAAGTTTAGCAAGCCTAATGCCTTCCTCTTTATGTCCCAAGGAAGATACACAAACCTTCCTATCGGGCAAATCATGTTTAACTTTTACGGCCCTAACCCGTTCAAGCCATACTTCGTTGGTACAACCTTTACCGGAAATGCTATCGGGGGTAGGATAGGCAGTAGAAAATGCATATCCTTCTATAAACATACCTTTTCCGCCATTCTCAACTATAGTAAGCCACATATCCCAATCTTGAAGGCTTTTAAGGGTTTCGTCAAAGCCGGGGAATACATTCCTACGCATAGGGAACATGGTGCTAATATAGTTACCGCATTTCAAAGTGAACGGGTCAAACTCCTCGCTAGGTATACCGCCATTTTCGCCAAGGAACTTATACCCCGAATAAACAAAGTCTACTTTGGGATTTTCATTGAAGGCATCTATCCAAGTTTTAGCCGTGTCAGGCTCAATTACGCAATCACAATCCCAGAAGGATAATATCTCGCCCTTGGTATGCTTAAAGCCCTCGTTACGGGCCTTCTGTACCCCTTGGTGGGGCTTTTGCACTAGTTTGATACGCTTGTCGGCAACCTCTCCCACAATGGCTTCACAGGCCGAATCCGGCCCATCTAGCACTACCACCGCTTCCCATTCCTTAAACGATTGCTTCTTCAGCGAAATAAGGCACTTCCTGAACAGGTCAAGATTAGGCTTGTAAACAGGTATGACAAACGATAACATTTTCCATCCTCCTAGACTTCTAACTTTTCCCCTAAAAACACCGGAGTTTCAACAGGCACAAAAGTAAAACCACCTCCGTCTTTCAATGAAACACGGGGGTGCATCGGTGCTATCTTCTCTGCCTGTTCTTTTGTTTTGCCTTGGTTTATAAGACATTTAACCATTCTGTCTAATCTACGGGCGTAAGGTCTAACATCTGAATAATGGGCCACTTGTATACCACTATTATAAACCGGATACGGATATTGGTCAAATGCCTGTCCGTAATGTTCATGTTGATTGCCGGTTATTTCGCTAAAGTATGTATCCTCGTTTTGCGCTCCGTAAGTACCGAAGTAATGCGCCCCTAAATCGGGGTTACGAAGTCTATATATATTCTTCCACTTTGTACCTCTCCCCTTTATCTCGTACATCGTTTCGTGGGGATTCCCGGCAAATGACCGAATATCAATAGTAGCCGCTATGGTGTCTTCGGGTAGGATTCCTGGTTTAAGGATAAACATATCTGCATGACAGAACATAGCCAAATCAGTATCTAACGCCCACATGGCCTCATTGGATAGCCGGGTATAATCATCGGTAAGGTTCTTGGGGTCTTTGTTCTCTACCAGTTTAATCCTATCCCCAAACTCTCCCCGCTGTGCCTCTTTGATTATCTCTAAAGTGCCATCGGTAGAGTTGCCGTCATAAAATACAGCCTGTTCCAAGTGGGGCAACCAAGACTCTAAATGGGCCTTTATGAAAAGCCCTTCGTTCTTAATCAAACAGAAACTGCCAAGTCCTTTTATCATATTTTCACACACACCATATTAAGGGAAACGGGCTTGTAGTCAATGTTGCTTACATTGTTTGAACATTCATTGTGTTGACAACCGGGGAGTTTCTCAACACGGGCTATATCCTCAAAGCCAGCTTCTTTCAGTATGGCGGTAAGACTTTTTTCATCAAACCCTGTATAGTGAAACGCTCCCTCGTAGCCTGGATCTCCCCAAAGGAAGTTACGAATCCAAGGCTGAAAGCCAGTTTTTAAATATATCTCTACCGCCCTTTGGAAGTCTGGTACGGCTATCTTTAGTATCCCACCAGGTTTAAGAACCCTATGCCATTCTTTAAGCACTTCAAGGGTTCTAGTATGATGGAAATGTTCTGCGATATGGCTTGCATATACTTCTTCCGCTTCACCATCTTTAAACGGCAGTTTAGATACATCTGCTACTACATCAACGCCATCGTACTTATCCCTATCTACATTAATATACCCATCACGGATTCTGGTATTGCAGCCGAGGTTAAGTTTCATTTTCTCCCCTACTCAAATATACAAGTTATATCTCCAAAGCTTCCCGATGGGGCCACATATAGGCATAAGGAAAATGGTAGGTTGCTATCGTGCTAGGGGCTACTATCCCCACCGCCATTACTTTCCCGTTTAATTGGGTATTTACTGTACCTGTACCGCTTGATACAGTTATAACTAGCATAGTGGGGATATTAGAGCCGTACATTATTAATCCTCAATCGCAAGCCGCCGTCTTATCCGTAGACTTAACCCAAGCACCCACTTCTGTACCCGTTGAAGTGCAGATAGTAACGGCGGTGCAGTCGGTACAGCCGAAGTATTCCCAAGCGGCAACGGGGTCAGTCAGCAATATGTTTGCCTTGCTCTCTACCCCTCTGAACACCATAGACAGACCAGCGGTAGTAGCGGAGGAAACGGCTATGCCGGTAGTTCCTTTGACATGAAGGGTGTTGGAGGGGGCCGTGTTTCCTATGCCTACGAGGCCAGCATTGGTAACTGACACTATAGCCGCTGCCCTACTATATTCAGTTATGTCCAGTCTAGAGTTAGTACCGCTACCGATACCAATAATATTAGGGCCATTACGCTTAAACGCTATGTAATTACCCGCTATATCAACCCCATAGCCATTTTCGTTATTTGTGCTAATTCCCGCCCCTGTGCCGTCAACATATATAGTACCCGAACTCATATGCAGTTTGGTGGCAGGGGCCGCGGTTCCTATGCCTACTTTATTTGCGAAATACGCACTTATAGGCGTTCCCGTCACAGTCAACGACGAACCCGACAAGGTGAGGGGGCCGGTCATGGTGGCAGAGGTAAGCGAACTAGCACCCGTTACCCCCAAAGTACCCGTTACCGCCAAGTCTTCCCGTATCGTAACATCTGAAGCAATAGTCTGCGCTACTTTAAACTCTTTACCATTGTAAGCATCTACCGCCCACAAAGGACAACTACCTAACATCAAAAACAAATATATAGCAGTTTTCATGTAGTTACTCCTTCATGTTTATAATGGCTTTAATGTCAAGCGCACCGGCAGTAGGGGCGGTTACGGAAAGGATAAGGGTTGAGTAGTTAAACTCGCCGAAATCAAAGCCCACTTTAGCCCCGCCATAGGTGTATTCGGAAACAGTAACCGAGGTGATGGCGACATCTACTTTATCCCCCAGGTCATTCTTGGCCTCCCACTTGAACGACGGAGTACCCGCTATGTCTTTGGGCGTAAGCGTATAGGTTTCATCGTTACCGGAAGTGGAGGAGGTAAGCACTATGTAAGTACCCGCTACGGCGTTGGCCTGTGAGCTGGCAAGGCCGATGGTGTTAGCCCCGACATAGCCGACATAGTAATCAGCCCCGTCAGTAAGACCACCGGGGTCAGTACCGGAACCATTGGCGAAGGTGACTATCAGCCCGGTATTAAGACTATGCGCCGGAATGGTAATCGCAGTTCCGCTAATGCTGTATGAGTTGGAGCTGAAAGTAACCGCCGCAAGAGTAGCAGAGGTGTAAGTAACTATCGCCGATATCTTCGGCATGGAGTATTGGTCGGGGGTCAGGTAGTAGCTCCTGTTATAAGACAGGTTCTCATCTGCCAGTATCCCGACGACAGAGTTATTCCCACCACCAGTTTTTACAAACGACGCGTCTGCCGCGTGGCAATATTGGCCCATAAAGGCCAACATAACTATTATTAGTTTTTTCATACTTTCTCCTACTGATGGATTTTTAAATTGATACTCCCCTGCCCCATTAAGAGGCAGAGGAGTTTAACTAACTAGCTTTAGTAACTGCCCTCACCAACTCCTTCGCTGGTTACGCAGATTACCCCGGCCGAGGGGTTCAGAGCAGCGGCGGCCGCACGAACCTTGAACGCCAGAGTAGCAAGCAGGTCATACGGATCGCTCGTATTGCTGTTGCTCTTGTCGCGCTTCATTATCATCTTCACGCCGCCGTCCAGTTCAGACACACCCACGGCACCCTTGCCGCAGATGAAGGTAAGGTTAAGTTTCTTACCCTGCACACCCGCGCCGTAGAACACCGGAGCGTTGGAAGACTCAATGAAGTCCACGCCGTGAACCGAAGTAACCATATGCTTATACATGGTTTCCCTAGGCCCCTCAACATAGTTGACTATGTACTGCTTGTAGTCAGCGTTACCGAGCATGGTGGACACGGCATTGGGGTGTATGATACCCACATACTTTCCGTTAGCCATAGGTTTCACACTAAGCCGCTTGAGGCGGGATACGGCCTTGCGTATGGCAATAGGACCCATACGAGCCGAGATGGAAGCCTGACCGGCAGACGGGCAGAGTACGGCAGACAGACGAGCCGCCGAAGTGCCGAACACAACGGGGAACCCGAACTGGCGGCTATTACCGGTCGTGCCAGTGTTGGCGCACAGGCTAGAAGCTTGGGCCGACAGGAACGCCGACAGGATGCCGTTGTTGCTGGTAGCGGAGAACTCACCGCATTGAGCGAGAACATTCTTAAACACGGCAAGTTGGATGATATTATCAACCGACTTGGCGGCAGAGTGTTCAAGTTCAGCAAGCGCACCGGCCTCTACGGGGAGAACAGAGGTCAGTTCTAGGTAGTCAGATATCGCAATAGACCGACCATAGGAAGCTATGGTGGCGGTTATCTTGCGGCTGGACAGACGAACCGCAGTACCAGCGGAGGTAGAGTATTCAGAGAGGGTAGCCGAAGCCGCCGCCAGAGTCCTCCAACCGCTGAACTGCATCGCCTGACCGCTGCCCTGCGGCAGGGGGAACTTATCCGCAATCTGGTAAAACGCCACTTCCGTATGCAGGGTCGCCATCGCCCGCTTATGGAAGTAGGTCCTCAACAGATTATCATTCGCTTCACTACTAGTAATGCTCATTTATGTGCCGACAACTATTTTGTTTTTCCTAATATTTAGGAAACCCCTGCCTAGCGAAAAACTCTCTCTCCTGTTCGGGAGTAAGTGTTTTAAGATGGGCTTGAAGGACATCAGAAGACATCTTGCTGAAATCCTTTGGGGCTTGAGTCTGGTTCACCGCTTGACCTGACGGCACTGGGGCCGTTGGCCTAGCCGGGGGAGTAGTCGTCAAAACCTGTGAACTAGACTTTACGGAAACATTTTGCTGACCTTTATACTGGAGATACGCCGCCTTGTACGGATCGGGAGCGTTCCAAAGATACGGCTGTGTATCAAGTATCTGCGAAAGGGTAGCAATACCTTCTTTGCTATATACCCACGGGTCTGATTTCCCTATCGCCTCTAACTGTTGTTTACTGGTGTTCGCAGCATTGTGTGATTCAATGGCCTTGATTCTCTCTTGAACCCTTTCCTCAACACTTTCCTGCGCCGCCGTGAATAGTTTAGCAAGAACAACACCCGCGCCATCCTTGGCTATGTCTTCTTCTAGCTTTTTCGCAAAGTCGGTATTAACCGGTATTACGGGATTGGGAGTAGGAGTAGCGGGAGGAGTGAGGTAAGTATTTTCTTTCGCCTTAACCTCGTTCATCTTCCGCTTCAGTTCCTTCTCTTTCTCCAAGTAAGAAGCCAACGCCTCGTCTACATTGGTTATGCTCTTGCCTAACTTTTCAGTATCTACGCTACCATCAGCCGCTTTGAACTTCTCCGGTACAACTACTGGGGCCTTATCCGTTTCCGTTACCGCAGCCGTTTCCGGTTGTGCGGGCGTTGTCGGCGAGGCTAATTGAATAGGTTCCGGTTGCACTTCAACTTTCATCCCCGTACTTGCCGCCAGTTTAGCCATATCAGCCGCAAAGTCGCTATCCCTTAAAGACAGGTTATCGGCTTGCGGTTTGGCGGGTACGGAATTATCCATGCTAACTACTGGAACCTGGTTTGCTGTAAGTATTTCGTCCACTTGTTTACTCCTAGATTGCCCTTTCGGGGTCTGTTGATTTAACTACTCCCGGCCTATTGCTAGGTTGCGGAAATTCCTGTAACGGATATTTCACTATATATCCATTCTTTTAGATTCTTTAAAACATCGTAGCGGGCTTGATGGTTGAACGCGGCCTTGTTAGTCTTTTGTGCGACGGGCAAAGCAATAAAGCTATTCCACCCGTCTGCTATTTCTTCTTCTATATGATTTAAAAGTATACGCCCACCAGGACTTTCAAGCAGAGCAAGAAGGTCGTGCGCTCTTTGTTTTCTCTGTTCATCTGTCATCAAAATATAGTATAAGCCATGTTAGGGTTTATGTCAAGGTTGTGCCATCTCCGCTTCACCGGCAGTAACCTGCGTAGGGATAGGCCCAGTTGGGCCGCTAGGGGGCATAGGTTGGCCCGTAAGGTCTGTTTGTGGCTCTCCACCCATAGGTATCTGTTGGGCTTGTTCCATCAATATCTGTTGTTCGTCTTTCTTGAACTTGTCGGGATCTTCGTCCATATTCTGGAAAGCCGCATCAAAGAACTTTTCATCATCAGCCCAAGGCGCACCAAGGAACTGCTGCCTAATCTGCATAAGTTGCGCTTGCCGCATTGACTTATTCTCCATCGTAAATACGCCCATAGGCCGATAGACATAATCCCTTGAGAGTTCTTCGGGGTTGACAAGGATAAACGCTTGCGCTCTCTCCGACCCTATGCTTTCCTCAACATCTTCGGGAGTAATGTTGTTGTATGTTACTTTCCAAATGCCCTTGAAGAAGTCAACAAGGAAGTCAATCTCCATGCGAAGGCCGATATAAGCGAACTTCTCACCGGCAGACTCACGGAGTATCTGTTGACCGCCAAGGGTTTGATTAGCATCTTTGACAAGTCCGGCAGTACCAAGGGTAACGCGGTTAGCACTAGTCCTTTCCTGCGCCCACCTTTCGGCCTCGTTGACCTCGCTGAATCCCGCACGAACCGGAGTATCATTGATAGTCAACTGCGTAAGCGCATTCCGGACATCTCCGTTAGGTACATATCTGGCATCCATACGGATTATCTGCCCAGGCTTGCTTACAAGGTCTTGTTTAGGGTTTACAAGGGCTTTCTCAATTACGCCGAAACTATGGTTAAGTGCCTGTGCGCCGTTATCTAACCTTTGATTGACTACCTCGTTAATTACATCTTGGCTATCAAGTAGCATTTCGGGAACGCCTACGCCATAGAACGAGCCATTACGGGGCATATAGTCCAGCTTGTAAATAGGGGCCTCGCCCTCGTAGTCATCGTTCACTTCAACGGCAACAATGCAGTTCTTGTGAAAGATTACACGGGCCGGTACAAGTTCTTCCCCGTTCTCAAACTCTTGGCCCATTATCGGGTATATCCATTTCTTCGGCATACGACCAAACAATTCGTACAGGCAATACTCCTGTTGGTATTCGGTCTTGTCTACAGTAGAATCAGATACATCCCTAGCAGATTGGATCTGATCCTCACCTTCGCCATATCTACGGGTTTCTTTCACCCCACGCAGTTTATCGGCGGCATCTTCAAGATAATACCCCTCCTCAATGCCTTTTACTATCTGCTCATAGGTAGAGTAATACCGGCAAGCAATAGTGTTCCCACGGATACAAAGGGCCTTGGGGTCAGGGAAGATATCCCATATAGAGTAATGCTTTAGTTCCAATCCACGATAAGTTATTACATCTTCCTCAAACATTTCATAGCGTTTCTTCAGTTTACCCGTAGCCGCCCTAGTCATGTAACCCACCATACCCATAGGGTTGAGGTCATCTGTAAACTTCTCCGCTACTTCCTTACGCAGTTTACGCTTTTCAATGGTAGTCTTATACCCCATGCGTATAAAACCGGAACCAAAGGTATCAGCATCGTGCATTACGGAGTCAATAACTACGCTCCACCTGGCCTTGTCCATTTCACGGAGCATGATATCACGGATATTCTCTGATTGGTCTTGTTCCCCTAAATCAAACCTACTGGATATTTCAAGGGGAGGATTAACTCCACACATAGTC
>Ga0265297_10010067_pt1 | contig 11989 bp, 11 predicted proteins | sample Munlanlwell13791_FD_192502 | JGI IMG/M metagenome (GOLD analysis project Ga0265297, IMG submission 192502) | Leachate microbial communities from a municipal landfill in Southern Ontario, Canada - Leachate well 137-91 | ecosystem: Engineered > Solid waste > Landfill > Unclassified | place...
GCTAATTCTGTTTTATCCTAGATAAAAACGCTTACATGAGCGATTTTAGTTATTTTTGTCTAATATCTATGATATTCTTGTATCGGTGAGCGAAGACAGCTCATAAAGAAAATAAAGGAGAAAAAATGGCAAAAAAATATGTCTACAATTTTAAAGAAGCCCATGGTCTAGGAAAAGAACTCCTTGGAGGAAAAGGCGCCGGTCTCGCTGAGATGACTCATATCGGCATTTCCATCCCTCAAGGTTTTACTGTTTCGACCGAAGCTTGCACGCTTTATTACAACAGCGGCAAAAATCTTCCTGATTACTTAGTTAAGGAAATCTACGATGCGATTCATGTCATCGAAAAAGAAACCGGAAAGAATTTCGGCGGTTCACACAACCCGTTGCTCGTGTCTGTTCGCTCTGGTGCTCGCGCCAGCATGCCAGGCATGATGGATACTATCTTAAACCTTGGTTTAAACGATAACACCGTTCAAGCGATGGCTAGCGAAACCAACAATGAGAGATTCGCCTATGACTGCTATCGCCGTTTCATCGTCATGTTTACCAATATCGCCAAGGGCCACCCCCGGACCGAAATGGATAAAATGCTCGAAGAGCTCAAAGAGCGTAGAGGTTATAAACTCGACACCGAAATTACCGCCGATGAGCTCAAAGAACTCGTCAAGAAGTACAAGGCTTATTATAAAAAAGTCTTTGGTGAGGATTTCCCAAATGATCCTTACCGTCAAGCCATTGAAGCTATCACCGCCGTCTTCCGTTCATGGGACAACCCGCGCGCTAATGTCTATCGTAAGATGAATAACATTCCTTACGATTGGGGCACCGCCGTCAATGTCCAATCGATGGTCTTCGGCAACAAAAACGAAAACAGCGGTACCGGCGTCGCCTTCTCGCGCTCGCCATCGACCGGTGAAAAGAAAGTTTTTGCCGAATATCTACCAAATGCTCAGGGCGAAGACGTCGTCGCTGGTCTCCGCACTCCTCTTCACATCGAAGAACTTAATGCCAGAATGCCAAAAGTCTACGAAGAATTCGTATCGACGATCAACAGGATGGAAAACCACTATCACGATATGCAAGACATGGAGTTCACCGTCGAAGACGGAAAGCTTTATTTCTTGCAAACCCGCAACGGCAAAAGAACGGCGCAAGCCGCTCTAAAGATCGCATGCGATTTAGTCGATGAAGGAATTATATCAGAAGACGAAGCCGTCTTAAGGGTTGATCCCAACATTCTCGATACGCTACTGCACCCGAGTTTTGATAAAAAGGAACTCGCGAAAACCGAACCGATCGCTGTGGGCTTACCGGCCTCCCCAGGCGCTGGAACTGGCAAACTTGCCTTTACCGCCAAGGAAGCGAAAGAGCGCCACGAAGCTGGCGAAAAAGTAATTCTTGTCCGCGCCGAAACCTCGCCTGAAGACATTGAAGGCATGGTTGCGGCCGAAGGTATTCTCACCATGCGCGGTGGAATGACTTCGCACGCTGCTGTCGTCGCTCGCGGAATGGGTAAAACCTGCGTCGCCGGCGCGACTGGTATCATCGTCGATGAGGAGAAGAAAACCGCCAAAATCGGTAAGAAAGTCTATGGCGTTAACGACATTTTCTCTCTTGATGGATCAACCGGTAATGTCTACCTAGGTGCCATCAAAACCGTAGAAGCTCAGCTAACTGGCTACTTCGGACGCATCATGAAGTGGGCTGATGAACGACGCACTCTCCATGTTCGTGCTAATGCTGAAACTCCCCGCGATGCTCAGACGGCCTACAATTTTGGTGCCGAAGGTATCGGGCTTGCTCGCACCGAACATATGTTCTTTGAAAAAGATCGTATCTTTTTCATGAGAAAAATGATTCTGGAAGACTCAGTCGAAGGCCGAGAAGAAGCGCTTGCCGAACTACTCCCTTATCAACGTGACGACTTCTACAAACTATTCTCGATTATGGGCGAACTTAACGTTAACGTCCGTCTCCTTGATCCACCGCTTCATGAATTCCTTCCCCAAGAAGATGATCAAATTGAAGAGTTGGCTAAAGAACTCGACAAAACGCCTGAAGAAATCAAAGCGCGCATCGACGATCTCCATGAATTTAACCCAATGATGGGTCACCGCGGTTGCCGCCTTGACGTTTCCTATCCGGAAATCGGCAGAATGCAAACCCGCGCCATCATTGAAGCCGCTCTCCAAGTTCAAAAGGATACCGGCAAGAAGATCACTCCCGAAATCATGATTCCGTTAACGCTCGATTCCAAGGAATTTGAATTCGTTAAAAAGATTATCACTGAAACCGCCGATGAAATCATCGCCGCCTCGGGTCAAAAACTCGTCTATTACGTCGGTACGATGATTGAAATTCCACGCGCCGCCTTGCTTGCTGGCGAAATTGCCAAAGGTTCAGCCTTCTTCAGTTTCGGCACCAACGACTTAACGCAGATGACCTATGGTTTCTCGCGTGATGATGCCGGCAAGTTCTTAAACGACTATTATGCGAAGAAAATTTTCGAACAAGATCCATTCCGCACCGTCGATCAACGCGGTGTTGGCCAATTGATCAAAATGTCGGTTGAAAACGGCCGTAAAGCCAACCCCGATCTCCATATCGGCGTATGCGGCGAACACGGCGGTGATCCCGTCTCCGTTGAATTCTTCCATAATGTTGGACTTGATTATGTCAGCTGCTCGCCGTTCCGCGTGCCGGTCGCTCGCCTCGCCGCCGCTCAAGCTGCTATCAAAGCCAAAGCCGCTAAGAAATAACTCTTAGTTCAAAGCAAATAAAAACGCCATTTCACATTGTGATTGGCGTTTTTTACATCTGCTATTTCTTTTGATTGGCCAACTTCTTTTGCAAGGCTCTTTCTCTTACGACAACGCCGTAGCCTGGTTTGTTTTCTTGCCGAGCGCGAGCGATAGCCATGTCATCTTTGGGCACGCTGCGATTAATGGTCGAGCCAGCAGCGATAAACGAATTATCTTCGAGGACGACCGGTGAAATAATGGTGCTACCTGAGCCGACAAAGACATCTTTACCGATGAATGTTTTGGTCTTGTTGTAGCCGTCATAGTTTGCGACGATAGTGCCGCAGCCGATGTTTGTCTTTTCGCCGACATCGACATCGCCCAAGTAAGATAAGTGAGCGGATTTCGCCCCGTCATGGAGAATACACGCTTTGAATTCGACGAAATTGCCAACGCGAGTATGAGTTCCGATAACTGAATGGCCGCGAATGCGGGCATAGGGTCCAACTTCGTTCGCGTTTCCGATGCTCGAATCGACAACGTGCGAGTAAATGACATGATTTTCATCACCGATAATAACATTATCGAGATAGGTGGATGGTCCGATGACATTTTGTTTACCAATCGTGGTTTTACCTAAGATGTGGGTTCCCGAGCGAATGATGGTGTCAGGACCAATCGTGACATCAGGTCCGATAAAGGTCGATGACGAATCTTCGATGGTGACACCGGCCAGCATGTGACGTTCATTGATCTCGCGCCTCATAATGGTCGCCGCTTCTTCGAGTTGACGGCGGTCGTTGATGCCGAGCATCTCTTGATAATCAGCGGCGATTGACGCGCCGATTTTCAAGCCGTTATTTTTAAACATCTTGATAAGATCTGTGAGATAGTATTCGCCTTGAGCGTTATTTGGTTTCAGATTATTTAAATATTCGAACAGCAACATGTTGTCAAAGACATAGACTCCGGCGTTCACTTCATCGATGGCGTTTTGCTGCTCGTTTACATCGGCTTGCTCGACTATTTCTAAGACGCTACCATCGCTTGCGCGAATAATACGCCCATAACCGCGAGGCTGAGGAACGATTGCGGATAAGACGGTAAGTTTATTCTTCTCTTTGTTGTGCTGATCGATAAGTTTTTGCAGCGTTGATGTTTTTAATAAAGGGGTGTCGCCGCAGACGATCAATGCCGTTCCTTCTTGGCCGGCAAGAAGCGGTGCGACTTGCATGATGGCGTGTCCCGTACCTTTTTGTTCAAGTTGATAGACGATTTCGGATTCATCGCGAACAATTTCCTCAGTTGCTGGTCCGCCGAAACCGACAATCGTCACTTTGCGCTCGATTGAAAGCGGGCGAAGGGCATTAAGCACGTGCTTGACAAGAGGCACGCCGAGAATGGGATAGCTCACTTTTGATTTGTCTTCGAGAAGAGACTTCATCCTCGTACCTTTACCGGCTGCTAGAATAATCGCGAATGTTTTCATATTATCTGCTCCTTAAAGTGCGGGTTAATCGCGTATCATAACCCATTTTTGCATACTTTTTCTCTAATTTTGCCAGCTTTTTAGCATCGTCATCAAGAGCGATAACCGAGCTCCCGGAACCGCTCATTAAGACTGTCTTCAGCCCTTCTTGCAATAGCGATTTTTTGATTTTTTCGATTTCTGGCAACATCGAAAAAGACGGCTTTTCGAGGGCATTATGCACCGATTTTGCCAGCAACTCGTCGTCGCCTTTTGCTAACGCCGCGATGACATTATCATTATCTCCATTTTCTAACTCCATGATATCGGCGCGATCAAATACATTTTTAGTCGATAGTCCTTTTAAGGGTTTGACAATTAAGACTTGGTAAACTTTTTTGATTTTAATCGGTTCAATAATTTCCCCGATTCCGCGAACGCGAGCCGGTATGTTGAAAAGGCAGTAAGGGACATCCGCGCCTATCGATTTGGCGAGTTCAATTTTTTCTTCGTAGGTTGGATGTATTTTCAATAATTGGAAAAGGGCGTTTAAAACGGCGGCGGCGTTCGCGCTTCCTCCAGCCAAACCGGCCGAAATAGGAATTTCCTTATAGACATGAACCGTAAATTGTTGCTTAAATTTGTATTTTTCGCGCGCCTTGGCAATCGCGATAGTAATTAAATTGTATTTAGTGTCTTCAACTTCTATGTCGTCACAAGTGATGAAAGAGTCGGTAGAATTTGGCAAAACAGCAATCTCAATCGAATCGTGGAGCTCGAGCGGAAGGTTCACCATATCGAGTTGATGATAACCCTTGTCGTCCTTACCTAGAACGTTGAGAGCAATGTTGATTTTGGCATGCGCTTTGATATACATCGAGGGCTTCCTTTTGGCGATATTCATTGTATCTTTGAAGTATTAAAACTTCAATTGTTTTATCAGTCTTAAATAAAACGACAAATCGAGTTCTTCCGGTCTTTTGGAGCCGTCAACTCCGAGCTCGGCTATTAGCCTATCGGCTTTTTCGCTGCTTTTTAAATAGAGTGTTAAGTTATTGCGTATCGTTTTGCGGCGATGATGAAAAAGGCTGTTGGTAATTTTGTGCAATTGCCGAGCGGTCTCATGATCAATATCTTGTTTCATATTGATTTCCACCACTACCGAGTCGACTTTGGGGGCGGGGACAAAATTGCTCCGGCCGACATTAAAAACGCGCTTTGCCTCGCCAAGAAAGGAAACGAGAATAGCCAGAGGGCCGTAACCATCTTGTTTGGGTTGGGAAATCAGGCGGGAAAGGACTTCTTTTTGAATCATGAAAACCATGCTTTTCGCACGATAAGAATTTAGCAGGCAGTATTCGATGGTCTCGCTCGTTATGTAGTAAGGGAGATTGCCGATGATTTTATCGTAGATCGAGAGGTCGTGTTTGAGAATGCTTTCTTGGACGATTTTGACATTGGACATCTCGCCGAATTGCTCACTTAAGAAAGCAATGATTTTGGGGTCGACATCGAGAAGCGTAATCGCAGCCCTATATCTTACAAGAAAGTACGAAAGGGAGCCAAAACCCGATCCTATTTCTAGGATTTGTTCACCGTTATTTGGGTTGATGCCTTTTACGATTTTGGCCGCTAAAATCTCGTTGATTAAAAAGTTTTGGCCAAGATCCTTCGAGGCTAAATATCTCAAGGTTTTAATATAATCAAAAAATGATTGTTGACTAACGAATTTCATGCATTGCGTCCTCGAGTTCTTGATAGGTTAAATTGAGGGAGTTAGCTCTTTTTAAAAATTGCTTACCGTTTGCATATCCCATATGAAAACGGTCGGCGATCGCCATCCGTTTTTGATGTGACTTCGAGGTTCCGACAAGACCTAAATTGAACAGGTCAATCTGCCTGATCGACCCTTGATGGCACGCGTCAAAAACCAATTGGTGTTCGAGGGCTTTCAAAACAGCGTGCTTACTAGCCTCGGCGACGCCGACTTTGCCATCTCTTACTGCGTTTTTTTTATCGATAAAGCAGTGCCTTAGATTGACGATGTGTTCATCGAGCTTAGCCCGTATTTTTTGCCCCGGTGAATCGGGATCGGTAAGCACGACAATCGGTTTTATTTTACTTTGCTCTTTCAAATATGCAATTGTCGAGACCGGGACATCTGAGCCGTTTGTCGATACTAATTCAGCATCGATAAATGATGTCAGAAAGGCAACATCGGTTACCCCTTCGACGACGATGATAGCGTTGATTTTGGTTTTTTTCATTTTTCTAATTGGAAAAGGCGTTTAAAGTTGGCGGTCGTCGCCTCATCAATTGTCTGCGCATCGACATTTCTAAGATGGGCGATCTCGTTTAATATTAGTGGTAAATTCCCTGGGTTATTTGGCTGCCCGCGTAGCGGATGTGGGGCAAGATAGGGGGAGTCGGTCTCGATTAGCAGATAGTTTAGGGGTGTTATTTTTGCAACTTCCTTAGGCGTCTTGGCGTTAAGAAAAGTCACTGGTCCACCAAGGGAAATATACAATCCGAGGTTCGTGTAGTTAGATACCATTTCGGCGCTGCCTGAATAGCAGTGCATGATGCCTCCGTACAGGGGAGTGTTATCAGTTAATATTTTATAGGTGTCATATGCCGCATCACGGTTATGGACGATAATCGGCTTATGATATTTGTTAGCGGTTTTTATTTGCTCGATAAAGTAGAGTTTTTGCTCTTTTTGCGTTTTTTCGTCTTTATCCCAGTAGTAATCGAGGCCGATTTCACCATAACCGATGACTTTCGGGTGAGTAAGCATATCTTCGATTTCTTTTAAATCGTTGGGCCCGCGTTTTTTGATATCCGTCGGATGGATGCCAACCGCTGCATAGATGTTTTCAAAGCGCTTTGCGAGCTCAAAAGCGCGCTTTGAAGAATCCAAATCGTAGCCGATGACAAGAAAAGCCTCAACGCCCTTAGACATAGCTTCATCAATGTATTTTTTGGGGTTTGAGTAAAAAGAATTGTGGTTGAGGTGGCAGTGTGAATCAATCATGTTTATTTACCGACGCAGAAGCGCGAAAAGATTTCCTCGCTGATGTCGTTTTTGTTCCCTTCTCCAAGAATTTCCAGGGTGGCGTTATAGGCGCTAAGAAGACTAACGCTGACCAAATCGATGGGTTGATCATTTTTGGCGTCTTCGACCGCTTGTTGCAAATTCTCGCAAATCGAGCCTAGAAGCCCGAGTTGGCGAGAGTTATTTAAACTTGGTTGTTCAAAAACTTCGCGGCTGATCGAAAGCGTCTCGGCGATTTTTTTAAGGAGCGGATCAATATCTTTATTTAAAACCGAAATGTATAAATTGTTAGCATTTTTGTTCTTGGCAATATCGCTTTTGTTATACACGATTATGTGTTTCTTGTTTTTAACAAGGGTGAGGAACGATTCGTCGTCCTGTTCGCTCGCGTCGCGAACGAGTATCACCAAATCAGCTTCTTCCGTGGCTCTCTTGGCTTTTTTAATGCCGATGGCTTCAATCTCGTTATCGCCTTCGCGAATGCCGGCGGTGTCGAGGATGTGCAAGGTGATTCCCTTTAAATTGATCTCGCCTTCAACGATGTCTCGCGTCGTCCCTGGAATATTGGTCACGATTGCTTTTTCTTGACCTATCATCGCATTTAATAGCGATGATTTGCCAACGTTTGGTTTACCAATGATGGCGACTTTAATACCATCTTTAACGATTTGTCCTTGCCTTCCGTCGTGAATTAGTTTTGTGACATCTGCGATAATCTTCTCGGCGACAGCGATGACTTGCGAGCGACTGACTTCTTCAATGTCTTCGTATTCGGGGAAATCGATATTGACTTCAATCTGGCTTAATAAATCGGCGATTTCCTTTTTAATCGGCGCGACGAGTTTGCTCGTCTCCCCTTTTAGCGAATACAAGGATATTTGCTTGGCCTCATGGGTTTTAGCGTTAATTAAATCGTCGATGGCTTCGGCTTGTATCAAATCAATTTTTCCGTTGAGATAGGCGCGGGATGAAAACTCGCCATTAAAGGCGAGACGAGCACCCGCGGAAATTAAGAGTTCGATGATTTCATCAGCGATCAGCATCGATCCGTGACTGATTATTTCGACGGAATTTTCGCCCGTGTAGGACTTGGGATTGACATAAGCGATTAAAACGACTTCGTCGATGATTTCGGTTTTGTTTAAAATGTGACCGACATAGACATTTCTTTTATTAATGTTTCTTAAGTCGTGGCTGAACACCTTTGAGACAACTTCAAAACAATCATCTCCGGAAAGTCGGATGACGGCTAGTGCGGATTTAAGTGGTGGTGTCGCAAGGGCGACAATCGTTTCGTGCATCTTTTTCCTTTATGGCAAAAAAGAGCCATAAGGCTCTTAATTAATCGATGTATTTAATGACGACGGCGCGATGGTGTCCCTCGCCGGAAGACTCAGTCTTAATGTGCGAGAAATTAGCCAAGGCATTATGAACGACTCTTCTTTCATCTGCCGGCATCGGTTCGAGGGTGGCATCCATCTTCGTTTTTTGGACTTCTTTAGCAGCCTTGCGGGCAGCGAAAGCAACGCGGGAATATTTGCCGTCTTTGTAGTCGTTGATATCAAGAAGGATTCTAAACCGCTTTTTAAACTTAGACGAGACAGCGAGCCTCGCTAGTTCGTTGAGGGCCTGCAATGTCTTTCCGTTTTTACCGATGAGAATCGGGTTGTGGTCGGAATTAAGCGAGATGTGTATAATGTCGTCTTTTAAGACGGTCGTCGTTTCGGATTCAATTCCCAGCGACGAGGTGACGTTCTTAAGATACTCCTCGGCAAATTCGATAGCATCGCTTAATTCGTACACTTCAATCGTAACTTTTTTGAAGAGGCCTTTTTTCTCCTCTTGGACCGCGAAATTGACTTCGCTAGGCAAAATACCTAGTTCCTGCGCTGCCATTTCCACGGCTTCATCAATTGTTTTGGCTTGATATTTCTTCATAGAAAACTCCTTTATTTCTTACTGCGCGCCATCACCGTCTGCATGATCAGGGTTTGAACGATGGAGATAATCGCACCGATAAACCAGTACACGCCCATGGCGGCCGGTAAACTAAAGCCCATCACGATGATCATGACCAACATGATGTTGCTAAACCATTTCATTTGCTTTGATTGTTTGTCTTGAGCGGGATTTTTTGAAAGTTTTTTGATATTCTTGGTCCGCGCTTTTTGCATCCATTGCGGAAGTTTCATCGATATAAATTGCGCGACGCCCATCAAGATAAACAAGACGACCGCGGTCCACCAACCGGCGGCATTGGGCCAGCCAGCGATGTCGAGAATGGAAGTTCCTAAACCAGCGCTTAGGTTGAGACCTAAAACAGCGTCAGAAGAAAGGACGGCGGCGCCGGTCATAGCACCCCAAACAGCAATAAAGACCGGGAACTGAACGATGAGGACAAGAATTTGCCCGAGGGGATTTATTTTATTTTTCTTATAAAGCGCCATCTGCTCTTGGGCGAGGCGTTGTTTTTCAGCTTGATTGGTATTTGAGTTTGGATATTTAGCTTGAATTTTCGCTAACTCAGGCTGTAAAGCCTGCATTTTCTGCTGACCCATTGTCGACTTAATTGTCGTCAAGAGAATTAATGTCCTGACGATAAGTGTAACGAGGGCGACAGCTCCGATTTGACCCCAGCCATTCATGCCAAACGAGAAAGAGAAATAATCAACCAAGAAAGCAACTGGGTAGACGAGCAACCCTTCGATTGGTCCTTTTGACCAAGCATAGCCCCAGCTCTTGCCCTCGATAAACGCTTCGGTGTTTCCGTCGTTTCCGTATTTTCCATAATTACCATCGTTTACAGCGATACAAGCCCGATAGGTTGAAATGGTGGTATTGAGTTTATCTTTATAAAGTTTGGTGAAGTCTTGGTTTGGTACTTGCTCAGCGCCAAGGCTGACGCGAAGTTCGGCGGTCCATCCATCCCATGTTTCAAAAAGATTGTTTTCTTCGCCTGAACCCGCAAATTTCAAATAACCAAATCTAGTTAAAGCGAGGTTAGCTTGTTCGGCATCAATCGTTGTAAAATCAACGCTTAGACCATACTGAGAAAGAAGGGCTGTCTCCAAAACTTTTTGGTCGATGGCGACAAAATAAGTTTCGGTCGGAACATTGATGGCGTTGGCTTTCGCATCGACAATGACGCTTTGAAGCAACGCGCTATTCTGATATTGGTCATCTGACTTCGGAACAAGGCGTTTAAGAATTGAGTTGCCGGCAAAAACCTCAGCCCCGTCAACGGCGTTGTCTTCATATACGGATACGCCTTTTTCATATGTGTACAAAATGTTGGCGCGGTCGTTGTTTGAACAAAAGCTCGCGGTACAACCGCTGATGAGAACAACCGCCATAAAAAGACCGCCAAAAGTTAGTATGCGCTTAGTTGATTTTTTCAAAATTATGGTCTCCGATCTTTTCAAGAAGATCCTTCAACGCGTCGTGTGATTTATTAAATTCATCGACATTATAATTGTGCTTCGGCACGATAACATAGTCGATTGATCTACTGGCGTCGAGGGCTTCTCGAAGAATGGCTTTGATTTGCCGCTTGATTTTGTTGCGCGTGACGGCGATGCCAATTCTTTTAGGAATTGAGATGCCGACACGGACGGCGTTTAATTCGTTTGGTTGATAATAAATTACGAAGAGGTGGTTCTTAACAAAACGCGATGCGTGAATAATGCGGTGGAAGTCTTCCGATTTGCGTAATCGGTACTGCCTTTTCACAAACCTCTCCTCTTTCCAGCCAAAATACTTAGGCGGAAATAACCGCTCTTCCTTTTTCGCGGCGTCTAGCCAGGGTCTTACGGCCGTTTGGAGTTTTCATTCTCTCGCGAAAACCGTGAACGGCTGAGTGTTTTTTCTTACTTGGTTGATATGTTCTTTTCATAATCTGCTCTCCTCGTGTGTGATTACGCGAAATGATTATATAGTTTAATGTATGCTAAGTCAAATAAATAAAGGCGCATGCGTAATAAGGATGTTTTGCGTGTTAACCCTTTCCACCAAAAAAGGGTGAAACCACAGCTCGAATAAAGTTAGCCAATGGTTCAAATTGTTGTTAATCACAGCATGTGAATTCGATGATAATTTCTTGTGGCAAATCAATAAAAGTGTCGACTGCATCGATGTTTGTTTCTGTGGTAAAAAGCGCTTTGCGGTGGAATTTATTCAACAGAAACCACAAGGCGGTATCCACACAAAAATGTCCACAAGTTTTCCACAAGACAATTTTGTGGAGAAAGAAAATTGCGCGTCTAATCGGTCGTTTTTCATATCAAATGGTGGAAAACTTAATTTTGCCTCTTTTTCCGGTGTTTTTCACCTGTGGATATGTTATATTTTTATGTACTTGGAGGGTTCGTGTATGACCAGTTCAATATCAGAAATTAGCAAATTATGGGATCGAATCCTCGACAGTATCAAAGGTCGCATTAACGATTCGCGTATCTTTGATACTTTCCTCAGCGGGTCATATATTAACAGCATCGATGGCGACACGATGGTCGTTGTCGTGAATTCGGGATTGGCGGCCAACATCTTGTCAACCAAATATCTAGACATGATTACCGGCGTTGTCCGTGAATCTACCGAAACGGATTTCAAACTCAAATTCGTCCAGGCGAGCGAGGTCCAAACAATCGCTAAGCAAGCGGCCGCAAAGCCAACTTTTTTTGCTAACTCTTACATAAACTCGAAGCTCACTTTTTCAAATTTTGT
>Ga0265297_10010068_pt1 | contig 11987 bp, 16 predicted proteins | sample Munlanlwell13791_FD_192502 | JGI IMG/M metagenome (GOLD analysis project Ga0265297, IMG submission 192502) | Leachate microbial communities from a municipal landfill in Southern Ontario, Canada - Leachate well 137-91 | ecosystem: Engineered > Solid waste > Landfill > Unclassified | place...
AGCACAATAATCATTTATTTCGAAATTATTATATTTGGTGTTACAATAGGCATAATTTATGATTGAAAGAAAGTCAGCGATATTGGTTCCAGGTATTGGTCCGTTACCTTGGGCGTATAAAATAATCGCTTCTGGTTTTAAAACTTACGGGGTTGAGATGGACTTTTTCCCAGTGGAGTGGTGGTCGAGTGAAAAAAATAAGTTTTCAGAGGCACAGGCTAGGTTTTTTGATCGAATAGATAAGCTTTATAACGGAAGAGATAGGGTTTCATTGTTGGGAATTAGTGCTGGAGGTCCGTTTACTTTGGGAGCTTTGGTTTCACTTGAAGGAATGATTAGGAATGTAGTGACAGTGGCTGGGTGTAATAGTCCTAAAAATGAGACTAATAAAATGGCTTATGAAAAATTGTATGAAGGAAATAAAGTTTTTGAAGAGATGATTGAAAATTTGGATGGAACGATGGAAACTTTAAAAAATAGAAGAGATTTGATAGAAAAAGTAACTACATATGTGAATATAGGCGATGATGTCGTGCCGAATAAATCACAATCATTTGATGGGGCAAAACTAGTCTATCTTAGGAATATAAAATTCCCGTCTTTAACATATCATGAATCGTCGATAGTTTTGGGAATGGTGTCTAAATCGGGAGAAATGGCGAAATTTTTGAAAAGAGAATAAACTAGCTTAGAGATTATTTTTTTGATAGAATAGTGAATCTTTTTAGGGCCCATAGCGTAGTTGGTAGCGCGTCCCCATGGCATGGGGAAGGTCAGGGGTTCGAGTCCCCTTGGGTCCACAAATTAATTTATGAATAAGAATAAAGTAATAATTTTTGATTTTGATGGGGTGATTGTGAATAGTTGCCAACTTTCTTTTGAAATAAATAAACAATCGATGGTGGATATTGAATATACTGATTTTCAGAGATGGTCTGAAGGAAATGTTTATAGCTTAATGGATAAAGGGGGGTTTCCCAGTTCTCATGAGGAGTTTTATTTTGAACAGTATAGTCAGAAAGTTAAAACTTTAATCCCAGTGGAGGGGATAGAAGAAGTAATAAAGAAATTTAAAAATGAGGGACGTAAGTTAGTAATAGTGTCGTCTTCTGATGAAGATTCGATAAACGGATTTTTGGAAAAATATAATTTAGATCAATATTTTGATGAAGTCTTAGCAAGAAAAGCACATTACTCTAAAGTGGAAAAATTTAAATTAATCTTGAAAAAATATAAAATAAAAGCGAAAGAAACAGTGATGATCACTGATAGTATTGGTGATGTAAAAGAAGCAATGGAAGTGAAAATAAAAACAATTGGGGTGAGTTGGGGAATACATGAGGCCAAAAGATTGAAAGAAACTGGAGCAGATTTTATAGCGGAAAAGCCAGAAGATATTATGGTTGGAGTGGAAAAATTACGGCTTATTTCTCGATATCGAAGGCAGTGAGATCTTTGGATCGTATAGCTAAATTGTAACCTTTCAGTTTTACAATGTAGGGGTCTCCTAATGGGGCTATGTGTTCGATGGTAAAATCACAATCATTATCAAATCCCATTGATCTGAGTTTTTTTGCCGAAGTATGGGTGGAATCAATATTTCTTACGTGAATACAACTACCTTGATAGATACATTGTTTACAGGATATTTCTTTAATATTCACACTATAAATACATAATACATACCCTTATTAAAAATATAAACTGGAAGAAGAGATAAAAATGTTTTACAATTGCAGGACAATAGGCCCATAGTGAAATGGTTATCACTGGGATCTCCAAAATCTCCATTTGAGGTTCGAATCCTCATGGGCCTGCATATTTGTAGAATAGTTTGATTTGTTTGGGTAATTTTGTTAGAATTTCCCGTTTTTTCCATAATTAATTTATTTTGGAATAACGGATCTTTAAAAAATATTCTTTCTTTAATAAGGAGTATTTTGGTTGTCATAATTGATGGGCAAAATACTCTTTATTAAGAGTCGGCCAATGAGCCGTGAATAGAAAGGATGACAAAAATGAAAGGTGTATGGAAATTTGTGGCAGTGATAGTACTGCTGACGATGGTGCTTTCTGGTTGTGAAATGGGTCCGGCATTGCCGATGAGATCGGACATGAGTATTGATGGTTTAACCCAGGTGGTGCTTTACAATCTTCGTGGGCCGGCTGGAACTGAACAGGAAGTTAATTATGCCGAGATTAGGGGATTAAATGAAATGTCTCCGATTCTTCAACAAAAGACAGTTTTTGGTAAGATGTCAGGATCTAAGACACAGGATGTGGCGGTAACTTTACAAGATGGAAAAGTCTATCAGGCATTGGGAATGGTGAAAACCAAACGTTTTGCTGGGTTGACAAGTTTTATGACATTGGAAAGTGCAACTTATACTGGAGTTGATGCTTCGGGAAAGATTTATGCTGGAGCAAAGATTCGACTGGATTTCAATAGAAATTTGATCCAATATTTGGATAAGGACAAAAGAGATTTTCAGTCTCTTTGGTATTACGACATTCCTTGTCAACAGAATCAGAAAACTGGGATGATAGAGCTTGATCTCAAACATGCCAAACTGAGAAGTGTGGTTTTGAATGAGGTTTGGCAAGCTCGGATTGCGGCAGGTAGTTTCTTTTTTAATTGGGGTCATTCAGTTACTGCAGTTGGAGGACTACCGACAACAATGCCTGGTGGTTGGTGGTTGAATTGGGATATTGCAAACTCAACAGCGGATACCATGGGCGCATATGACATTATTAACCAAATGGTAGCAGATTTATCTTCAAAGGATAATCCTCAACCTTGGTTGGAATTCACTCAAGATGGTCAATTTTCCCAGTCGGGAACGTATTTGGTTTATTCTGCTGGGGATGCGGATCAATATTTTACTTTTAATAGAATTTTTCTCGATCGACAAAATGAGTATGTGGTTTTTTATCGACCAAATCAAAGTGTTGCTTGGGATTATATTACGGTTAAACCCGTTTATAATTACGAGTGGAACGATGTAACTCAAATTGTTTCCAAATCGAAAGGTTGGGGAAAGGATCCGTTTTCTGGATTGTTGGATGAACGAGGGTTACCAAAATCTGACTATGGTTCGGTTATTTCTGAAATTGAGAAAATAGGTTGGATGAATGCCCCAAATGCAAGTTTGGAACAGATTCAATTTATTTCTTCCGATGATCAAATACTTTATTGTATGACAGTAAGAGGCTATGTTGGAGCAAATGATTCATTGATTATATTTGGGCCAGTTAAACCTGACTTAAAGGCAATCAGAAGTAAAGCTTCAACAGTTGATGCCCAACCAAAACCGATTTTATATGACAATAAGGGAGATCCTTTACCGATCAGTGGTCAGAAATACACAGATGAACAGTGGGCAGATTGGCAGCGTGAATCGACTGTGTGGAATTTTATGAAAGCGAATCCAAATGCAGTCGGGGCTGATTTGTTTGTCCAGTATCGATTTGCAGATAATACAAAATGGGAAGCGGTTACTGATGGTGAGGGACATATAGTTGGATACAATCCAATCGAATGGAATTTGTCAGCCTCATATTATTTCGACGGCCAGGTGAAAAAACCGTGGCTGATTTCTCAGTTGTTGGGCGAAGTAGGTGTTAGGACTTTGGGCATGAGTTATTGTTCCGGACGATATGAAGGGACGGGAATACTTTTTGCGATGGCTCAAGAAGTCCATCGTGAAGAATTTTTCTCTGGTTATTCTCAGGAAAGTGTTTGGCGTTTTGATGCAAGAGCATCTCAATTGCCTGATACTTTGGCCGAAGCTTGGGCGTTACTGCACAATAAATAAAAACACTCGGGAAGGGGAGATCAAGAAGATTTGTTTCAAAGCGAAACAACAAATCTTCTTGATCAAGTCCCCGCCGAGCGTAATTACTTATATAGATGGAATCTATACTGATGAGTCCAAAAGGACGAAAAGTAAATTTTTAAAGTGTGATATATTTGCTTATTATGAGAAAAGAAGATTTACAGAAATTAGATCATTTAGGTAATTTTTTGAAGGCTGGTACTCTTGGAGAAATTAAAGGGGGATTGTCTATGGGTCAAATTGAGCTTTTAGAAAATGCGAGGGGTTTATACAGAGACGAATATGGGAAAAATAAAAGGAGATATGGTAATTTGGAAAGAGATCTTTTAATGATGGGAATTACGGATCAATATTCTGAATTAGGTTTAGTGGCTATATCTGCTGATGATCATCCATTTGCTAATAGAACAAGAGGAGAGATTGCGGGGTATTTTGCCAAAAAAAGAATTGATAACTTGAGAGAGGGAGTTGAACAGATGGGTCAGTATATAGAAAGTAGAAAAAACAGTTGAGAAATGATAAATTGAATTCAAATGAATAAAATTGTTTGTATTTCGGGAATGTGTGGAGCGGGGAAGAGTGTGGTGTCGGATTTTTTTGTAAAAAATGGTTTTCAATTTGTAAGATTTGGTCAGATAACTTTAGATGAGGTTAAAAAAAGAGGATTAGAAGTGAATGAGGCTAATGAAAGAATTGTTCGAGAAGAATTTAGAACAAAACATGGGATGGCAGCTTTTGCGATTTTGAATTTACCTAAATTTGATGAATTAATAAAATCGGGGAATGTGATTGCTGATGGTTTGTATAGTTGGGAAGAATATAAAGTTTTGAGAGATCATTTTGGTGAGGCAATGGTTTTGATTGCAGTATGGGCGCCACCAGAATTGAGATATGAAAGAATTTCAAGTAGAGTTTCTGGAGCGGATGATAAAGATTTGAGAAATCGATCTTTTACAAAAGAAGAAGCAAAATCGAGAGATTATGCTGAATTGGAAAAGCTGAACAAAGGTGGGCCGATTGCAATGGCGGATTTCACAATCGTAAATAACAAAGATATTAATTTTTTAAATCGACAAATTGAGGAGATTTATGGCCAAATCAAGTAAGAAAAAAACAGTAAATGTATCAAAATATGTCAGACCAAGTTGGGATGAATATTTTATGAAAATTGCGGCATTGGTATCGGAAAGATCGACTTGTTTGCGACATCATGTGGGAGCGATTATTGTGAAAGACAGAAGAGTGCTGACAACTGGTTACAATGGAGCGCCGGCGGGAACAAAAGATTGTTTAGAATTGGGTTGTTTGAGAAATGAATTGAAAATTCCTTCAGGTGAGAGACATGAAATTTGTCGAGCGATTCATGCGGAACAAAATGCGATTATTCAGGCAGCAAAACATGGGGAAGATGTTTCTGAATCAACAATTTATTGCACTCATAGCCCATGCATTATTTGTACTAAAATGATGATTAATGCGGGGATAAAGAGAATTGTAACTTATGGAAACTATCCAGATATTGGCGGAGTAAAAGATCTTTTGAAAGAAGCTAAAGTAAAACTGGATGTAGTTAAGAGACCAAATGAAAAGATAAATTTTTTGGATTAAAAGATGAGGATAAAAGATAAAAAAGTAATTGCTTTGAAGAGAAAACTGAAATCAATGGGAATAAAAGGATTGGCTTTGGATATTGATGAAACTTTGTCTTTAACAATCGAATACTTGGTAAAAAATTTATCAGAAAAATTTGGTAATCCAGAAAAATTGAGTGCTCGGGAAATATTTTTGAAGTATCGCCACACTAGTAATGTTCCTTATTGGCAGGGAGATGAAGTGGAAAAATTTGTTGGTGAAATAAATAATTCTAATGAAATTCAAAAAAATGTTCCTTTGATAGAAAATTCAAATAAGATAGTACAGAAAATAAATGAAGTAATCCCAATAATGGCTTATATAACCGCTCGACCAGGAACTGTGTCGGCTGGGACTAAGTTTTGGTTAAACAAACATGGTTTTCCAAAAGCAGAAATAATTACTAAACCAAAAAATATTCCCAGAAAAAAAGGGAATCAATGGAAAGCAAAAGTTTTGGAATATTTGTATCCACAAGTGATAGGAATTGTGGATGATAACCCTGGTTTGACAAAATTTTTTGGTAAAAATTACAAAGGAATAATTTATTTGTATGATAATGTTGAAGCTGAGAGGAAAGATATAAATGTGGTTCCATGTGTTGATTGGGAAATGGTAGCTGAAAAAGTTGGAAAAAGTCGACTATAATAAGGTTATGATTAAATATTTAAAGGAATATATAAGGGAAATAGAAAAAGTTTTAGAAAGTGAAAAGAAAAATGAATGGGGGAAGGTTTTGGAAAATCATTGGGTGCAGATTGGGATTTTTCAACACGAAAGATTGATTCATTTATTGGTTACGTTGACTTTTGGTTTAGGGTTTTTGATGATGATGGGAGTAACTGTTTTAACATTGAATTATATTTTAATATTAGTTGATTTATTATTATTGACATTATTGATACCGTATATTTTCCACTATTTTAAATTGGAAAACGGGGTACAAAAATTATATAAGCTAGACAAAGAAATCCAAAATAGGATTTAGCGACGGGAACGATTGATAGTTTGAAATCGACCGGTGGGTTTGAAATTAGTTGGAGTTTTGGTTCCCGGAAAATTAGGAACGTTGGTCGGTTTAATAAAACCCTTGATAATAGTAGATCGATTATCGATTGATATTTTTTTGGTGTCTGATCGACTCATATATGTACTATTGTAACGGTTAAATTAGAAATTTTGAAGTTGGAAAATATAAAACATCTTCGATATGAGCGGTATCGGCAAGGAGCATGGCCAGACGATCAACACCTAAACCAATACCGGCACAAGGAGGAAGTTGGCCACAGGCATCGATAAATTCTTGATCATAGGGATGAGTTGGGAGATTATTGTCTTGTCTAAATTTGGTTTCAGCCTCAGCATTGACTTTTAAAATTTCTGAATTATTTAATTCAGTATAAGCGTTGCCTAGTTCCATGCCGCCGATGTAAAATTCAAAGCGTTGGCTAAAGCCGGGAGAATCGGGACAAATTTGGCAGAGTGGAGAAGTTTGAGTGGGGTAGTCAAAAATTATAAATGGTTTATCTTGTGGTATTTTGGATTCGATCTCGTTGATAAAAATTTGGGTGTAAAGAGGTTCCCAGGTGGTAACACCATCGACATTGTATCCTTTGGCTTTGGCAGTAGCGATAATCTCGGGAGCGGTTAAATTTTTGGATAAATCGATATTGGCATATTTTTGGAATAAGTCTTTGAGAGTGAATTGATACCAATCAGCACCTAAGTCGATTTGATTATCCTGATAAATAATAGTGTCGCTTTGGGGTTGATTTAATTTTTTTTGAACTTGATGAAGGACATCTAAAATTAAATTTTTGGTGGTAATGGCAATATCGTGATGAGTTTTGCCCATTTCGTACCATTCGAGCATAGAAAATTCTAAATTGTGGGTAGGTCCGATATCCTCAAGATCGCGAAAAACTTTGGCGATGGCAAAACAATTGCCAATGCCTTGAGCAATGACTTTTTTAAGAGAACTTTCGGGAGAGGTAGGGAGGTAAAAGGTAAAATCCTTTTGGGTCCAGGTGGTTTTGAGAGGATAAAGATTGGGTTCGATAGGAACTTTGGCCAAAAGAGTGGGAGTATCGACTTCATGAAAATTTTGGGTCATAAAAAAATTACGGATGGCTTGAATGGTCCATTCGTGGATAAAGTGAGATTTAAAATTCATGACTTATTTTAACTTATAAATTCTTACTATCATTTTTTTTGCTCAGTGAATGTGGTCGCCCACGTTCAAGTTCGCTAAAAAATTATAGTTTCGAGTTTAAATTTAAAAAATTTATAACTTTTTGACAATTTGATAAGCAAAATTCTTTAGGATAACCGCATAAATAATTTGGATCTGAACAGCCATGACATTTTTTACATTTGAAACAAGGGGATAAAGATTTTTGGAAATTGGAGATATAGGTTTTAGGGTCGTCGGTGATTTTGCCTAAGGAAACTTTGGATTCACAACAACCGGTGATGTCGCCATTTGATTGGAGACAGAGTTGGAAACAGCCAAAATTTTTGGCGGGATAGGTGGGATAATGTTGCTTTATATCCAAAACTTGTTTGGAGGTAAGGGATAATTTTCTATCGGTGAGGTATGTTTTTGGAAGACCGAAGACATCAAAAGAATCTTTGTAAGGATATGATTCTTTGGTAATCAAAAACATAATTTCAACAGGAAACCCTAATTTTTGAGCATGTTTGATATATTTAATGGTTTTTTCAAAATTACCTGAACCTCGATTAGCATTATGGATTTCTTTTGGGCCATCGAGAGAGACTAAAATTTGGCAATTTTTGGGATCTTCAATTTCTTTGAGTCGGTCAATGGTGCCATTGGTAATGATGGTAATAAAAATATTTTTTTGGATTAGTTGGTTGACTAGTGTGGGGAAATTAGGTAGGGTAAAAACTTCACCACCACAAAGTAAAATCGATTTTAATTTTATGTGTTTTTGATATTTGTTGACAAAATCTAGAATGTTTTTGTTAGAAAGGATTTGAGTACTTTTGTGGGTATAACAATATTTACAGTGTAAATTACACGTCTCAAGAGGAGCAATATTAATATTTTCTAAAGCAGAAGTTATTTGAGTTTGGCTGATTCCTTGTGCTCGGTTCTTTTTTTGCACCATTTACAATATTTGACAAACTTGAGTTTGTCGGGAGTATTAGTTTTGTTTTTTTCGGTTAAATAATTTTGAGCGCCACAGACAGAACAAACTAGGGCGATCAAAATGCGTGGTGTTTTTTTGGATTTAGACATGTTGGCATTTTATCATATTAATCGGCGTGTTTGTATTTTTTAATTTGACGTTCGATAGCTTCACGGAGGTCAGTAATGGCTGAGGTTAATTCGTGGTGACAAACTTCGGCATGAAAGGTATTTTTGTGGCCGGGGAGGGTCATATCAAATTTGACGGTGTAATTTTGGTACTTTTTGTCTTTTTGAATATGAAGAAAGGCCATTTTTAATTCATTATTGAGATGAGGGAGTAATTGGTCGAGCTTGACGACAAATTTGTCATGGATCATTTTTTTGACTTGGAGGGAAATAATAAAGTTAATACCGTTGATCTGGATATTCATATAGATCTCCTGTAAATTTTTAACTTTAGTAGTGGCACTTGAATACCTTATTTTAGCATTTATTCGGTGATGGTTTGAACAAGATCGCATGGTCCTTGCCATTCTTGGGCAAGATTGATGATGTCATTAAATTTTGGTTCTTTGGTTTGATAGGTTTGATTATTTTTGTCACGGAGGTTGACTTGAAGATTTCGCGATTGAAAAATTACTTTAATTTGACAATTCTCGATAAGTTTTGAGGCTTCTTCCCAACTGATGTTTTTGGTTTCGGAGGGAGTGGGGGAGGTTGATGACGTTTGGAGGGAATGATTTTGTTGATTTAGTTTGAAGATAGAAAAAACAATGGCGACTACTAGGGTAATTAATATTGAAGAGATAATTATTATTTTTATTTTAGACACAAAATAATAATAACAAAATTATTGACTGAAAAAATTGAATTTATCAATCAGAATGCCATCTGAGAAGTTGGCGTCTTTGGCACCCTGAACATCATTTTTTAATTTATCACCAACCATAATTATTTTATTTGGACTTATGTTTAATTTTTGAGCAGTTTGTTCAAAAATTTTGGGATTTGGTTTACGAAGGCCGCAATCACAAGAAAAAGTGATGGTATCAAAAAAATTGCTTAATTGGAGGTTGTCAATGGCTTTTTTGTAAGGAGTGGCTAGATTAGAGATTAAACCAATTTTGAGATTTTTGGATTTGGCTTCTTTAAGGATTTGACGGGTTTTGGGAAGGCAAACTATTGAGGCGACTTCATCTTCGACCATGTTTTCATATTCACTTAAGTCGACTCTTAGGTTTGGATTAATTGTTTTAATTAATTCTTGAAGATGGGAAAAATTTTGAGTTAAAGCGTGGTATTTTAAATTATCATTTTCTGTATTGGACAAACCAATATCTTGAGACATTTTTAGATATGGATTGGTTGGTTTAGAAATATAAACTAGGGTTCCGAATAAATCAAAACAAATAGCTTCTAGTTGATGGTTCATGGCGGAGGGGATAGGAGTCGAACCTACATGCCCTTGCGGGCGCTTGTTTTCAAAACAAGTTCCTTACCATTCGGAGCACCCCTCCAGAAAATTTTGAGCCCGGAAAGAAACTCGAATTCTTGACCTTCCCCTTACCAAGGGGATGCTCTACCAACTGAGCTATCCGGGCATGATTGATACTTTGGTATTGTATCAAAATAATATAGAAAGTGAGCCCGAAGTGGGAGTCGAACTCACGACCTTTCCTTTACAAAAGGATTGCTCTACCACTGAGCTATTCGGGCAATAGATAAGAGGATTATATCAAAACAAAGTGGTAGAATGATTATATATATGTATAGTTGTTATTAGAAAAATGTCAAGAAGATTAAAATCAAGTTTTTGTTTGTATTGTGGAAAAGAATTTCATCCTCATTATTCAAGTTTTGGTAAATATTGTAGGTTGGACTGTCAAAATAAATACTTAGTTAAGTTAAAAATAGAAAAGTGGTTAAGAGGAGAAGATAACCCGATAAATACTAATGGATTATTGAGGCCTTGGGCAAGAAGATATTTATTTAAAGAATTTAAAAATAAATGTTGTTTATGTGGTTGGGGAGAAGTAAATAAGACAACAGGTAAAATTCCATTAGAAGTTGACCATATTGATGGTAATTTCAGAAATAATAAAATTACCAATTTGAGACTTTTGTGCCCAAATTGTCATAGTTTAACTTCAAATTATAAGAATCTAAACAAGGGTAAAGGGAGAAATAGTAGAAAGAGATTTGAGGTAAAATAGAGGATATGAAAAAGACGGGAAAGAAAATTTTAGTGTTGACTGATGATAAACCTTGGGGGCATAGGTCAATTGCAAGAGCAATATTTAATTATCTTAAAGAAAATGAAAGTGGTTTTGAAGTTGAATTAGCCGAAATAAAGGCGGAAACAGGATTTTTATCAGATCTTTATGTGTTTACTTATAGATATACTCCGGCTTCAAACAGAGTGTTTCATAAAATTTCTAAAAATGAAGTGGTTAGGGATTTAGTGAGGGAAACTTCAGGAATAAATTTAAAAAAAATAAAAAATGAGGTGGAAAGATTTGACCCCGACTTAGTTATTTCAGCATATTTTCTTCATAGCCAGTCGTTGGCGGTGTGGCGAAAAAAAGAGAACAAAAAATTTAAATTGTGGACAATAGTGGCTGATCCCTGGTCGATTAATCCAATTAGTTTTGTTAAGGATGCTGATTTAAGTTTGGTTTATGATGAGGTGGGGATGAAGGAAGCAATTAAATATGGAATTGAAAAAGATAAAATCTGGGTAACGGGTTGGTGGACAAGACAATCGATGTATCAAAAATATAATAGAGATTTAGCAAGAAAAAAGCTGGGTTTTGATGATGATAGACCAGTAATATTTGTAGGAGGGGGGAGTTTAGGGACAAATTCGTTACCAAAATTATTGCCAGTAATTTTAATGCTAAAAAAAAGAGTGGGGTTTGTGATTAACACTGGTACTGATAAATTGGCTTTTAATTTAGTGAAGCAATTTTTAAGAGTTTTTAGAAGATTACGGAAAGATGGTTTGGTACAAATAAAACATTTGGGTTGGATTGACAATATGGCAGAAATTTTGTCGGCTTCGGATATGGTTTTTGGTAAGGCTGGACCAAATTTTTTATTTGATGTAGTGGCGGCAGAAAAACCGTTTGTGGCAATGACCCATATTGGGGGGCAAGAAGATGGTAATATTGATTTGATTAAAAAGAAAAAATTGGGATGGGTGAAAGAGAGGAATGGAGAGATTTCTCAGTTTTTAGATGAATATTTGGAGAGGCCAAAATATTTTCAAGAAAAATATAAGAAAAATATTATGGTGGAAGCTAAAAAGAACAAAGAAACTTTGGAGAAGATATTAGATCGGGTCAAAAAGGAATGATCTTATT
>Ga0265297_10010069_pt1 | contig 11986 bp, 12 predicted proteins | sample Munlanlwell13791_FD_192502 | JGI IMG/M metagenome (GOLD analysis project Ga0265297, IMG submission 192502) | Leachate microbial communities from a municipal landfill in Southern Ontario, Canada - Leachate well 137-91 | ecosystem: Engineered > Solid waste > Landfill > Unclassified | place...
GTATGCTTCAAGGATTCTTTTCTGCAAATATTCTCTAAACTGTTGTGTTATGGGGTGTGCTATATCCTTATGTTCGGACTGGCTGCCTGCCCCTTCCTCAGCGTGTTGCGGGGGAACCTCTGCCGGTAGAGCCGCAGCGCATTGATTGCAAAATTTACTGCGCAACTCATTCTTAAAAGAACATTTGGGGCAAGGATACTTTACTTTCCGGGAAGGCATGGCGATAAACAAACCGGCGGAGCCTTCGATGACCTTGATATTCCTTACCACAAAGACATTGTCAAAAGTTACCGTGGTATACGCCTTCAGTTTCTTATCCGGCGAATCCTTCAAAACTACTCTTACTTCCGTTATCTCCATCGCCTACCTCCCCTGGTCCGTCCGCCGAAGAGCAGATCCTTCCGTCCGTACAGACAACTCTGATATCCGGGTTCACTCTATTAAACCGAGGAACTTAAAAAAACCTGCCAAGATTTATGTTTACTGCGTAATTTGTTGCTTAAATCTTTAGCATGTGCCCGGCCATCACAGATAGCAAATACCGTTGGGCCGCTTCCGGACATCATCGCTTTTTCCAACCCCATAGAGCAGAAAACGCCTTTCACTCTTTTTACCAGGGGGTAGAGGCTGCTGGTAATACTCTCTAAATCATTATAAAGTAATATTTTAACATCACGCTTATTTCTTGTCAATCTTGAAATATTCCCGCAAGGCAAAGATTTTTTCCCGCATTTCAGGAGAAAAGAATCGAATTTCTTGTAAACAAAGGGCGTGGACACTTTTATGCCGGGATAAACGAGCACAAACCAAAGCTTCGTATGTTTAAGATAATCCAGGGGGGTTATCCTGTCGCCTTTTGCGCCGCCCAAAGCGAACCTGGTTTCATAAATAAAAAATGGGACGTCGCTGCCGATCCTTGAGCCGATACGGGAAAGCTCTTTCCTGGATAAACGCAGATGCCAGTATTTATTCAGCGCCAAAAGCACGCTTGCGGCATTTGAAGAACCGCCTCCCAGCCCCGCGCCCACGGGTATGCGCTTATCTATCTTTATATCAAGCCCCGATCCGATCCGGCACTTCTTCCTTAAGGCCTCTGCGGCACGCGAACACAGATTGGCGCTGTCTTCAGGCACGTCAGGGTTGGCGCAATATATCTTTATCAGGCCGTCTTCTCTATGCCTGATCCTGATCGTATCATGCAAATCTATACGCGCGAATAATGTATCCAGATTATGGAAATTATCTTTCCGCCTGCCTAAGATACGCAGGTAAAGATTGACCTTGGCAAAAGATTTCACGGCCAAGACAGGGAAGGAGCGTCTCATAAATTAAATATTTATCCCGGGATGTTGGATAAAACCGCCTTTTCTATATCCGCGCCGGTAAGGCTATACTCCTTAAGCAGATCAGCCGGGTCCCCCGACTGGCCGAAACGGTTACGCACGCCGACACGGACGACTTTGCGCGGGCAGTTCAGGGAAACCACCTCGTCCACTCCCGAGGCCAGCCCTCCGAAAACATTATGTTCCTCGCATACCAGGATAAGCTTGGTCTCCCTGGCCGCCTTGATTATTGCGTCTTCATCAAGCGGCCAGATAGTGTGCATATTCATCAGGCGGACGCTTATGCCTTTACCTGCCAGGTTTTCCGCGGCCTTGATAGCCTCGGACACCATTATCCCGCAGGCGATGATAGTGACATCTCCCCCTTCGCGGATCATCTGGGCTTTCCCGAACTCGAAATCCCCGGGATTGCCGATAGTAGGCACCTTGGCCCGGCCCAGGCGGATATAAAAAGGGCCTGGCGTCCTTGCTGCCGTCATTACTGCCTCGGCCGTTTGCGGGCCATCGGCAGGCACGATGATTTTCATATTCGGGATCACGCGCATAAGCGCTATATCCTCGAGGGCCTGGTGGCTTGCTCCGTCGGGCCCTACGGTAATCCCGGCATGCGTGGCGACTATTTTCACATTAAAATTGTTATAGCCTATGGAAACGCGTATCTGGTCCCAGGCGCGCCCCGCGGCGAACACGGCGAAAGTGGAAAGAAAAACCGTTTTACCGCAGCTGGCCAAGCCCGCGGACACTGCCATCATGTTTTGCTCCGCAACCCCGAAATTAAAAAATCTGCCCGGGAACTTCTTGGCGAAAAGATTCGTACGCGTGGAACTGGAAAGATCCGCATCCAATACGACTATGCCTTCGTCCTCCGCGCCAAGCTTCACTAAAGTCTGGCCGTAAACATCCCTTTGATAAAGCTGTTCAGCTGTCACTTCAATTCCTCCAGCGCCCGCTCGGCTTCTTCCTTCGTGGGAGCCCTGCCATGAAAACCTATAACCCCCTCCATAAAAGAAACTCCCTTGCCTTTTACTGTGCGCGCGATAATTATTACGGGCTTCGACTTTATCCTCCCGGCCTCCTCATAAGCCGCAAGGATCTGCCGCATATCATGGCCATCTATTTCTATGGTATGCCAACCGAAAGCCTGCCATTTTGCCGCCAGGGGCTCGATGCCCATTATATCCTCGCATCTGCCGTCAATCTGGCAGCCGTTGGCATCCAATATGGCGCAAAGGTTATCGCAGGCAAAATGCCCGCAGGCCATAGCGGCTTCCCAAATGTTCCCTTCCTGTATCTCCCCGTCCCCCAGAAGGACATAAACACGGTACCCCTTCTTGTCTATTCTACCTGCCAGGCTCATGCCCAAACCTACGGAAAGCCCCTGGCCGAGAGACCCCGAGGCTGACTCCACTCCCGGGGTGCTGGGCGCCGGATGCCCCTGGAGATTAGAACCCAGTTTACGCAGTGTCTTAAGCCTTTCCCTCGGGAAAAATCCCTCCTGGGCCAAAACCGCATACCATAACGGACAGCAGTGCCCCTTGGACATATGGAAACGGTCCCTGTCCGGCCAATGCGGTTCACGCGGATCAAAACGCAGGATGTTGGCGTACAGGGCGACAACCAGGTCTGTGGCGGAAAGGCTTCCTCCGGGGTGCCCCGAACCGGCCTCCGCCAGCATTTCGATAATCAAACGCCTTGTCTCTTTAGCCCTGAGTTCGAGCTCTTCTATGCTTAAAGGTCTTTCTTTCATTCTTGGCAAACCTCAAACAGTTTATTCTTCACCGTTTCCTGACCGGGATCCAGTTTAAGCGATTTCTCCCAGTTGTTCTTCGCTTCTTCGTAATTCCCTAATTTTAAAAAGGTGTCTCCCAGGTGATCGTATATGACCGGATCGCTCAACTGCGCTGCGGACTGTTCAAGATATTCTAATGCCTGCTTGAACCTGCCTTTTTTAAAATAGAACCACCCCAGGCTGTCTATATAAGCCCCGTTCTCCGGCTGGAGAACAAGGGCTTTCTTTATCATCGCTCCGGCCTTGTTGATATTCCTGTTCTGCTCCAGATAAAAATAACCAAGAAAATTCAAGGCTTCGTGGTAATCCGGATTAAGCCTGATCGCGGTCTTTAATTCTTTTTCTGCGGAAGGATAATCTTTTATTTGGTAATAGATGCTGCCTAAACAGAAATGCGCCTCGGCGTCGAGCGGATCCATCCCTGCGACCAGCTTAAAGACGCCCTCCGCTTCTTTAAGCTTGCGCTCCTGCAGATAAACAGCCCCTAAATTCTTGTATATATCCGTATTGTCCGGATCGAGCTTGACTGCGTTTTCAAGCGCCCGCTCGTATTCCCGGGCGGCTAAATCCGCTTTGTCCTGGGAAGCGTAAACCAGCGCCAGGATCGCGCGCGGCTCCACCGCCTCCGGGGCAAGCCCGACGGAAAGCTTCAATTCCGCAACCGCAGAGGCAAGATCGTTCTTCTTGATATAAGCCGAGGCCAAATTCAAATGCAGCAGGTAACTTTCCTTGTCCGCATCTATGGCTTACGGTATTCCCTGACGGCCTCGTCTATATCCCCCAGGTCTTCCTGGTATACTGCCGCGATATAGTGGCTCAACCCCCGGCTGTAATCTTTGACATCCTCGGCGCGGGCAGTTGAAGCAGCTAAGACCAGCAGGAGACAGAGATAAGCCAGCCTGTTGAGATTCTTCAGCTTCAAAGAGATCCTTCTTGGAAAATTTAGTTTAACCCCAAGCCCTCTTCTTCAAATGACGAAGACGGCGGCGCATTTTTTTGCGCTTATGAGTCTTGATTTTTTGTCTTTTTCTTTTTTTACCGCAAGGCATGCTTTCTCCTGTTCTACCGGCAAACCGCCCGTAATAAAAAGGCGGCCGAAATCATAAAATTACCTTATTCAAAGGGTACTCGATAATCCCCTGGGCGCCGGATTCCTTCAGGGCCGGGATAAGTATCCTCACAACCTTCTCGTCTATGATCGTCTCTATGGCAAACCACCCGTCATTGCTCAACCCGGAAACAGTGGGTTTTTTCAGCGCGGGGAGCCTGCTTATGACAGCCTTCAGATTCTCCTTCCTTACGTTCATCTTGAGGCCTACTTTGCCTTCCGCGGCAATCGCCCCCTGCAGCAGCAGGGCGATCTGTTCCATTTTCGATTTCTTCCAGCTGTCTTTATATGAAGATTTATTGGCGATAAACTGCGTGGTGGACTCGCAAAGCGTGGCGATTTCAACCAGTTTGTTCGCGCGCAGGGAACTTCCGGTCTCGGTCAGCTCGACTATGGCATCCACCAAACCTCCGCTGACCTTGACCTCGGTCGCCCCCCAGCTGAACTCCACGTCCACTTTGACATTATGTTTCTTGAAGTATCTTTTGGCCACCCCTACCAGCTCCGTGGCGACGCGCTTGCCGTTAAGGTCCTTGACGCTCCGTATCCCCGACCCTTCGGGAACGGCCAAAACCCAGCGCACTTTATTCAAGCTCTGTTTGGCGTATGTCAAATCAGTGATCCTGGCCACGTCAGAGTTATTTTCCAGGATCCAGTCATTTCCGGTAATCCCGCAATCGAGAGCCCCGTCCTGGACATAACGCGACATCTCCTGGGCGCGCAGCAATACGGCCTGGATTTCGGGGTCGTCCACGGAAGGAAAATATGAACGGGAGTTGGGAAGGCTGAAGTTAAAACCGGCCTTCTTGAGCATTTTAAAAGTAGATTCCTGCAGGCTGCCCTTGGGCAATCCGAATTTTAAGACTTTGTTTTTCATAATACCTCTGATTGTAGAAGAATTTATGGTGTTTTATTATATATATATATTAACGCCTTGTAAAGAGAATATTTATGCCGGTTTAGCCCAGGAAAACATCGATCAGGTGGATCCTGTCTTTAGGCATAGAAAGGAGTTTCTTGCGCGGGACAACCAGGAAACCGGGCTGTTCTACCGGAAGAGGCACGGAATCCAGCGCAACCCCGGTTATACGGTACTTCCCGTAATCAAGGCCCTGCTTGTTCCAGAAGTTGACTTTTATCCTCCTGCCGGAGAATACGCGCTCCACGCTTACCCTTGCGCCCTGCCGGAAGAATTCCCTGCTTAACCCCGGCTCTATTATCAGGTCTCCGTTATTCCCTCTTACGCCAAAAACCCGGGTAAGCATGGTAAGTATAAACCAGCTGGCGGAACCCGTCAGGTACGCATACATGCCCCTGCCGGACAAATCAAAATACTCCGGAAGGCAGGGGTATATTTTGCTTACCTTGCTGTCGCAGGCCATCCTGTAAAGCGGGTTCAGGGCTTCCCAGGCCTCCCGGGCATACCCTTGTTTACATAAGGCATAACCGTACATTACCGCCATATGGCTGAAAACCGCGCCGTTTTCTTTATCTCCATAGGAAAAAGAAAACGCCCTTCCCAAATCAAGCTGCCCGTCTTTAAAATCCGTATTCAGGCGTATGCCTCCCCCCCGCCTGTCGACAAGGTATTTATTCACATTGCGTATTATCCGGCGGGTTTGCCCTGCGTCGGCAATCCCGGCCATTACGGCAAAAACCTGTCCGGTCAAAGTCATTCTTAACCTGCCTCCCTTTTTCCCCTCAAGGCGCCTGCCGAGATTATCGTAATAGCCGTTGAAAAACCCTTCTTTAAGCCATTCCGCAGATTTTATATGCTCCTTCATCCACAACGATTTTTTCTTCAGGCCGGCGGATAGTTTGCCGCTGTCCACTCGAACTTTTTTCCCTTTAAAAGAAACGCAGGCCCTGGAAAAAAACTTTTCCAGCAGGCGGCGCTTCGCCGGGATGCTCCCGTAATCGACGGGAGCAAACAACAGGGAGACCTCCTCGGCAACCTCAATCTCATCCATGCCGCTGTCGGACAAAAGCCGGGCAAGAGTCTCCAGGTTCTGCGCGTACATGGCGCTGAAAGCCACGCTTTCCCCTTTTTCCCCGGCCATATCCAAACCGTCATTCCAATCCGCGCCTTCAAGGCGGATATGATTATGGCCCCCTACGTTGAAAAACTGCACCAGATTCTGGACCAGAAGGTGCTCAAAGATAGTCCCTTCATACGCCCTCCCGGAAGGAACCTTAAGTTTGCTGCCGCAAGAAGGGGCCCAGGAGGGATCGATGCCCTTGGTGCGCTTTATTTCATGATTATAAAAATACGGCGCCTTCTCGAAGAGTATCCCGAAATCTCCGGTCTCGTTTATATACAGCTCCAGCGTCAAAAGCGGCCAGGCCCCGTGGTCCATCCAAACCCTGCTGATATTATTGCGGTCGGCGATGAACTCCCCGGGGTTTCTGCCGATTATTGTAGCGTTGGAACCGTCGATCTTCACCCCGCAGAAATTGTTTATCAAAGAAGCCCTTACTTTAGCGGGATCATTAAGTATAAGCCCCAGGCAGTCCTGCCAAAGGTCGCGCCAACCGCGCCCCCCTTTACCGTAATCGAAGTCGGGCAGGAAGGAACACCCGAAGATCTTTCTTAATGTCGGCTGGATATTCACCCAGCGGAACCAATTATCGAAATCCGTATCTCCTGTCTCAACGCTTATGCCTCTGCTCAAGGAGGTCCAAAAAGATTTGTTTTTCTCCAGCTCGCCGGCTAACTTGGCCTGGTTGTTGAAACGGGCAATCAATCCCGGTATTTTTCCGCGGTCTTCGGTTATGCCCATGATAATCGTATAAGTCCTCGACTTCTTCGGCCGCAGGGAGATCCTCCCGAAACCCAGTCCGCCCATGGCTTCCCTGCCCTGCGCATACCCGGGCCTCTCCTGCCCCGCTCCGAACAGGGCCTCGGGTTCTTCCAGGTCGCCGCCGTCGCCGCAAAAAGCCTCCCTGTCAGGATACAACTTCACGGGAGGAGCGCAATTCTCATCCCAGCCCAATACAAAATAATTGGTTGTATTCGGCTTATGGCCTGATTCGTCGAAGGCAAGCGCAGGCTTGACAATTACCCCGAACCGGTGGGTTTCAACTCTCTGCAAAAGGCTGGTCACGTGGCGGTGGTCGCGGATATTATTTGCCCCTCGCCCGTATATAGGAATAGCCGCGGTAGGAGTAAAGCTCAGCTCCTTGGAGGAAATATTGGTTAACGTAACATGCATTATTTCCACAGGGTCCTTGCCTGCGGGGACAAAAGAAAGTATGCGCGCGCTTATGCCGAGCTGCTTGTTCAGGCGGGTGACCTCCTGCCAAAGCAAGCCCGCCTCGAATCCGAATTTATCGCGTTTTACCCGTGGCCGGTCCCTGGATACCCCGGTTGCCGACCAGAGTCCGCGGGAACCGAAATCAACCCAGAAATTGCGCGAAGAACGGAGATCCGTCAAATCGATCCTTGAGACAGGAGTCAAAAGGAAGGCGTTCTGGCCGGTCTTGATATCGCCGTGTAAATCGGGGGTTATCGAAGACATAATACTCTCGTTTCCCAGCGGGAAATAAAGGCTTTTAACCTTATCCGCGCAGGACGAACAGAATCCTCCCGATTTATCCGAAAAACTCCAGAGCTTTTTCATAGAAAGTTAAATTAACATAATTGCCCGTCTTATTCAAGCAAAAAGAGGGCCTGACAAAAACCGGGTTTACCCTGCGCCCGATACGCCGATCTTTCTCCCGAAGATATAAAGAGGCGCGTCTTTATGCAGGATGCCCCTGAAATAAGACCTTTTCCCTTTGTAAAGGAGCTTGAAGGAATGCTGCAGGAAAAAACCCGCCGCGGCATCCGACATCGTAGCCAGGTGTACTCCGCATACCCGGTTTTGTCCGAGATACTCCAGATAAGACGTCATCAGGGAGCCCCCTACGCCCATGCCGCGGAATTCCTCCCTGATGTTGATATGCAGTGCCGCAGGATATTCTCTTGTGAAATCCGGGCTGTTCAATCCTCCCAGGAGAAAAGCCTGAACGCATCTCCATAAAAAAGCCGCGTTCTTCCTCCGGGCGAGCTCCCCTTTTAAAACCGCTCTCCATAACAATCCCGGCATTATCTTTCCGGAAAAAACCCGTTCCGATAAAATCTTGTTCCTTGTCCCGGTCAAATAACCCGCCAGGCAAGAAGAACTTTCCGCCACAAAACACGACTCGGGCTCATAGTCGGTAAAATACATGGTGAGGGCATCGCAAACCGTATCCTTACCTTCAAAAAATAAAGAGGCGGGACGCCCCATAAGGGCTGTATCATGGCTGATCTCCCTGACCTGTTGCCTGTCCTTCCCTTCAAATTTGCGTATGTTAAACTGCTTTTCTGCGGGCACTTTTCCTCTTCAGGTTTATTTTTCTTGTTATAAAAAAAGTGAGGCAGTAAAAGATTACCGCGCAAACAAAACCCAGTATCAGGCTGCCCAGGAAAAGCGGGCGGTAGTAAAACAATATCTTTTCCAGCGTTATCCCCTTGAACACCGACCAGGTTAGAGGCTCGAAATCGCCCTTCAGCAGATGCCTGCCGATCTCATAACCCGCCCAGGTTATGGGAGGGACCGTGGGGGGCAAAGAGATGCTCGTCCCCAGGAATATGGCGATTTTATTGGCAGGGCGGACAATAATCGCGACAATAATTACCAGAAGAGTATGCAAACCGTACAGCGGCAGAATGCCGATAAAGACGCCCAGGGCAACTCCTAACGCTATCCCCCGGGGGGAATTATTCATCTTGAGCAAGCGTACGGCAAATTTCTTAATTTTCCATTTCACGACAAAAACTCCTTCCGGGAATAATCCCTGATATTCCGCCTTTTCCTCCCGGCAGGACCCGGCCTCTAACGGAAAAATTTTATGCAGAATACCGAAAGTGGGGCTGCAGAGATCAAGGCCAGCCCCATCAATCTGGTGTTACGTATCTCTTTTGCCATGGAAATCGGCTCTATCCGCCAGTTGATTTTTGCATAGAATCTTCTTTGGAGTTCGATACACAGGGAAGGATGCAGGAACATTGCAAGGCCCGCGGCCAAAGCCAGCAGGCATAACAATATCCCGGCAGGACAGAATATGGTCTCAAGCATGTCAAACCCGTACTCAGGCTTCCGGCTTTTCGGGATTTTCCCGCAAAAAAGCCCAGATATAACTTATCAAATAATCAAGCACCTCGGAAGGAAGATCGACAAACTCCACCCCCACCTCGAATTCTTCGCTGTAAGGGATCTGCCTTATCCACATGCATTCGACCAGCGCCTCAAAACTGAACAGCGTCTTTGGAAAGTTGATCTTGATCCTCAAGCGGCTTCCTCTGGGCAGGAACTCATGGGTCAGGAAGCGTATCCCGCCCTGGCTTATATCCTTAGTGAGGTATTTTTTGACTTCATCGGCAGGGATCACTTCATAAGCTATCTGCAGACTTTCGGGAACCCTGGTAAATCGTCTTCTCTCCTGCATGCCCATATCGTTTCTCCGGTAACCGCACCTGCGGAAAGGCCGCCTGCGTAACGCCTGCAAAACAAAAAAGCCCGCTTTGGAAAGTGGGCTTAACTGTAATTGCTCCTATCATCCGATGCAGGCATAAATTATTAAAGTTTGGTTGCGGGGATGCGATTTGAACGCATGACCTCAAGGTTATGAGCCTTGCGAGCTACCAGGCTGCTCCACCCCGCGAAATTGAGCACAATAATCTTTTATCCGGCGAAATCCTTGGCGGTTCTTGCCAAGGATGAACAGCACAATAATCTTTTATCCGGCGGAATCCCGAGATTACCAAAGACGGGTTTCCTGTTTCTTGTCGGAGAACAATTTTACCGGGACTTCCCCTTTCCTGACTACGCCCATCTTATCGCGGGCTACTTTTTCCTGATAAACAGGATCGTTTTCAACCCGCTTCAATTCTTCATGCAAAAGATAATTCTCTACCGTCATCCTGCGGAAATTTTCTTCCAATTGACGGTTTTTTGCCCTTAACCCCTGTAATTTTATATAGCCGGGTAAGAATATAATCAGGAGCAGGACCGCTAAACCAAAAAGCCAGAAGGCTTTTCTCAAAGTAAAAAACATCTACCTATTTCTTCCAGGATGGCCCTGCGTAAACCGCCTTCTTGCCCAGTTCTTCCTCGATCCTCAACAGTTCATTGTATTTGCAAATCCTGTCGGTACGGGACAAGGAACCGGTTTTGATCTGCCCTACTCCGGTTGCCACCGCCAGATGAGCGATAGTGGTATCTTCCGTCTCCCCTGAACGATGCGAAATTATGGCGTTATATTTATTTCTTTTGGCTATAGAGATCGCTTCCAGCGTTTCCGATAAGGAACCTATCTGGTTCACTTTAATCAGTATAGCATTAGCTATTTTTTCCGCAATCCCTTTTTTAAAAATCTTGGGGTTGGTAACAAAAATGTCGTCCCCTACCAGCTGGAGGCGGGAACCTAAACGCAAAGTCATCTTCTCCCATCCCTGCCAGTCATGTTCGGAAAGGCCGTCTTCGATGGATAATACAGGATAACGGGAAAGCCATTTTTCGTAAATGGCAATTAAGTCTTCCGAACTTTTCTGCGCGCCTTCGAAGGTATACTTCCCGTCCTTGTAAAAAGAACTTGCCGCGCAATCCAGTGCCAAAGACACGTCTTTTCCCGGCGTATAGCCGGCCTTCTCGATCGCCTGGATAATCAAACCCAGCGCCTCTTCATTGGAATCAAGGCTGGGGGCAAACCCTCCCTCGTCTCCGACCGAAGTAGAAAGTTTTTTGGATTTAAGGATCGATTTCAGGCTGTGGAACACTTCGTCCGCCGCGCGCAGCGCCTCTGAAAACGTAGGCGCGCCCTGCGGCATAATCATAAACTCCTGGATATCCAGGTTATTATCCGCGTGCATCCCGCCGTTCAATATATTCATTAAAGGAACCGGGAGAAGAAAAGCCTTTGCGCCGCCGAGGAACTTGTAAAGCGGCTGTTTCTTGGATAGCGCAGCCGCCCTGGCTACCGCCATAGAGACCCCGAGCATGGCATTGGCCCCAAGGTTCGACTTGAATTCCGTGCCGTCCAGCTTAATGAGTATTTTATCTATCTCCGAAAAGTCCGCCGGTTTTCCGCAAACCGCGCGGTTGATTGCGGTATTGACATTGGAAACCGCTTTTAGGACACCTTTACCCATATATTTGCTTTTATCCCCGTCCCTCAACTCCAAAGCCTCGTTATCTCCTGTGGAAGCCCCCGAAGGAACTGCTGCGCGGCCCAATATGCCATTTGAAAGGATACAATCAACTTCAACCGTAGGATTCCCGCGGGAATCCAGTATCTGACGCGCTAAAACTTTTTTGATCTTTGCCATCTTTCTCCCCTTGTAATATTTTTGGACACTTTTTTATTATACACACAAAATCTCTCAAGTCAAGAGCTATGGAGGCAACGGGAAAAGAAATGGTTTGACTTAGTATGCCGGATATGTTATTTTCTATGTATCAATTTGCCGCCACAGGGGAAACGGATAAAAATGAACTGGAAAAAAATCAGATTCTACGCAAAACTACACTGGCTGAAAGTATTGCTTTCCCTGTTCCTCACCGCCCTGATCATTTCCCTGGTTTTCCTAATCACTATCGGGCTGCGGGCCTGGAACGAATCGGAATCTTACCTGAGACAATCCCAGCTGGCAATGATACCCCTGCAGTTATACCTGCAGATAATCATGGCGCTTATCTTCGGCGTAGTCTATACCTATATGTG
>Ga0265297_10010071_pt1 | contig 11982 bp, 7 predicted proteins | sample Munlanlwell13791_FD_192502 | JGI IMG/M metagenome (GOLD analysis project Ga0265297, IMG submission 192502) | Leachate microbial communities from a municipal landfill in Southern Ontario, Canada - Leachate well 137-91 | ecosystem: Engineered > Solid waste > Landfill > Unclassified | place...
CCGGAATCTTCAGTTCAAGACTGACTTTTTCAGTGTCCCAACATCCCTGAAGCCATGAACATCCGTCGATTGCGGATTTTCATGGCTTTTATTTGTCAAGGTGTTCAGCGTTTGACGCTTACAAAACAAATACAAAGGATATCTTCATTTCCTTGCTTAATGAAAGTACACAAGATTCTTGACACTACCTTATCAACATCTATTCCAATTATTGTAGTCTTTTTGTAAGCGTCAAGCGAAGCACACCTACCCAATTAGAAAGGAATGAAGTATAATTTCGAGCAATCGGGGATGGTGATAAAGATGAATGAAGAGAAAAGGGAAATGTGGAAAAGGCGGATTGAAGATTTCCGCAGTAGCGAGCTTACGCAAAGAGAATACGCCAAGCGAAACGGCATCGCGGTCAATACGCTTCAAAACTGGCTCAGAAAGCTGAAACAAGAACCGGAGACGTCGTTACAGGTGGAGTGGCTGGAAGTAAAGACAGCGGCACCGGCGAAAAAGGCCTCGGCGATGGTTCTGGAAATCAACGGAGTGCGGATTGTGGTGACGGAAGATTATGATCCGGCGTTTTTGAAGAGCGTGGTTCGGACGCTGAAACAGCCATGATCGCAATCGAGAAGGTCGAGCATATCTACATCGCTTGCGGATCCACTGATCTGCGGAAATCGATTGACGGCTATGCGGCGCTGGTGCAAGAAAAGTTCCAGCTGAGTCCATTTTCGAATGCGATCTTCCTATTTTGTAATAAGCATCGGAACAAACTAAAGATTCTGCAGTGGGAATACGACGGGTTCTGGTTGTACTATAAACGGTTGGAGAAGGGAACGTTCAAGTGGCCTTCGAAGACAGAAAAAATGGTTTCAATCGAGGAGCGGCAGTTCCGCTGGCTGTTGGAAGGGCTGAAGATCGAGCAGAAAAAGGCCCATCAGCAGTTGACTTTCGACACTGTAATCTAACGAATTCAAGCAATGAATAACGGCTATTTTCAGCCGTTTTTCATTGCTTTTTTCAATGATTTGTGATAGAATAAAAGCATCAGAAAAGGTGAAATCATGACAGAAACCAGCCCCAAAACCGAGGCCGAATTGTTCGATGAAAACCAAAAACTGCACTATAAAGTCGAAGAACTGACTTCCACCGTGGAAGATCTTACTTTGAAGTTGAAGTGGTATGAGGAGCAGTTGAACCTGACGAAACTGAAGCGGTTCGGGGCTTCAAGCGAAGCGACGGGACAACAGACGCTGGATCTTTTCAACGAAGCCGAGACGGAACAGAATAGTAAAGCGGCAGAGCCGGAAATCGAAAAAATTACCTATGAGCGCAAGAAACGGATGACGGATCCAGATTCCAAACTGAAAGACCTGCCAGTCGAACGGATTGAATATACGATTGAAGATGCGACGTGTCCGCAGTGCCATGGACCACTGCACGTAATGACAGAAGAAATCCGCAAAGAATTGAAAGTGATTCCGGCGCAACTGGTCGTCATTGAACATGTGCGAAAGGTCTATGCGTGCCGACACTGCGAAGCCAATGATATCAAGACGCCGATCCTCCGAGCAAAAATGCCGAATGCGGTGATTCCGAAAAGTATGGTCTCGCCGTCGCTTCTGGCGTTCGTGATGAACCGGAAGTACTGCGAAGCGGTGCCACTGTACCGCCAGCAGCAGCAATTCCAAAACTATGGAATCGAACTGTCGCGACAGAACCTGGCGAACTGGATGATTGCGGGAGCAAACTGGCTCGATCACCTGTACAAGAGACTCCACACGATTCTTTTGACGAAGGACATCCTGCACGCCGACGAAACGACGGTGCAAGTCCTCAACGAAAAGAATCGGAAAGCCGAAAGGCAGTCTTACATGTGGGTGTATCTAACGGGAAGAGCGGATGAACCGATCGCGCTCTACGAGTATCAAGAGACCCGAAGTACGAAACACCCGCAGGCATTTCTTTCCGGCTTCAAAGGCTACCTGCATACGGACGGTTATGCCGGATACCAGGGCATCAAGGGCGTGAAACTGGTCGGTTGCCTGGCGCATGCCCGCAGAAAGTTTGACGAGGCGATCAAAGCGGCTCCCAAAGGCGCGGACCAGACGCTTCTGGCCTCGCAGGAAGGGCTGGACTTCTGCAATCAATTATTCAAGATCGAGCGGGAGATTGAAGACAAGACTTTTGAAGAACGCAAGGAAGCAAGAACCTTGCGGAGCCGGCCACTTCTGGACCGGTTCCTTTCATGGCTGAACCAGAAAAGCCGGCAGGTCCTGCCGAAGAGCTCGTTTGGAACGGCGATTCAGTATTGCCTGAACCAATGGCCGAAGCTGGTAGTGTATTTGGAAGACGGACGGCTCGATCTTAGCAACAACCGCGCCGAACGGGCGATCAAGCCGTTCGTGATCGGAAGAAAGAACTGGCTGTTTTCGAACACACCAAGAGGTGCCTCGGCCAGCGCGACGATCTACAGCATCGTCGAGACGGCCAAGCAGAACGGGCTCAGTCCCTATCACTATCTCGAATATCTGTTTGAGCAACTTCCCAACATCGACGTCGATGAACAAGAAGAACTCGACCAGCTGCTTCCCTGGTCCGCATCGATTCCGGAGCGATGCAAGGTCAAAACAAACACACCACCGGAATCTTCAGTTCAAGACTGACTTTTTCAGTGTCCCAACATCCCTGAAGCCATGAACATCCGTCGATTGCGGATTTTCATGGCTTTTATTTGTCAAGGTGTTCAGCGTTTGACGCTTACGTCTTTTTATTCCAAATAATGTGATTTATGTACATTTCATCAATATTATTAACAGCTATTTTCATAATGATTTCGATATGTTTCAACATTAAGCAAAAGCAAAAAAGAAGCATTTACCCAATTTTCAAGGTTTTAATGCTTCTTCCTATTTTATATAAACGGCTTTTGTTATGCCGTTTTTAAAGAAAGCAACGTGATGGACTCTACATGCGTTGAGTGCACCATATTGCTTGAAAATGGGGTGTTGTGTGTACTCAAGTAACATCAAAATGCTATTTTTTATGTTTACACATACAAGTGCTAAAAAACCAAAGAAACATTTTTTATTTTAAATTGGATAATAAAATAGAATCTAGAAAATCATTTTCAATCTGTTCAATTTTGGTAGCGTATGTTCTTTCAATTTCACCTAATAAGTCATAACCCTTGAATGCATAAACTGAAATAAATAATTCTCTACCATAACGATTGATTAGGTATTTAACAAACGCTCCAGCAATCGGATATGTAATCTCGTCTGTATGATTTAAAAAGAAATCATTCTGAATTAGATCTATAATGCTTAGATATCTATCACTTTTTAGCAACAATCTTACCCATTCATCGTTTGATTTATTCCACCACACTTTATCAAAGTACATCGCTAAACCTTCTCTAAGGAAAACTGATTGTGGCTTGTTAAGCATATAGGAAATAATGTGCGCATCTTCATGATAACCTATACATTTGACTTTTTCATTATACACTGCATATATTTCATCAGGAGGATATGCAAAACCATTACATGGATCATTATCTCCAGATATTTTTCCTACTAACTCTGGTGTTTCTAATAGATGATAATTTATTTTGAATTGTGGAGAAACATTTAGAAAACTCGTTATTTCTTTAAAGCATTTCTCTTGAATCTTCATTATCTCATCTATATCTTTTTCAGCTAAAGAATCTTTAATCAAGTGAAAGTTGTAATGTTCGCTCGATACTTTAGTTAAAGTTGGTAAACTCATGTTATCTCTCCTTTTCCTCAATCAACTATAACTGTCAGTCTTTCAAACAACCAATAGGTATAATTTTTATGCCATCTTTTCTTGTGTAAGCCACCTCTCCACCAGTGATAATCATGAGTAAGTCAGGTTCTTTTAATTTGTTCGAACTTCTATTTTCATTTGCCTTTCTAATAAGATTGACTACTTCCAAGAGGTGTTCTGCAGCTTCTTCAATCTGTTTTGAACCTAGTTTAAATTCAATCAAGGCAAATCTTCCATCGTTCAAGTACAATACTGCATCAACTTCAAGATTCATTCGATCTCTATAATAAGAAATACGTCCTCCAAGCGATGATCCATATACTTTCAAATCTCTAACGCATAAATTCTCAAATATAAAACCAAATGTTTCAAAATCTTGATACAACATTTGAGGTGTCAACCCTAATGCTGCAACAGCAATTGATGGATCAATGAACATTCTCTTATTTGAACTTCGAATAGAAGTTTTAGAGCGAATTGCTGGATTCCATGCTGGTAAATCTTCAATAACATAAAGTCTATTCAAGGCATTGATGTATTCGTAATAAGCTGACTCTGATAATTTTACGTTTACATTGACATCATCAATGATTGTCTTGTTCAAAGCGAGAGTGCCTATGTTTCTAGCATAAGATTTGAGCAGTTGTTGTACCTTAAGAGGTTCTCTTTTTTTACCATCAACTGTGGAAATATCGGTTTGAATAATATTCTCTATATAAGATTTTGCAACTAATAACTTTGCAGTTTCTGTTTTTTTATTTAAACTTGAAGGCCAACCACCTCTACATGAAGCAAAAATTAAACTTTCAATTGATAAATTTGATTTAGATCCATCAATATTGTGATTTTTGTCATCGAAAAGTTGTTTTAAAGATACAGTCCCGTTAGATTCCATGGACTCGAATAGACTCATAGGATACATTTTCAATCGTGCTATTCTACCTGTACCACTATGCATAATTTTTGACTCGTCAACAACAGTTGACCCAGTTAATATGTATAATCCTTCTGTGCTAAAATTATCTACTGATGTTCTTATAGCATCCCATAACACAGGCGCCATTTGCCACTCATCAATTAACCTAGGTTTATCTCCTTCAAGCAAGAGTGAAGGCTTAGTCTCTGCGGTTAATAAATAACCTTGTGACCTATCTGGGTCTTGCAATTTTAAAATGCTTTTTGCTTTCATGGATGCGCTGGTGGTTTTACCACACCATTTTGGACCAGTAATAAGTACTGCACCAAACGCTTCTAAATATGCTTCCAATTCTTCATCTATACTTCTATTAAGATATGTTGTCTCCATACTATCACTCTCTCTCTTATCAATATACTATCATATTCTATAGAAGATATCAATTCAAATGGAGAGATTTGGCTTATTATGAAGGATATATTTGCTGTTTTTTATGGAGATTTTTGTATTCAACGACATCATAAATACAGTAGTTGACATATAAAGCATTCCATATTATTAAAATAGATCCTTATCGTTGAGTGTGAAAGCATAAGGTATGCTTGTCACCTTAATAGACGGATTTGTTTATAATTTTATGCTCAAAAATTGTCGTAAAATATGTTTACCTAAACAAACTTCGAATATCATTTTTAGTCCATTTGAACAAAAAATATGTTTTCACAATGATATGCTTATGTTCCCACAATGACTAGAAAATATAAAAAAGGCATTCTTTATATTTTGATAGATAAAATCACCCTTTGTTACTATTTATGAATGGCTTTATTATGCGGTTTTTAAAGAAAGCAATACGATAAGACTCTACATGCGTTGAAAGTACGTCGTTGCTTGAAAAAGTGACGTTAAATATACGTCAGTAACATATTTTTGGCAAAAATATGTTTCCCCACTCCAGGTTTTTCGAAGACCGGAAACATATTTTCATGGAATTTACTTTTAATAATTCAGTTACGGTGTACTTCCTCTTAAATTGATTTTTTTAGATAGAATAGAAAAGAGATGTATGGAGGAGTTGTCTAAGATATGTTACATTGTTTTGTCTTGCGTTTCTACTTTTTTACGGAATTTTTCAGCCTTTTATTAAATACCATACCAATCCAGTTGGTGCATTACTGTTGAATCTGACACGAATGTAAATCAAAAGAGGTCATATCCTTTACTCTTCTGGTCTAACCAAATCCGCAATCCTTCTTCGACTGACGCGTCTTGCAAAAAAAATCATCAATAAGCATATCATAACAAAGAAGACACTTGCAATCGAAATTGCCATCATTACTTCATTTATAGACGAAACTTTGAACACGCCCATCGCATCTGATATAAAAGTTGCAACTCCACTAAGAAACAGCACAGATACCAATGTACCAACAAAGACTGATATCAAAGACAGCAAAATATAGCGACTGACAAATATCACAGAACTGCTCGCGGGAGAAAACCCTAGCGATCGAAGAATCCCGAAATCGCGTTTTCGCTTCGTATAGAAATACGAGAAATCATTGACCATGATGTATGTGAATATGAGTAATGCGAGTGCCAACGAAACTGAAGTGATACTATTTATGTAGAAAACTAACTTTCCTGACGAATCTCGAATTGCTGATTCTCGTTCGTTTGAAGTTGAGAATGTGACGCCTTGCTCATTAAGAAAAGTTTCAAGTTCATCTCTGTTTGCTTCTTCACTCAACTTAAGATAATACTGAGCGCGATTGATGTTATCCTCAAAGTAATCGAGAAACCTCCGTCCCGCATAGTCGGCCTCGTCTCCGATCCGATCATAGACGACATACCCGTTATGCTGCAGGATCGTTTGAATGCCCTGGATCTGGATATTGTATGTACTTGAAGTTCCTACGGCAGTATCGATAAACCTAATATAGTGCATATAACTTGGGTTATCAGACGGAGCGACCTCTAGATTGAAGTCATTTGCCAAAGCAAGTCCAACCAACCCTTGTCCCCTTATTGTGCTATTCGGAGGACATGACCCAAGTTCACATTCCGACGCCAGAAAGTCACATATATCACCAGAATAGGCAACGTAGAAGATCTTCACGTGAAACTCATTCAAGTCGGCGTCGGTGATTATCGCCCACACTTCCTGAGGCGCAATAATCAAAGATTTCTCGCCATATGACCCCATGATCTCTGAATAGATGTCGTACTTTGAAATCACAAAGTAATCATAATCCAAGCCGAAGTTATTGGTGGTATAGATATTTTTTGTGTATGAGTTCAAGCCAAAGTATAACGCGAAACTGAGGACTATCAGTATTGCTGAAAGCAGATGCTGTAATGAGGAAAACCAATCCGCAAGCGCATATCTTGCGCCAATATTGATCTTGCTTAAGTTTATCGAATTTCTACTACTGCTCATTCGAGAAATATGTGAGTAATCTCGGAAAAATGCAGTCGGTTTCTTGTCAATCGCTTTTCCAATGATCATACCAACCAAACACATAAACCCAATCAATACTGTGAGAATGACTCCAAAACCAAAAACATACAATGTTACATCTTTTGAAAAAAACAAAGAGTAGCGATACTGACCTCTGAAAATGCCAGCTGTAATCAAGAAGAAGATCAACGATCCAAGATACCCTGTCACAGAAGCAATACCGTATTCGCTCAAATATGTCATTACTATCGTTCGTTTTGAGATTCCGATGCTTTTCAATGTCCCGATGATTCGCCAATCTTTGACAAGATCGTGCTTGACGGCGATGATTATCGCCATTACCGCAAACACAAACATCATCGTCGAGCAAATAGCCAAGGTCTTGCCAATGACAACATCACTGCCGTTTGCAGACTGGAGAACTTCGCGAAAAGTCAAGATCTGGATGGTGCTATTCATCCCACCGATATAGTCAATATAACTGTCAATTAGCCGTTGCTCTTCAGAATAAGAATAATTGACATAGGATATCTTGAACGCTGTCGACTGGACTTCGATCCTTCCCACCTGGGAATTGATGTAATCAATGGTATCCCGATTTGTCAGAAACCTACTGTGCTCATATGAATGACTCCAACTGAGACTGGGCTCACTCATCGTAAGTTCGTTGAATGCCGATTCGGCAAAATGGATATTGTCGATGATGCTCGCAACTACCAGCGGTTCTGACAATCCTGTGATGAGATCACCAAGTTTATAGACTGTATCGCCTGAATCTAGTAAATAGTCATTGAGATTTGCGGGGATTGCAACTTCATATAGTTCCAGATCTTTCAGCTGTTTTCCTGCCAAAACCCGGTAGTTGTCAACGTTATTGTCGACATACTCCTCATACCTGATAAAATGTCTTTTCAATGTAACTTGGGCCGTATAATACTCAATGTCAGGGTACGCGTCGAGGAATGCTTTCGTTTCCATAGAAAAGTCAGTGATATTGAATGACTGATCATAGAAAAGATCCACACTGATTTCCGTGTGGCTGGCGTTGTATTTCTTCGCCCGAGAAGCAATAGACAAGTATGAGTTGGACAAGTTGATCGCTAGTTGAGTGCAAGTGATGACGATCAAAAACAGAATACTTGTGAACAAGATCCTTAGCCAGTGTTTTCGGAGTGTCAGTTTGATTATCATGATCCTAGTCCAATTTGATGATTAGGTCATCGATCATTCTCAATCTGTCTTCGTGTGATTCATTCGTAAATGCTATTCCCTCAACAAGTTTCCCGTCTTTAAGATAGACCACTTTCTTGGCGTAAGAAGCAACAAGCCGGTCATGTGACACAACCAGTATCGTCTGGCCTTCCTCATTGAGCTTTTTCAATGTTTCCATCAATGTTATCGTGTTATGATAGTCAAGTGCTCCTGTCGGTTCGTCTGCGAACAGGATTTTGGGTTTGTTGACCAAAGCGCGTGCGATCGCACATCTTTGCTTCTCGCCGCCACTACATAAACTAGGAATCTTATGCAAACACTCTTCTAATCCGAGAGCGACCATGATGCTCGTGACTTTTTGTTTGTCGAAACTTCGCTGCTCGATTGCCGGCAAAGCCACGTTTTCAAACAGCGTCATCATTTCAATAAGATTATTGTTCTGAAACACAAAGCCAAACTCGTTGAGTCTGATTTTGGCTAATTGATTTTCGTTCAATCGATCTAGTCGGGTTCCGGAAAACGTGATTTCACCATTATCAATAGCATCTAGCAGGGATACACAAAACAACAACGTTGATTTTCCACTTCCACTTTTTCCCATGACAACTGTAAAATCTTGATGTTGTAATGAAAAATCGACGTCCTTAAGAACAACGGTTCGATTTTGGCCGTCAGGATATGATTTCGTTAATGATACTACATTTAGCATAGGAACCTCTCTAATTAATAACTGATATTCCTAACAGTTATGTCATAATATACCCGTTTTAACCCTTGAATGACATTGTCAAGGCTCATTTTACACTCATCTTTCCTGTTTAGATTGTCAAAAACACATCCGCCCATGCATGTAGGTAACATTACACAATCTCTACACTTTGAAACGTTGAACGGGTTGAATAAAGTATATTCATTATAAAGTGCAGTATAAAGTTGTTGTCTTTCCGAGTATAATGATGAAAACGGTATTTAGATGATTAACTTTGCATCTCACACAAACTGTCAATTAAAATTGTATAACACGTGCTTAATAGTATATTTATATACTATCATATGTACTTTTTTTGTCAATAAACTAGGCAATATTTGTTTAGAAGCCAAATTGGGTTGGTATGTTTTTTAAACATGGAGTATTATATCTAATACATAGAAAAGTTAAGTCACATGCAACATATCAGGAGTTAGTCGAAGGCGCAACCGTTCAGATGCCTTACGAAGCCTTCTTGAACAATCGCGACAATGGTGCCACAGAAACATAAGTGGATAATGACGTTTTCAGTAGCCAAAAATGTTTACCTTGACAAGCAAATTGACTAATTTCGTTGCTTTATTGACCAAAAAGATGTTATCATTAAATCCGAATTTGTTTTGAAACCAAAAAACAGCCATCAAATCCGATGAATCAGGGTCTGATGGCATGTTTGTTGAAACTAAATTATATTTCCCCCAAAAACTAGAACAGGTCATCAAGAGGAATATCACGGTTGTCTATAGGAAAGCAATGAGATAGTCTCAACGTGCGTCGAGTTGTGCGAAGTGCTATGGAAAAGTGCCTCGACTTCTCGGAAGTAACATATTTTTAGCCCTATTTATGTTTACACACACGAGACTTTTGTATGAAAAATTGTTTCGAAGTAACATATTTTACAATAAAATAGCAAAATTTTAGGGTTCGAATCCGACTGACCGCACTGGGTTGCATTACCTATTTTAATACAAATTGGCACGTATAATTAAAACTGTAAGAATTACGGATTTAATTGTTTTCCTATCTTCTTGACTTAGCCAGAATGGTCCCCCGGGTTGACTTAGTACCCTCCGTTAAAATCTGCGCACCCTTACACGGTTTTCGCACCTATTAATTTTTTAATAAAAATGGTATCATAACCCACAGTTCAAAAAACAAACTGTTCCAAACAGGAGTTCATACATTAAGATACGATTTTCTTAATGAAATTAGTGCTGAAACCGCGACTATAAAATTCACTACGAGAAACATAACAAATACTGTCATCGCCTTGAATGGAGCTAAAACAAAATCAAAGCCAAAACGGAGAGACAGCTCACTATCAATCAAATTCAAGAACATGTATAACAGAATCCCTGAAAATACTGATGCAACAAAAGAGATAATGAGGGGACCGAGTTGTGAAGTAACTACTAACAATCTTTTTCTAATTCCAAGCGCTTTAAATAGTCGAATCATTTTTCTTTGCTGAAAAAAAATGGAACTAAAAAAGCCTATGCTAGAAGAGGCTAAAATGACAATCATTATAGCAAGGCCAACTACGAAAAAAATCTCAAGACTTGAGAATGTATCTTTAACCCGAATCAAATCATTGGAAATATCATCTATATGAACATAAGGTTCGCTATTTGAATTAAAATATGAATAGATTTTTTCATCTAGGCGAATATTGCCTGTTAAAACAGTGGCGAGCGAAAGAATTGGTGATGACTCACGTCTGCTAAAGAACCCATTATTTACATAAACAAGCGTATGAGGAGAACTATTCTGAATGTAAGCGAGATAACTGTCGTCAACATTGGTATTGATTGTTTCGTTGACACTAACATCTTTCAAAAAATCGTATTTCGAATCGTTAAAATTCGTATCAATTATACCGGTAATGGTTAGCCCTTCTCCAGCTATGATTGATTCCCATGACCCGATTTTCTTTCTAATCAAGTCATCATAATTATCGATTTCGATGATTTGATTCGTAAGTGGGTCTCTATATCCAGAGGCCAAAAAATATTGGTACATATACAGACTGATTAGCACCTCGTTATCATCACTCGGAAAAGAACTATTACCCAAAAGTGTGAAGTGAAAATCAGTTGCGATTTCCGCGTCCATCTCCATAAACCCAAATGCAGAGGCCCTTGAATAGAATTTGGTATTGGGCAAATCTCCTAAAACAAATTGGAAGTTTCCTTCATTTCCAAGTTCATGAATTGTATACATATCCGAAGTTCCAAGTGTTCTTTTTATGGTTTCAATGTCAAGAATGGTTAGTTCTGAACCACTATCATTCAAAATACTGTAAAAGAAATTGTCATTATTATACATTGCTTTCATATATGTATCTGAGTAGTCAATTTGGGAAAAGGAAAAAAGAGTTCCAATTGATGTAGCTGTAATTATCAATGTAAAAAGCAACAAGAAAAGTCTTGTTATTCGTGTAGTATACTCGAGATTCCAAATTCTAAATAAGTCTTTAAATGTTAATTTATGAAATGTTAAATTTTGTTCAAATATACCGGGGGGTTTTTTGAATATGCCATCTTTATCCCTTGTGAAAGATGGTTCATTTATATAATCAGAAACAATTTCACCATTCGATAGTTCGATGATTCGATCCGCATATTTTCTGGCTAATTCTTTATCATGACTGACGACGATTACGAGTGACCGCTTTGAGACTCTTTTTATCTGTCTCATTAACTCGTTACTTGTCTCCTCATCCAACGCCCCGGTTAGTTCATCGGCTAAGATAATCTCTGACTTCTTTAGTAAGGCTCTTGCGATTGCTACCCTTTGCCTCTGCCCTCCCGAAATCTCGTCTGCTCTCCGATTCTTTAAATCAAGAATGCCTAGCGATTCCAG
>Ga0265297_10010073_pt1 | contig 11978 bp, 12 predicted proteins | sample Munlanlwell13791_FD_192502 | JGI IMG/M metagenome (GOLD analysis project Ga0265297, IMG submission 192502) | Leachate microbial communities from a municipal landfill in Southern Ontario, Canada - Leachate well 137-91 | ecosystem: Engineered > Solid waste > Landfill > Unclassified | place...
TGATGGTGTTGGAAGCCTCGCTACGCTCGTGATTTTTTTAGCGTATGCTGGTCGTTTGAGATATGAAATAAGAATGCGAGCGCAGCGAGCGATCCATCACCATTAATCCATCAATCCATGCCCCATCCCCCGGCGTCATACATGCTATAATCTCTCTATGCACTCGCGGGTTGGATCCGTCGCGCAGCTCTTGTTCGTCGATATCGTCGGGAGCATTGTTTGGTTTCCGGTGTGGTGGTATACGACGGGGCTCATGAAGGTGATCGGGTCCGTCATGCGTTCGCTTCGGTATCGCGCGCAGGGCTATGCATTCGCCGTATGGATACGGAATTTTTTCGTACCGATGTATGGGCAGTACGACTGGGAAGGGCGGATTATCAGCGTGGTCATGCGGACGGTCGTTTTGATCCTGCGGCTGATCGCGTTTACGGTTGAAGCGATCGTGTATTTTGCCGGCGTCGTGCTGTGGTGCGCCATTCTACCGGCGGCCGTCATCATTGCCCTTGAGAACGGAGTCATGAGTTTGATTCCGCAAGAGGCTCTCCGTTGATCAATACTGTATGGCGGATATTCGGGAGTCGCTCGAAATCATGGATGCCCGCGCCGACGCGACGCGGGAGCATCGGCGTCTTGAGCAGAATGATAATCGAGGCGAGAATATTGGGCTCTCGTCCGTCGACGGGCTCCTCGTTTGGGGAACGCCGGTCGGGGAATTCGAGATCGCGTTCCGGAAGATCCGCCGCCATACGAACACAGGCATTCATCTGGCGCTCCTCATCGCGTCGATGCTCACATTGATCGCTTTCGGGATGCATGTGACGGCGCAGCCTCAGATGGAAACGCTCCTCACGCTCGAATTCTGGTTCATAGGGTCTCCGGCCGTCGCCTTGTTTGCCGTCGGCATCCTGATCGACGCGTTCCTAATTTTCCGCCTTACGGAATTCGGCGAAACAACAAAACGCATTCCCGGGTGGGATAAGGGGTCGGTGTGGCTTAAAAAACATGAAGAATCCGCGCCGGATCGATCGGGGCATCGATTCGACGTCAGCCCCTATTTCACGGATGCCGCATGGGAGACGATCGGCGCCGCATATCGTCTCGCAAAGCACTTGAAGCGGAATGAGGTCGGCGTGCCGCATGTGTTTGCGGCCGCATTGGCCACGGATGCGGGAGCGCGCTTCCTCCTTCGCGTCGGCGTGTCGTTTGATCGCGCGAAAGAACCGATCGCCGCGCTCCTCCGGTCCGGCGGCGCGGGCGACGGATCGCCGCCGCTCTCGAAGGCGGCGAGGCGGACGTTGGCGTCGCTGAGATTTTTCTTGCAGCATTCGCTGAAGACGAGCGGCTTGGAGACGTTTTTGAATCGTTGGGAATACCGCCCGAACACGTCGTCCATTCCGCCGAATGGATTCGGCTTCGAGAAAAACTTCGCGACGACCATGAACGTTTCGTTGCGCTTGCGCTTTTGAAACCGAAAAAAGCAATGAACCGGTCAATGACGGCGCGCGCGACCCCGCTCCTCGAGCGCTTCAGCGAAGATCTGACGATTTCGGCGCGGTATGGGTACCTCGCCCCGCTCATCGGACGCGAGCGTGAAATGGAGGAGTTACTCCGCGCCGTTGAAAGCGGGAACCGTTCCGTCGTCCTCGTCGGCGAGCGCGGCGCGGGAAAACGCGCGATTATCGAGGGGTTGGCGCGGCGGATGGTCGAGGAAGACGTTCCCGAGGAGCTGTTCGATCGAAGGTTGATCGCCATCAATATTGCCCAGGTCGTTGCGGCTGGTGATCCAGCGCTCGCCGCTGAGCGGTTCCTCGCGATCCTTGAAGAGGCGTCGCAGAGCGGCAACATTATCCTTGTCCTCGAAGGGATCGAGGGGCTCGCGGGTGCGGGATCGCAAGGGACGCTCGACCTCATGGAGATCCTTTCGACCGAGCTTGGAAAACTTCGTTTCCTCGCGATCGCAATGACAACGCCGCAGGGGTACACGCGATACGTTGAGCGGCGCACGCTTGGTGCGAAGCTCGTTCGCGTTGATGTTCCGGAGCTGCCGCTCGAAGCCTCAATTGGCGTTCTCATGGCAAAGAGTGGAGCGATCGAGTACCAGAATGGCGTGTTTTTCACGTTCGCCGCGATCGATCGCGCCGTTAGCTTGAGCGCGCGGTACATGCATGGCGTGTCGTTGCCTGAGAAAGCGCTCGACGTGATCCGCGAGGCCGCTGTGCTCGCGCGGAAGAAGCGCGGCGATGGGGCGTTCGTGACCGCAGAAGAGATTGCGACCGTCGTGCACGATAAAACAAATATCCCCGTTGAAGCCGTGACAGAGAACGAGGCACAGAAGCTCCTGTCGCTTGAGCAGGAGCTCCACGGACGGATCATTGGCCAGGACGCTGCTGTCGTTGCTGTTGCGCAGGCGATGCGGCGCGCACGCGCCGAGCTCCGCGAAGGGAAGCGCCCGATCGCTAACTTCCTCTTCCTCGGGCCAACGGGCGTCGGGAAGACGGAGCTTTCGAAGGCGCTTGCCGCTGAATACTTCGGCGATGAACGGAATATGATCCGCCTCGACATGTCCGAATATCAGGACGCGGGGTCGATCGATAAGATGATCGGCGCACCGAATGACGAGCGCGGCGGACTCCTCACGGAAGCCGTGCGGCGGCAGCCGTTCGCGATCGTCCTTCTCGACGAAATTGAGAAGGCGCACCCGGATATCCTCAACCTCTTCCTTCAGGTCATGGACGACGGGCGGCTGACGGACGGCATCGGACGGACGATCGACTTTACCAATGTCGTCCTCATCGCGACGTCAAATGCAGGAACTCCGTACATTCAGGGAGAGGTTAAGAAAGGGACCGACCTCGAGCGCATCAAGACAATGCTCCTTGAAACGGAATTGAAAGGCATCTTCAGGCCTGAATTCTTGAATCGTTTTGACGCGGTCATCGTCTTTGCACCGCTCACGCTTGAAGACGTCGAGCAGATTGCATGGCTCATGCTTCGCCGTATCGAGACGTCTCTCGCAGACAAACATATCGGTTTCCGTGCCGAGGATGAAGCGGTCATGGCGCTCGCTGAGCTCGGTTTCGATCCGCTCTTCGGCGCGCGTCCGCTGCGCCGTGTCATTCAGGATCGCGTCGATAATCCGCTCGCCGACCTCTTGCTCCGAAAGGAAGCGGATCGCCGAGATACGGTCGTCCTTGATCGCGATGGGACGCTCAAGGTTGAAAAAGCGAAGCCTATCGTATAAGAAGCAGTCGTGAGTCGAGAGTAAAATGAGAAACTCACGACTCTCGACTCACGACTCTTGATGCATGTCGTTCGACCTCTCTACGCCGCTGATCGTGTTCGCGGCATTCGGCATCTCATTCGCACTGGCTCCGCTCGTGCGGGCATTTGCGTATCGCACGGGCGTCGTCGATGAACCGACGGGCGGGCGAAAGATCCATACGTCCAGCACGGCGCTCCTCGGCGGCATGGGATTATCCGTTGCGATCTTCGTGGCGCTCGCGGCGGCGTATCGAACCGCTGACGGAATAGAGATCGGCCACGTGCAGATCGTCGCGTTCGGAGCAGGGATCGCCATCCTCCTTATCGGCGGTATCCTCGACGACGTTTTCGATCTTCCGCCTGGGATCCAGTTTCTGTTTCCGCTCGCCGCGTCGATCGCCGTCGTTGCGGGCGGCAGCACGATTTCCGTGATTACGAATCCGATCGGCGGCGCTCCGCTCTCGCTCGAATGGACGCGCTGGATACTTGGCGCGTGGTCGGTCGGCATTCCGTCGGATCTCGTCGCGATCGCGTGGCTCCTCATTGTGACGTATGCCATCAAGTTTCTCGACGGGCTCGACGGGCTCGTTGCGGGCATAACGTTCATTGGCGGCGCGCTCATCGCCGCACTCGCGGCGTCGCCGGCATACTACCAGCCCGTCGTCGCGATGCTTGCGCTTGCCGTTGGTGCGGCGTACCTCGGTTTCCTCCCGTGGAACCGAACGGGGTCGATTTTTCTTGGGGAAGCGGGGAGTACGATTGCCGGATTCAGCCTGGGTGTTCTTGCGATCATTTCCGGCGCAAAGGTCGCGACGGCATCGGCGGCGCTCGGCGTGCCGCTCGTCGACATTGTCCTCGTCGTATTCCATCGCGTGACGCATGGCACGTCGCCATTCAAGGGTGATTCGTCGCACCTGCACTTCCGCCTTGTCGCTGCGGGGTTTTCATCGCGCGCGGCCGTCAGGTTCATTTGGACGATCGCGCTCGCCTTCGGTCTCGCGGCGCTCGCGCTGCAGACGAAAGGGAAGATTTTTTTGCTCGTGCTCCTTACATCTGCCGTCATCGGCATTTCGATGTACGCGAAGATAAAAGGGCGGGTCTCTGATCCGGGATAGCCGCGCAACACCTATGATCCCTCGTCATTTTTCGCGCAGGACGCGGTTCATGCTTCTTCTCATGTCGACATTGGCACTTGGGATCGGCGCGTTCCTCTGGTTGATGAACGACCTTGAACGGACGTCTTCGTCCGCGACCGGTATGCACGCGGCGGTCCAGGAGGAGACTGCATCAAAGCTGGCGTCTAGCCAGACGACCGCTGAGGAGCCAACGGTCGATTCCGCAAAGGCATTCGTCATTGCCAATGGGAAGTCGATCCCCGTTGAACTCGCCCTCGATGCCGCCGCGCTGGAACGGGGGCTTTCGTACCGTCCATCGCTTCCGGACGGCGAAGGGATGCTTTTCCTTTTCGATCGTCCGCAGGTGCAGATGTTTTGGATGTATGAAATGCGGTTTCCGATAGACATCATTTTCATCAATGGCACGCGCGTCGTGCGCGTCGCGTCGCGCGTGCCCACACCGACCGCGGGTGAGTACCCCGCGATCATCTCATCGGTCGAAGGTGCGGATGCGGTGCTCGAAATCAACGCGGGAAAAGCGGAAGAATGGGGGATCGGTGCGGGGACGGAGGTACGCATTGAGCGAGCGGTGCGCTCATAGCGCCCATTGACGGATGGGGAGGGGATCGGTAGGGTGCCCCTGTTTCTCAAAGGAGGCTGCCGTGAACCGTTCTTTGCCATCCGCGTGCACAGGTATTCGATTCGCACCGCGTTCGAAGCGCAGGCTTTTGCGCAGAGCGCCACCGCTCGGAGAGCAGTCGCTCCATCAGCAACGCGTCGCTGGACTCCTTGCGGAATTGGACGCGTTGCTCTTGCAGAAGGACTTTGTCGAGTTTCGTGCTCCGATGCGCTTCTGCGCCGAGGACAGCGAACCGTATCGCATGCACGTCGAGATCGACGCGAACATTGCGCGCGTCGTGAACGAGCTCGAAGCCATAGGCGTCACGGTTTCTCCATCGTGAAGCGCCATCGCAATCGCCTTGCGCACCCTGCGTCATCCCTCAACGGAGCCGAACCACGGCTCCGTTGAATTCGTTTTTACGCTTGTCTCGCGCGTTCATTTCGGGTAGGTTGATGCGTATGATCGGCGTTCAGCGCGTCCATTGCATCGGCATCGGCGGGATCCACGTGAGCGCCGTCGCCAAGCTCCTCCTTGCGAGGGGCGTTTCTGTGTCGGGGAGCGACGCGTATGAGAATGACGAGACAAGGGATATGCGGGCTCGCGGCGTCGATTTCGCGATCGGACACGCCGCGAACAACCTTCCGGCGGATGCGGAGATTGCTGTCTACACGCATGCCGTTCCGGAAGACAATGTCGAATTCGCGGAAGCGAAGCGGCGCGGCATCCGTTGCGTCGATTCGCACGCGTTCCTTGCAGAGCTGTTCGAGGGCGCTCGTCAGGTCGTTGTGACTGGTTCGCACGGGAAGAGTACGACGGCGTCGATGCTCGGGCTTATCCTCGCCGCGTGCGGCGCGGATCCAACGGTCGTCGTTGGGACGAAATGCGCCGGATTCCCGGATGGCAATCTTCGTATCGGCCGTGGCGACCTCCTTGTCGTCGAAGGCGACGAGTACCAGCGCCACGTCCTCTCGTACGCGCCGACCGTCCTCGTTTTGAATAATATCGAGCTTGATCACGTTGACGTGTACCCGTCGATCGAGGCGTATGAGCAGGTCTTCGCGGACGCCGTTGCGAAGATGAAACCGAGCGGAACGGTCGTCGTGAACGCGGATGATGCGCGCGCGGCGGACATTGGGCGCGCTGCCGGTGAAAAAGGATTGGCCGTCGTCGGCGTTGGAAGGGATCGGGGCGACGTGCGTATCAGACGCATTGAGCCGCGGAACGGGGGATCATCGGCCGAGATCGTTCTCGCCGACGGAAATCGCGTTACGATCGACCTCGTCGTTCCCGGCGAAATGAACGTGAGGAATGCCGTTATGGCGATCGTTGGCGCGAGGGCGGCGGAATCGCTTTTGAATTTCAATGAAGCGCAGGGCGCGCTCGCCGGATTTAGGGGGTGTTGGCGGAGGTTCGAGAGCATCGGGTTGATCGGCGGCGCAATCACGATCTCGGATTACGGCCATCATCCGACGGAGGTCGCCGCAACGCTTGCCGCAGCGAAGAGCGCGTATCCTCATCGTCGTATTATTCTTGCATTCCAGCCCCATCATCGGAATCGGACGAAGCATCTGTTCGACGCATTCGTCCCTTCGTTCGACGACGCGGACGTCCTCCTCCTTGTTGAGATCTACGACGTTCCCGGACGCGAGGCGCTCGAAGACACTGGCGTTTCATCGGCGCAGATCGTTGATGCGGTGAGAAAGTGGGATGCGGAATCGGGGAAGGCAAGGACGGTCGCATTCGTTCCCACGCCGGACGCGCTTCCTGATGCGATACGCGCCGTCGATCCGAGCGAACACGACGTCATCATCTTTATGGGAGCCGGCAGTATTGATGCGGCAGCACGGGGGATCGTTCAATCGGCAGCGTCGTAGCGGCATGAATCGCGATGCGTCATTCCACGAAGCGGAATTGTTTTCCCGGAACTGAGCATCACGCGACCGTCGCATACGAAAGGGATTCCGCTTCGCGGAATGACATAAGACGAGCATATGCCATCGACTCAAGATCAAATGACCGCGATCAAAACAGCGCTGCCGACGCTCATTGAAAACGAGTCGCTCGCGTCACATACGGTATTTCGCATCGGAGGTCCGGCGCGTTTGTATTTTGTGGCGCAGAGCGTGGACGAGATCGTCCGAGCCGTTGAACAGGCGAAGACGGCGGGCGTTCCTTGGGAAATGCTCGGCGGAGGTTCGAATGTTCTTGCGTCAGACAAGGGGTTCGATGGGCTCATTATCCAGCCCGCGAATCGCGAATGCGTTATCGACGGTCAAGGCGTGGCGTGCGGCGCGGGCGCGCTGATGACGGTCGTCGCGCGGAAGGCGGCGGAAGCGGGACTGACGGGTTTCGAATGGGCTGTGACCGTGCCCGGGACCGTGGGTGGCGCGATCTTCGGGAATGCGGGGTGCTTTGGTGGCGAGATGAGGGACGCGATCGCGAGCGTCGATGCCTACCGGATCGCGGATGGCGCGCGTGTCACGCTCTCACGCGATGAATGCCGGTTTGGGTACAGGGATTCGCTCTTCAAACACGAACGGCACGTGATCCTCGGTTGCGCGCTCGAACTCACGGCTGGAAATGCGGCGATCGCGATCGCAAAACTTGACGAGTGCATTGCGAAACGAAAAGAAGAACAGCCGCTCGGCAGTGCGGGAGCGGGGTGCATGTTCAAGAACTACACGTTTACGGAAGCGTCGGATCTTTCGAAGCTCCGGAATGAGATCGACGTCCCGCAGATATTCGTCGACGCGAAGCGTATCCCGGCGGGCTGGCTTATTGAGCGGGCGGGGTTTAAAGGATATCGGCTCGGCAATGTTGAAGTGAGCGACCGGCACGCGAATTTTCTTGTGAATCTCGGCGGCGGAACGGCGGACGAGGTCGCGCAGCTCGTCTCGATTATTCAGATGCGCATTCGCGACCAGTACGGCATTCCATTAAAGACAGAGGTGCAGTTTATCGGTTTTTAGGGGATAATGAAGATCTCAGTCATCATCAAGCCCACACATATGACGTTCGATATCCAGTCCAAAGATCTCGATCTGACAGACGCCATCAGGGCGTATGCGGAAGCGAAGCTCTCGATGCTCGAGAAGTACTATGACCACTGCGAGCGTATTGATTGTGAACTCGTTAAAGATTCCGGTCATCGTCAGCATGGGGAGATCTTCGTGTGCAAAGGCCACCTTTTCGTGCCCGGGAAGGACTTTTTTGTCGAGAAAAGGGAAGAGGATCTGTATAAGGCGATCGATAAAGTCCAGTCGCATCTCAAGGAGATGCTCGTCGAGTGGAAGGAAAAGCAGCGGGAAAAATAGACTGAATTTCAAAAAAATAGATGCGAACATCTATTTTTTTATGTAAATGATCGATTACAATATTTTACGACGCAAGATGCTTTGAAAAAAAGCATTTGGCTCATTTCAGCGAAAAAAGCTGAATGTATCCTATATAGCGCGTTCATGCGCGCTTCCGTCCCCCCTTCTCCCCTGCTCATTGAATAAAAGTCAGGGAACCGCTACGATGACCAGCGCTCATATGTCTATCATGACAAAACTGTTCGGGGATCCGAACGAGAAGGAAATCGCGAAATACCGCAAAATCGTTGAACGGATCAATGCGCTTGAACCGTCGGTTGAAAAATTATCGCAAGACGATATCCGTGCTCGGATGACGGCATTCCGCGCTGAGATTGTTGGCGGGAAGAGCCTCGACGATATTCTGCCCGAAGTCTTCGCGCTCGTCCGTGAGGCGACGAAGCGTTCGCTCGGCCAACGCCAGTTCGATGTCCAGCTCATCGGCGGCATCGCGCTCCATAAGGGCGTGATCGCTGAAATGCGGACGGGCGAAGGTAAAACGCTGACGGCCGTTGCGCCGATCGCGCTGAATGCGCTTTCAGGCAAAGGCGTGCATCTCGTCACGGTGAACGACTACCTTGCGCGTCGAGATACGGCGTGGATGGGACAGGTCTACGATTATCTTGGGCTTTCGATCGGCTGCATCCAGCATGAGGGCGGCTTCCGCTATGATCCGAATTTCAAGCGCGAGCCGGAGCATGACGAGAAGCGCGATGAGACGGGAAGCTTCCGCGTCGACATGGACTACCTGCGTCCAGTGCCCCGCCGCGAAGCGTATGGCGCGGATATCACGTACGGCACGAATAATGAATTCGGGTTCGACTATCTCCGCGACAACATGGTGACGCGCGCTGAAGACATGGTGCAGCGCGAACTCAATTACGCGATCGTCGACGAAGTCGACTCCATTCTGATCGACGAAGCGCGGACGCCGCTCATCATCAGCGGGCCTGCGTCGGAGCCGGCGGAGCTCTACTACCGCATGGCCGACCTCGTACCGCGCCTCGTGGCTACTGAAGACTACGCAGTCGACGAAAAGCAGCGGACGGTGTCGATCACGGAGAGTGGGATTGCGAAGATGGAAGGCTGGCTGAATATTGAAAATCTGTATACGGCCCAGGGCATGCGGACCGTTCATCACCTTGAGCAGGCGCTCCGCGCGCATGCGCTCTTCAAGCTCGATAAGGATTACGTCGTAAAAGACGGTGAAGTTATTATCGTTGATGAGTTCACCGGCCGCCTTATGCACGGCCGGCGGTACAGCGAAGGCCTCCACCAGGCGATCGAGGCGAAAGAGCGCGTGAAGATCCAACGCGAATCGATTACGCTTGCCACAATCACGTTTCAGAATTTCTTCCGCCTCTTTAATAAACTTGCGGGCATGACGGGCACGGCCGTCACGGAAGCCGAGGAATTTTTCAAAATATACAAACTCGACGTGCTCGTGATCCCCACGAACCGAAAAAATCAGCGGACGGACCTTTCCGATCGCGTCTACAAAACGGAGATCGCAAAATTCCGCGCTGTCGTTGAAGACGTGAAGGCGCGGCGCGAGCGCGGTCAGCCCGTTCTCATCGGGACCGCATCGATCGAGAAGAACGAGATCCTTTCCGCATTCCTCGCTGAAGCTGGCATCCCGCACGAGGTGTTGAACGCGAAGAACCATGAGCGCGAAGGCGGCATCATCGCGCAGGCGGGCCGCAGGGGCGCGGTGACGGTCGCAACGAACATGGCCGGACGCGGTGTCGACATTATTCTTGGCGGCAACCCGCCTGAACCGAAAGAGTCCGAAGACGTTCGCGCGGCCGGAGGGCTCCATGTGCTTGCCACGGAACGGCATGAATCGCGCCGCATCGACAACCAGCTCCGCGGCCGCGCCGGACGCCAGGGCGACCCGGGGAGCACGCAGTTCTTCATTTCAACGGAAGATGATCTCATGCGTATTTTCGGCGGCGACCGTGTGAAAGGCATCATGGAAAGGCTCCACGTCCCCGACGACATGCCGATCGAGCACGGGCTCCTCTCGAAGTCCGTCGAGCAGGCGCAGAAGCGCGTCGAAGGCCACAACTTCGATATCCGCAAGCACCTTATCGAATACGATGACGTCATCAATAAGCACCGGACGGTCATCTATGGAAAACGTCGGAAAATCCTCATGGCGACCATGGAGCGCACGGAAGAGGGCGAGCGGCCGTTGAAGCGCATTGTCCTTGAGGCGATCGAACAGGAAGTCGAGCAGGCCGTTATGATCCGAACGGGGGAAGAAGATGCGTCGGCGTGGGACATTGCCGGGCTAGAACTTGAAATGACGTCGATTCTGCCAGTCGGCATGGATGTGAAGGGGAAGATCGAGAGCGCGGGCGGGGGCGTTGAAGGGAAGCTTGATCATGCAGAGCGGCGGACGAAGCTCATCGAGGCGATCATGGCCCTCGTAAGAACGGCGTATGACGCGTTCGAACGGTACGTTGGCGAACCGGCGATCCTCACGGACGTTGAGCGCGTTGTCTGCCTGCGCGCCATGGATGACGCGTGGATCACCCACCTCGAGAATATCGGCCACCTTCGCCATGGCATCGGCCTTCAGGGCTATGGCCAACGCGATCCGCTCGTCGAGTACAAGAAAGAGGCGTTCCGGATGTTCGGCGAACTCCAGGCCGAGATCAATCGCCAGATCGCGAAAACAATCTTCCACATCCAAGTCACGCGCCAAAACGAGGCGGACGTCCGCCTTGGCGGTGACGCCCTCAAAGAATCAGGCCCCGCAAAAGACGCCATGGCAGAGGGTGCCAAACGATCCGACGTAGGGGCGACGTCTAACGTCGCCCACGACAACGACAAAATCGGCCGCAACGACCCCTGCCCATGCGGGAGTGGGAAGAAGTACAAGAAGTGTCATGGGAATGGGAAGTAGGGATATGGAATATACAGATATCACAAAGGAAGATCAGGAATTAATTGATTCAGCGGACGCAGTGATAAAGGAAAATTTTCTCTATGGAAAACATCATGTAGGTTCTGCTGTACGTGCAAAATCGGGAACGATTTATGCTGGCGTTCATCTTGAATCTCAAAATGTTGACGTTTGTGCAGAACACGTGGCGATGGGTATGGCGGTCTCAAATGGCGAAAAGGAATTTGATTCCATTGTCGCCGTTACAATGAGAGACGTCCCAAGATCTACTATTATTCCTCCGTGTAACACTTGTCAGGAGCTGATTAATTTTTACGGGCCAGATATTTGGGTGATCCTTGAAATCAATGGAGAGCCCAAGAAATGCAAGGCCAAAGATTTAATAACTCCTGCGTAGTTAGAAATAAATCCAAGCAGTACTGCAGGGTGAACGTGTGACGTGGCTAAAAAAGTATGGCGATCAAACCGAAATGCGACGCGTGCAAGAAAGAGCTGACCGAGTTTGGCGGGATCCTTTTGAGTCCGCCGAAACGTGATACGGTGAAAAAATTTCATTTGTGCATCAAGTGCTACAAAGACGTCGTGCGGATGATGAAGACAGCGCGGAATAAATAAAACCGAGCCTTTTAGCGTCTTGCTCGGGACGGAGATGGACTAGCTCTGCTTTTTGAGTTCCCACGTATGATCGGCGTCGGAAATGAACGTTTGGTCGACCG
>Ga0265297_10010074_pt1 | contig 11977 bp, 8 predicted proteins | sample Munlanlwell13791_FD_192502 | JGI IMG/M metagenome (GOLD analysis project Ga0265297, IMG submission 192502) | Leachate microbial communities from a municipal landfill in Southern Ontario, Canada - Leachate well 137-91 | ecosystem: Engineered > Solid waste > Landfill > Unclassified | place...
CTTGTATTTACTGGTGGCCTGGCTCAAGCACACTTTGGATTGTATGCTCCTCCCGGGTTAGCTTCAGGTACTATTTTCAATGATGATCTCACCATATCCGAAATTATACACTGAGACCTTGATGGGTGTAGGAAGTTTATATTAAACGCCGGATATTCTGACCATAACGAATATTCGGAAATTGAGTGTGCATGCATTATCGAGGAAGATAAAAAAATGTATTTTTATATTGTAAATAATCTTGATGGCTATTTCTTTCACTGACTGGTAGTAAACCCTTGATGCTCAATGTTTACAACTTAGCTCAAGAATGGTCATGTTGATAGGAGGAATTGGTTAAATATTTTATTTTGCATGAATTTTATTCGAAATTCGAACAATTTACTTATGTGCCACAAAAATAATATCAAATAAATAGCCGGCTATTTATTTGTTAAATTAACAAATCAAAAAATTAATATTAATTGGTAATAATGATTATCTTTTCAAAAAATATTATATTTGAGGTCTGATTTAAAATGAACTTCGAAACTTTGTTATATATAGATTGATTTATCCGCTTCATTTTGATTATCACCATGATACGGGCTGTTATCCGCTAAAATTAAAATTATGCCAATGGACGCTGCGAGTAAATGTAGGAATAAACGGATAATCACTAATTTTCCCAATAATTCATGGCTCTATTGACACTTTTTCATCCTTATTATTTAAATGACAGGCGGTTTTTATGCGAAAGTCGGTATTTATAACGGGGTGTTCCTCCGGCATCGGTTTACACTCTGCAAAAGTTTTGGCATCACATGGTTATACAGTTTTCGGTGCAGTGAGAACAACCTCAGACCAAGAAAAGTTATTGGAGCTGGCAAAAAGCAGTCAGTCTGAAATAGTCCCGATTATATGTGAAGTGACGAATAGATCATCGGTTTCACAAGCTTGTGAAGAGGTGAAAGATTATTTAAAGGACAGAACTTTAAACGGGTTAATCAACAATGCAGGTATTGTTATAACTGGCCCCCTCCTTCATTTGCCTTTGGAGGACTGGGAAAAGGTATTCGATGTAAATGTTACTGGCGTTTTACGTGTCATTCAAGCTTTTACACCACTTTTAGATACCCACGAGTCAAATATTGAACCGAAAGGCAGGATTATAAACATTAGTTCGGTTAGTGGTATTGCTAATTTTCCGCTAAATGGAGCTTATTGTTCTTCTAAACATGCCTTGGAATCATTGACAGTAGTTTTGCGTAGGGAACTCAGCTTACATTCTATTTCAGTGAGCATTATTCAGCCTGGCAATGTCAATACAGATATCTGGAATAAAATTCCTGAAAGTTCACCGTATTCCCATACGGATTATGGTTGCTTTCATCAGGGATTACTGGATTATGCGAAACATTCTGGTCCCAAAGGGGTTCATCCAGATGTAATTGTAAAAGCTATTATACATGCCCTAGAAAGTCCTCAACCCAAATCATATTACTTTATGCCGGGTGAAAGTCTTAAAGGGAAACTAAAATTCATTTTAAACCATTGCCTGTTTTCATCAGCGAAAGCAGACAAAAAATTTTCGATTAAAAGACCATCATGAAGACAGTTTGTATTACCGGCGCCGCAGGTGGTATTGGGTCGGAATTTTCGAGATTACTCATATCCCAGGGATATCGCATTATTCTGGTTGATAAAAACGCAATAGCTTTAGAAGGCCTCTGTCAATCATTACCATCCAACTTGGCTTGTCAAGTCGATTGCTTTCCTGCAGATTTGTTGGATACTATCCAAGTTAAAAAATTGTATGATCGATTAATTCATGAAAGTGAATTACATGGACTCATTAATTGTGCGGGACTACCAAGTAAACCTTTTCTTATAGATGATGATGGCTATGATGAAAAAATGATTAATTTAAACCTGCGAATACCTATTCTTCTTACACGTGCGGCTATGATCCCCATGACTAAGAAAGGTAGCGGTTTCATTATCAATGTTTGCTCGTTTGCAGGCCTGGTTAATGGGTTTTCTGGTCCAGTTTATAATGCAACAAAATCTGGCCTCATTAGCTTTAGTCAGTCATTTGCAAAAGAAAATGCTTCAAGAGGTATTACCGTTCAAGCCTTATGCCCTGGCAAAGTAGCAACTGAATTCGAAATGGAGCTTGAAACATCCTTAGTTGTTCCTAAGCCTCTTTTACTTTCGGTACAACAGGTTGTTCAAGAGTCCTTAAATGATCTAAACAAAAAGAGGGTTATTTCCATTCCTGGTAGAGCCTATAGATTATTAGCTTTATTTGATACAACCAATGGCACAAGGATTTATGTGAAATTTATATATTTATTAATGAAAGCGGGTATTATACCTAAAGTAACTTTCTCCAATAAATCAAATACTTAAATAATAATATGGATTGGCGTCCGCAATCCGACCTTTTAGGTTAACTTAGCTAGCTAGCAGATTGATAAATCATGACTGAGATTGTAAGAAGTTATTTGGCCAAAGATAAAGATGCTGTTTTTGATATTATGCAACGAAATTCTGGAAAAGAGCTTTCAGATGATCATAAATATTATTTTGATTGGCTTGAAAATCTGGCTGAGTGCAACAAAAACAAACAGAACACTAGCTTAATAGTTGAATCAAAAGGAAAAGTGGCGGGCTATCTTAGCGTTATTCCCTGTAACTTTAAGATAGGTTCGCAATCTCTTGATACTGGATTTGTGTTTGATGTGATCAGTGATCCAAATAAAAGAGGGGTTGGCATTAAATTGCTACGAAAAATAGTATACTCGAACTATTTGCACTTTGGCGCACCCGGCCAACGAGTTGAGACATTGTGGGCCAAACTCGCAAAGAATGAGACTGATAATATTGTTGTGGAAAAACTGATCAAAGTTGTTAGTATTGTTGACCCCGCTCTGTTGCTAATCAAGCAGGGTGTGCCCACCATAATCAGCGTGATATTAGCTAATGCCTGGAAATTAGCTATTAGATTAAATCTTCGTATAGCGGATTATAATTCTTCGAAAATCTTGTGTTTGACTAAAGAAAGCGATTTTCCGGATGACGTGGATGAACTTTTTAATCAATTTGCCAAAGGCTTTTATGGTATTGCATTAAAAAATAAAGCTTTTCTTTCTTGGCGATTTTGTGAATCCCCTTTTAATTATGAAAAGCTATTCCTAAGGGATAGCGGCAAACTAGTTGGCTACTTAGTTTATAGGCGGGGACTTATCAACGGTCGCAAAGTAATATTAATTGTCGAAGCAATCGCAGTAGGTCAGCAAACCAAATACTACAGACTAATGTTGAATTATGTCTATAAAGAAGCTTTAAATACTGGTGTTAGTGATATCCAGACCAATCTCTCCGGTTGCAAAGCATTTTGGAAAATATTAAGAAATAAAGGTGCATTTAAAAAAAATGATAGTTGCAGCATTATCTCAAATTTTCCGTACTTCAAGGCGGTCGATAGAGTTGATGGTGAAATAAGCTGGTTTTTTTCTCTCGCAGATAGTGATTTCGAGTTTGCCAATTTCAAACTCGATATTGCCTAAATGTCATTAAGTATTTCAAATTTGAATGGAAGTTTGAGATTGTTTGCTATTAGAATTTAATCGTAAATTATAACTTGCATCAAATATGCATCAGTTAAAAGTCACTGATCAAAGAAAGTAAGCGCTTCGTAAAATAATAAATCGAGTTTTCTATCCCTGTTAACGTATTAAAGATCAAATCCAGGGGTCGAGGCAACATAATTGTTTTGACTAAACACGGTATTAACAATTAGCTTTGATCTAAAGTAGCGAAATAGAGGATTCAGATGTTTCCAAAATTGATATATAAATGTGTTAATAAATACTCATGCAATACGTTTAAAAAATAATTACAACTATAATTTTATTACTTTTTATGCAATCAGGTGCTACTTGTTGTTTGATATCTTGTTAGATATTGATAAGTAAATATTAACTGAACATGTGGTGAAAAAAAGAGGAACTTTCCTGCGAGGGTACGTCCATTACGGATATTTTTCATTCTTTTACATGCCCGTCTTTTTATTGTCTGACTCAATGCATTTGTGGAGCATCCCAAGTTCCTAAGCAACTTAATTACTAGGATTTTAATGAAACGTTTAATAACCAGTGCTGATTTTGTCGATTTCTATTTTCATGCAAAATGGACTCATTTTTCAAAAGTGTTAAGAATGCTTCATCTCTCTAACAAAAAACGGATTTTAAACAGATGGAATACTGGCTATCAATTACCTATTAACTGGTATGACATTCCAATGGTGTTAAATCGAATTAATTTTAAAATTTCAGGTTACGAGAATATTGAATATAGCCAATTCATTCTGGATAAATATTTTAAAGACCAAACTGGTTTAAAGCTCATTTCACCTGGGTGTGGTGGCGGCGAAAAGGAAATGAGGTTCGCACGATTTCCCCAATTTCAACAAATTGATGGATTCGATATTGCACCCAATAGAATTCAGACTGCACAAAAAAGAGCGCTAGAGTTTAATCTCAAAAATACGAATTTTTTTGTAGCCGATATCGACATACTGGATAAAACCGATGAAAAGTATGATGTTTTCTTGTTTGATAGCTGTTTACATCATTTCGAAAATCTTCCAACTCTCATGAAAAGCGTTAAAAGATGCTTAAAGGATAATGGTTTACTGGTAATCCTTGAGTACACGGGTCCTAATAGGTATCAATATTCCGATTTCAACATTAAAAAAGCCAATGAGGCCCTTAAGATCATTCCAAAAAAATATCGTGTCTATTTTCAGTCATCTTTAGTGAAAAGTTCAATCCAAGCTCCAGGTTTTATAAGAATGTATTTGTCAGATCCTTCCGAAGGTGTGCAGGCTGGACATATTATTCCAAGCATTGAGCAAGAATTTGATGCGGTGAATGAAGTAAAAATAGGTGGAGACCTTTTAGCTCCAGTTCTGAAAGGCATTGCACATCATTTTATTGATAATCCAGATGCAATTCCGGTATTGGAAGAACTGTTTGCTTTTGAAGATGCCTATCTTAAAACGATCCCAGTTGCTAATTACACTTTCGGAGTATATAAGCCTAAAGTGTTAGAAACGGGCGGTAGCAGAATATCCTAATCACACATCTTCCTTTATAATGCATCCTAATTTTTTACCACAATTTCAGTTGCCTCAAGAATTGGAGCTTGACGATTATTTCTGTCAGCTTTTCTAAAATAACTGATGCTACGCACTCGCCTCCCAAAAACTGTGTTATTTTGGAATGGAAAAAGAGAAACTAGAGTTATACACAGACTACCTGTTCTGTATAGTGAGTTTGCGACTGCGACCGAATTGTCGGCGATGTTAGACGGGGATATGAACCTCGAACCACTAACCTGTTGTTTGTCAGCGAGCGAATACTTCTCCAAAGACCTGTGGAGGGGTGTCAAAGTGATGGTACGCCAAGTAGAACAGGCAGACGGTTGCCTGAGCTTTGACGATAACATCCAGGGAGAAGGCCAGGACGTATTAGAACGAGATCATGTGCTGGCATTATGACCATTGCAAAGGGTGGTCGGTCAAGGGCATCAACCAGTTGAACGCGTTGTATCATAGTGGGGGCGTGTCAATGCCATCCGCTTTTAAAGTGGTGAATAAGCCTCATCAGCTCACCGACGTGAAGACCCGTAAGGTCAAGCGGGCCAATTAGTTCACAATGATAGCAACCTGAGTCGCGAACGCCTCCAAGTTACGCCATGTTGTATTGACGGACAGCTGGTTTGCCGTGAAGGAGAACTTCGAGTTCATCCTGAAGAAAGGCAAGCACTTTATTAGCGCACTGAAGGACAATCGCTTGGTGGCCAGAAGCCACGAGGATATGATAGAAAGACACTTTGTACGGGGTAGTCAGTTGGAATGGGCGGATCAGCAGGCGGTGCGCGGTTTGATGAAAGGTTTCCCCCATGAGGTGCTTTTCGTCCGTCGGGTCTTTACACACAAAGACCGTAGCATCGGCCTGTTGAATCTGGTATGCAGAGATTTGGCATGAAACAGCGGAACAAATCGCCACGATCTACCAAAAACGGTGGAAAATCGAGGAAGTTCCACAAGTCGTTAATGTCCAATGCGGGCTTGGCGATTTCACCAACCCGCACGGTCACCACACAGAACAACCACATCTTCATGTCTATTTACGTGCTGTTCAAACTGGAATGTCTGAAGATTAAGCGCAAAGCCAACTATTTCGTGTTATGGGTTAAGCATTTTCATAAAGGCGAACCAGATGGCTTATGAAGAATTATAGAAATTACGGGCTGCGTAACATCAGTGAAATAATTTATTTATATTATAAAAAAATGACGGATAATCAGTTCAATCGGAACTAAGCGCTACCATAACCAAAACAGGTTTACAAAAGAACCTCTAACAAGTAACTGAACCAAGTTGAAACAATAGAAAACTATGACGACTCCAAATGCGGATTGTGATTTTGAAATTGCAAATTTTAATCAGGATAAGAACAAAAATGTTAGTTAATAAGTATGCTCCAAGTTTCCGAAACATTTTTGTTGGAATATTTTTGTTGTCATTTTCAGCTTGCACACAAATACAGTCTCCTGACGTCGGGCAACATAATCTGTCACCTACAACCGAATTTGCTATTCCCGATGATGTATACCGGCTAAAGCCTGGCGATCGAGTTAGCATGATCGTTGTACCGAAGACGGAACTAGTAAATTACCGAATCAATGTTGGCGACGAAATCAACGTTCTTGTCCAGGATAGGGAGGATCTAAGTATTGACTACGTTGTGAATCCGGATGGGTCAATTCAATTGATGCAGTTAGAACCGATGATCGTTTCCGGAATTACCATGCAGGAATTAAACCGTAAAGTAAATTTGGCTTATCAGAAGCAAGGTTTAGAAAGTTATATAACGGTTGGCTTACGGAAGTTTAATACGCCTCTTAATGAATTTATCAGGATACTTACGCCTGCAGGTGTTCAAAACAATCCATTTATAACTACATTGGAGATAGATGGGAAAGCAAATTTCCCGCTTCTTGGACAATTAGATATAGCCAATAAAACGCTGAAAGAAGCAAATGATTTTGTCGCTAATAAGTACCTGAGTCTATTTGATAATGCGGATATCACATTAAGAATTGAAGATTCTGCGAGGCATACAATAACTATTTTAGGCGCAGTTAGAGAGCCCGGTTCGTTCCCTATTGCTGGAACAGCTCCATTACTTACCGTGTTGGGAGCGGCAAAGGGATATACCGATGAAGCTCAGCTCGATTCAATTATTACCGTGCAGCCGAGAGGGAACAAAGTCTATGTAAATAAATTTAATTTGGAAGAAAATATAGTTCAGTTAACCGACGTTAAAATGGCACCTGGGGACACTATTTATGTGCCCAAGAAAACCATATCGGATATTAATCTTTTTGTCGATCAATATATCAGAAAGAATATACCTATAACAACGAACCTCCCTCTTCTTTTATTTTAACCAAGTATATGACTTCCATGCTGATAATATTTGAAGACCATCATAAAAACTTGCTAATATAAAAAATAAATTATAAACAAGATATTACTTGTAATAAATTTCATTAAAAAAGACAAAGCAGACTATAGATAAAATGAAAGAAATACTCTCTATTATATTCCGAAGAAAAAAAGAGGCCGGAATCTTTGCAATATCTATGATTCTTATTCCAATGTCAATCGCATATATAGTCACTCCAAAATATGAATCATCTGCAAGCTTTTTGTTAACGCCTGGGAGATTTAAAAAGCCTTTCCTCCCTAATGAAAGAGATAGTCAAACAGGTTTTGTTCAATTAAGCATGGAGGACGTAGCCAGCGAAGTTGAAATGATGTTAAGCCGGCCCGTAGTTGAAAAAGTAGTAGCAATAAACCGTTTGGATGTGTTTCCAGAGCCTGGAGAAGGTGAAATTGTTAAAAAAATAATCTACAACATATTGAAGGGCATAAATCAGTTTCTGATCATGATTAATCTTAAGGCAAATATGCCGGATTTTGAAATCGCTGTCCAAAAATTTATAAATGATGTTGATATTGAGTACGTAAAGCGAACCAATATAATAACCGTCGAATGGGATGGGTATTCGCCTCAACAGGCCCAAAATGTTATCAATACTTTTATTCAGGAATATATTAAGCAACATATAAGAGTTCATGGTAATGCACAGGCGTTTGATGTCATAAAAAATGAAGTAGATGAGTATTACCAGCAACTTTCGGATATGGAGCAAAACATAGAGGCGGTTAAGACAAAGCAGCAATCCTATGACATTGATAAAGAGCGTTTATTAGCATTGGATATGTTTCTTCAAGCAAAATCCCGATATGAATCTTTACTTGATGTTGACGAAAATAACCTTGTTGGAACCAATTTAGGCTTATATAGTGACGATCCGACTATGGTTGAGCTTCTGAATGAATTGGTGGCGGCAAAAGTACTTGCCCTTGATTTGAATTCAAAATATGGAAAAGAAGATAGGAAAACAATTACCAATCAAAAGAAAATATCAGAACTTCAAGCAATAATAAAAAGCAATCATTTAAAAAATATAGAGTCATGGCGCGAACGGAAAATAAAATATGAGAATAGGGTGTCATTGTTAGATAAAACAAAACTACAACTGGACTCAATGAACCGTCAATTGGCGGGAATTCTCGATCGTTATCAAACTAGTCTGCAGAAATATAATGAAGCATTGATTTCTAATGCTATGGATGTTGGAAATATTGCATCTGTACGTGTTGTTGAATACGCGACAGTAAATACCACGCCATCATTTCCCAAAAAAATATTACTACTTATCATCTCAGTGTTTTTTGCGATATTTGGCGGAATTGCGACTGCATTTGCCGCTGAAAAAAGCTACTCAAGAATTTCCACGTTAAAAGATTTGGAAGAGTCTACAGGATTGCCAGTGCTTTTTTCATGGCCATTATTTAAAGAAAAAGAAATAAAGGATGAGAACAAACTTAGCCAAATTTTGAATAAAAAATTGATTTCCATCAAGCGGTTTTTGGGTGAAAGCCAGCAAGACGCCAAAGTTCATATTGTAATATCTCCTACGCCTGGGGTTGGGTCCAGTTTTATCACTAAGCAAATGGCAAAGTTTGCTTACAACAAAACTGGACAACCAACAATGTTGGTCTCGTTTAATTATTTGTCTATATCCAATCACTTGCCGACTAATACGGTAGAACAGGTTGAACAGGATCTCGGAAAGTATATTGAAAAAACTCCTGACATGGATTTGCTTTCCATTAATTTAACTTTTGGATATATACTTAGAGAAAAGATGATCAAACATTTTATCGAAAAAATTAAATTACTAGGCTATACAAATATATTTATTGATATTCCTAATGAACGTAATGATTATAACTTTATAAGTTTTTTAGCCAGTATAGATCACGTTTACATCAATATAGGTTGCGATTTAACAGACAAGCATGTTTTGTGTAGATTTCTTAATGTAATAAAAGAACAAACAAAGGTTGCACCAGTGGGATGCATATTTAATATGCAAAAAAAGGTAATACCGGAATTTTTATATAAAAGATTGTAATAAATAACTATTATTGATGATGTCTTTTTTATTTAATTCGAATAGTACAATATCAGAGCCAACTGCTATCAAATTGCCTATTATTGCGGTTGCGTTACTTTTCGCGATCATTATTGTATTTAGCTCGTCGATGGGATTTAAATGGTTTTTGCTTGGATTCTTAGGGCTATCATTAGCCTGTTTAGCCACTATTTTTTTTGATATCCGTTTATTTGCGATACTCTTGCTATGCGCTTGTATTCCAATTGATATTCAATATGATCTGCTTAATCATGGCAAAAAATTTATAACTATCGATCACTGGGGTGGGGCCCCGGATTCGCCCATTGTTCATTTGGTAGATTTCCCTATTCTTTTCTTAATATTTTTATGGCTAATAGATATCGGGACTGGATATAAGAAGCTTCCCAAGTGGACGAGATTTGATACTTATTCGATGTCATTTCTGTTATTCTCGTGTTTTTCTCTTTTTAACACGAGCGAATATGCTTTGCTGTTTTTTGAGATAGGTCGTTATCTTAAGTATTTTCTTCTTCTTTGGATATTACGTACTTATTTTGATAATTCGATGTATTATTGGGGTTGTTTATATTTAATAGTCTTAATGGTTCTCCTTGAATCAATGGTGGCTTGTTTACAGTATTTTTTGTACTTTTCATTGCCAATACCGGTAGGAGGTGTTGCAGGATCGCAATTTGAACTGGTTAATAATGTTGTTATTCAACGCGTTACTGGGCTTGTAGGGTTTAGCAATACGTTCGCTGCCTATCTGTTATTTCCGATATTAACATCATTCGTGATAATGATTAGTGAGTGTACCCGTTTTATAAGAATTATCGCTGCAGGTTTATTTGTGGCTGGCTGTATTGCAATTATAACGACATTTTCTCGAAATTCATGGATGGTATTAACTTTTGGATTAATATTAATAATATTTATAGGGATACGGAAACATCGCGTTTCATTAGGTCTTATATTGTCTTTATTGGGGCTGGCTGTTGCTGTTTTTGGATTTCTTTTGCTGTCCGATGTATTTCAGACAATACTTGTACGTATATTGGAGGATGAAGGAGGAGCTTACGAATCACGTTGGGATTTATTTATGGTCGCAGTCGAGATATTTAAAACATTCCCCTTATTTGGAGCCGGTTTGAATAGCTTTGAGGAAATAATGTCATTATATGATTTTTCAGGAGTAACAAATATCATTCAGCAGCCAGTGCATAATATATATTTTCTTATTGCTGCTGAGACGGGGACATTTGCATTGATGATATTTATTATAACTGGTGTTCATATTATAAAACGTTCATTATTGATATTGAATAACAATGATAATTTGTCATTTGTCGTCGGATGTTCGAGTTTTGCTATTTTAGTTACTCTGGGTATTTCCAACTTTTTTGATATTACAATGCGTAAGGAACCAATTATTGGAATGCTGATTTTGATTGTTGCTCTTATTTTATCGCACGATAAATTAAAAAATGAAAGTATTAATACGGAATAACTAAAGTTACAGGATTTATTTTAGCTACTATAGAGCGTTGCTGCATACATAGTTTCTGAACGAAGAAGCCGTTTTTCAAAAAAGATTCCATGAAAACATGTCACCATGAACAGCGTCGACTTTAATGCTTTGGTTCCAGCTTTCTATTACTACATATCAATTGGAGTTTGCGGAAAAGCTTCTGATAGGCGGCTGAATAATATTGACTGCCTCGATCAGAATGAACAATCACACCTTTCGGTATGCGACGACGTCATAATGCCATCATCAATGGATCACAAACCAACGATGCCGTTATCCGTTCGGCGATTGCCCAGCCAATCACTCGGCGTGAATAAAGCTCAAGCACAACCGCTAATTGTGTGATTCATAGACATCGGTGTTATTCAACATAATTGTGAGGAATGAACAGAGAAATTCAGCAACGGCTTAAATGGGTAAGTCTTTATGAAGAATCAAGAGTTGCAGGTTTTGTCTATCGGCGATGCGGCATTTCCAGGCCGACCTTGCGGAAGTGGTGGCTACATTATCAGCTAAACGGTATTGAAGGCTTACGGAGCCATAGCAGACGTCCTCTTCACTCTCCCTATACCAAAGTCAGTGATCATTATGAGCAATTGATCTTAGACTTGAGAACTCAGCGTAATCTAGGTGCAAGAAGGATTCAAAGTGAATTATTGCGCCAGCATACCCTGTCTTTGGGGTTGGCAACAATCCATAAGGTTTTGCAAAAGCATGAGGTCAAGCCTATTAAAAAACTGCGGAAAAAGAAGGACTATATTCGTTATGCCAGACCTTTACCTGGTGATCGGATTAAGATGGATATCTGCAAAATCGCCCCTGGATTGTATCAGTACACTCACT
>Ga0265297_10010075_pt1 | contig 11977 bp, 13 predicted proteins | sample Munlanlwell13791_FD_192502 | JGI IMG/M metagenome (GOLD analysis project Ga0265297, IMG submission 192502) | Leachate microbial communities from a municipal landfill in Southern Ontario, Canada - Leachate well 137-91 | ecosystem: Engineered > Solid waste > Landfill > Unclassified | place...
TGGTTCAGTATTGCGGAAAAGATAATCTACGCCAACAATCAGCAATGTGGCAAGCAATGCTTATGGCTGCCGGACTTCCTAACTCAAAAACAATTGTGATTGACGGCTTCATTACTGGCGCCGGAGGTGTAAAAATGTCCAAATCCTTGGGTAATACTCTAAGTCCATATGAAATTATTGATGAATACGGTGCGGATGCGCTTCGATATTTCTGTTTACGCGAAGCTTCTTCTTTTGAAGATACAGCTGTGACAAAAGATATTTTTAAATCCGTTTACAATGCTAATTTAGCAAATGGACTTGGAAATCTTGTTTCTCGCGTAATGACTATGGCGCAGAATAATCTTGATAATCCAGTTGGGGTAAGTGAAATTATTTTTAATGATGATTTTAAAAAAGTATTTGATGGTTATGATTTGCAAAAGGCTGCAAATATAATCTGGGAAAAAATAGGAAAGCTTGATGAAAAGATTCAAAAAACCGAGCCGTTCAAACTTGTAAAAACTGATAAGGAAAAAGCCAAACAAATAATGAGCGAACTTGTGGATGGAATTTATGAAGTTGCCGTATATCTCGAACCATTTTTGCCCGAGACTTCAGAAAAAATAAAAGAATTAGTAAAAGAAAATAAAAAACCGGAAAAACCTCTTTTCATTCGCAAGGATTAAATGTGGATTTTAACCCCCACACCTATTTTAATTTGTTGCAAGTTTTAAGAAAAATTATATTAAATATGACAATGAATATTCAAAAAATAGGTGAGGGGGTAAAATACATTGATATTCATTCTCACTTGGATATGGCGGAAGAGGTCGGGGAATTATCATCCGTTCTTCAAAGGATGCGCGAAGCCGGTGTTGCTACTATTTCCGTCGGAACTGACTTAAAGAGTTCAAAAGACGCAGTGCGTATTGCAGAATCAAATCCTGATGTGTGGGCTTGTATAGGTGCACATCCGGAAGATGATAAAACTTTTGTATTTGAAGAAAAAGATTTCATCGAACTTGTAAAAAGTCCAAAAGTTGTGGCGATAGGAGAGTGTGGTCTGGATTATTTTAGTCCAAAGTCAAAAGTCGAAAGCCAAAAGGAAATTCAAGATGAGAAGGAGAGACAAAAAAAAGAATTTGTAAAACAAATTGAATTTGCAATTAAATACGATAAACCCCTGATGTTACACATTCGCTCTTCACCTGGAAGCACGGATGCACACGATGACGCATATGAGATATTAAAAAAATATTCCTTGCCTGCGCGGGTGGGAAAAGCTAGAGGAAATCTTCACTTTTTTACAGGCAGTTCGGAGTTAGCCAATAAGTTCATTGATCTTGGGTATACGATATCTTTCCCGGGAGTAATTACTTTCGCAAAAGAAACACAGGAGGCGGTAAAAAATATTCCACTTGAAAAAATGCACGCGGAGACCGATTCTCCTTATGCCACTCCCGTCCCGTATAGAGGAAAGAAGAATGAACCTGCTTATGTGGTCGAGGTTGTAAAAAAGATAGCTGAGTTAAGAGGGGAAGATAAAGAAGTGGTTCGTTTACAGTTGCTGAATAATGCCATAAAAACATTTAATTTTGTTTTTGATTAAAATACCGATTACTTCGCATGTAATTGACAAAATTTAAGGCTGCGTTAATCTTCAATCAAGTTGTTCTATTACATAAAGGAAGGGAGGTGATTTTATGAGTAAGACACAAACACTAAAACCTCGAGAAGTAGATTTAATTCTCGGAGGTTCTCCTTGTGATACGAATTTTTATCCGAATGGCCCTCGCACCGTGAAGGAGGCTATGGCTGCTGGCCGGTGTATCTGTTCTCATGCCGACAAGTGCAAGAAAGGGCGCAATAGCGAGAACGGCTTCGCTTGCATCATGGATTACGCGATCCAGGTCGCAAGGAGCGTCATCAAGGAGCAGAGCGAAGTTCACCGTGAAGTTTACGGCGACTTCAGACGCTACTTTGAGGCACATACGCCGAAAAAAGGGTGCGTCTTTTCGAAAGACGGCAAAACGTTCGAGTTCGTGACTGACAAGGATGAAGTCCTCAAGAAAGTCGAGGAGTTCGCTTTGCAAGTTCTCGGGGCCAATAAGCCTTTGGGAATTGGTCCGAGCTTTGCCGATGTCGTAAATCATGCCATGGACTCGGACGGGGCGGTCGATCTCAGGAAGGTCGACGCTCTCGAAGGAAGGTTTGGTGGACGATGTGATGTCCGCAGTGGGCCTTGTGCCTGTGGGGCGTGGCATTAAAAGTGGCCTTTCGGCCCCGGGTTTAATAACCCGGGGCTTTTTTAATGTTTTAATTCCTGTTATATTTCTATTATGCTAAATCCTAAAATTTTAATAACAAAACCAAGTGCAGATTACGAACTCATAGATTCTGGAAATGAGGAGAAGCTTGAACGATGGGGGAAATATGTTTTAAGAAGACCTGATCCTCAGGCGCTTTGGAATAAAACTTTGGCAGAAGTGGAATGGAAAAAAGCAGATTTAACTTTTGATGGTAATAGAAAGGTATGGAAAAAGAAAAATGAAAGCATGCCAAACGAGTGGCAGGTCAATTTTAATCAACTTAAATTTAATATTAAGCCGACAGCCTTTAAACACACGGGTGTTTTCCCGGAACAAGAACCGAATTGGGAATTTATAAAGTCAAAAGTAGAAAGTCAAAAATTGAAAGGAAATACAAACCCAGTAAAGATTCTTAATTTATTTGGTTATACCGGCGGAGCAACACTTGCTGCACTTTCAGGAGGTGCGGAAGTTACTCATGTTGATGGTTCAAAAGCATCTGTTGCTTGGGCTAAAGAAAATGCTGAATTTTCCGGATTGGATAAAAAACCGGTTCGCTGGATTATTGATGACGCTAGAAAATTTGTAATGAGAGAAATAAAACGTGGAGGGAAATATGACGGAATAATTATGGATCCGCCATCTTTTGGCAGAGGGGGAAGGGGTGAGATTTGGAAAATAGAAACTGATTTATTAAAACTTCTTGATGATTGTTCAAAAGTTCTTTCTGACAAACCTTTGTTTTTCATAATAAATGGCTATGCTGCAGGATATTCTTCCCAGGCATATTACAATGCGCTTAAACCAATAATGGAAAAATATAACGGTTCATTTGAAATAGGAGAGTTAACTATTGAAGAATTGAAGGGAGGAAGACTCTTACCGGCAGGTATTTTTGCTCGCTGGAGTAGCATGCTATAATTAAAAAGTTATCAATATAATTTATATTTATTATGACTCACGAAGGAAATGCATGTGAATGCAAAATGTGTGCTTGGATGAAGAAGCATCCGGTCTGGAGAGGAATTACAATCGTTATCGTTGTCTTTGTTGTCCTTGCTTGTTTGGGAAATTGTTTCTCAAATGGTAATGACAAAGATGTTCAAAAAGATACAATTGTCGTTTCTGGAAAAGGAGAAAAAATTGTTAAACCAGATATGGCTACAGTTTCATTTTCAGTTATGGAAGAGAGCCTCGATGTTTCAAAAGCTTCAGAGGCTGTAAACAAAAAAATTGCAGATATAATAGAAACATTAAAAGCTGATGGTGTTGAAGAAAAAGATATAAAAACCACAGATTACAGTGTTTATCCAAGATATGACTACATCAAGAATGGAGAAATATATTCACCAGGTGGAACAAGAGCACTTGCTGGTTATGATGTAACCCAAAGCATTGAAGTAAAAATAAGAAATCTTTCAAATGCCGGTAAAATTATTACAGATCTCGGAAGTCTTAATGTAACGAATATGGGTGGTTTGAATTTTACCAATGACAAATACGATGAGCTTGTAAGAGAAGCCAGAGATGCTGCAATCGCCGATGCTAGAGCAGAAGCCAAAAAACTTGCAAAGTCTCTCGGTGTTAGATTGGTAAAAATTACAGGTTATTCAGAGGGAAGCAACTATCCTGTATATTACGCAAAAGCGGAAAGCGCATATGACTCAAGAGCTACTGGGGCTGCCGTGCCAAATGCTGTTGTGCCAACAGGAGAGAATAAGATTACTTCTACTGTAAGTATTTCCTACGAAATTCGATAAAAAAGGCTTAAAAAGAGCGGTTCGGCCAGGAGGTCGAACCGCTCTTGCATTTGGGCCTATATCTGTGGTACTATTTATGCAAGCCCGAAGGGGCGGTTTTTTAAATAAAATAATCAAAAATTATGAAACTTTCAACATATTTATCAGAATCAAAGGAGGAATTAAGACATGTTTCTTGGCCGACAAAAAAACAAACAACACTTTTTACTATTTTAGTAATAGCTGTTTCAGTAATTGTTGCTACTTATCTAGGTTTTTTCGATTACATCTTTTCTTTAATTTTGGGCAACTTTTTTTAATTATTAATACAAAATAAATTATGGCAAAACAGACAATAGAACAGGGAAGACACTGGTACGCGATTCATACTTACGCCGGATATGAAAACGCAGTTGCGAGAAATTTAAAACAAAGAATCGATTCGTTGAATATGAACGATAAGATTTTTGATGTAGTTGTTCCTGTTGAGAAAAAAATAAAAATTAAATCAAACAAGAGAGTTGAAGAAGACGAAAAAATATATCCTGGATACATTCTCGTTGATATGATCGTTACCGATGATTCCTGGTTTGTTGTTAGAAACACTCCTAGAGTTACAGGTTTTGTTGGAGCAGGAGTTTATCCAGTTCCTCTTACAGATAAAGAAGTTGAATTCTTCCTCGGTAATATGAAAAAAGGTAATGAAGTTAAACATGCTGTTGATTTTTCAGTTGGCGAATCAGTAAAGATTGTCGACGGACCATTCAAGGATCTTGAAGGTAAAATAAATGAGATTGATAGTGAAAAGGGTAAGGCTAAGGTTATGGTCCTTATCTTCGGAAGAGAGACACCAGTCGAACTCGACTTGTTGCAAATTAAGAGAGTTTAATATAGTATCAAAACTGCCTCAAAATAACTTAAAATAATATGGCGAAAAAAATAGCAAAAAAACTTAAACTTCAAATTCCTGGAGGAAAGGCCACACCAGCACCTCCAATCGGTCCAGCACTTGGACAAGCAGGTATTAATATTGGAGATTTCGTAAACAAATTCAATACTGCTACAAAAACAATGATTGGTGATGTTATCCCGGTTGTCATAACTGTTTATGAAGACAGAACTTATGATTTCATTCTAAAAACACCTCCAACAGCAGCTCTTATTATTAAAGCCTTGGGTATTGAAAAGGGTTCAGGGAAACCAAATACTGCAAAGGTTGGAACACTTACAAAAGCTCAGGTCAAAGAAATTGCTGAAAGAAAAATGGTTGATATGAATGCAAACGACATAAACGCAGCAATGAAAATGGTTGAAGGAGCAGCAAGAAGCATGGGTGTAGATGTCAAATAAAATTAAATAGTAAAAGGGCGACTCGCAAAGCGAGTCGCCCTTTTATTTTTTATAATTTAGGCGTAAAATTATTTTTATGGAAAATACATACAAAAGACCATCATGGGATGAATATTTTATGAATATTGCTCGAGCTGTTGGAGAGAGGGCAACTTGTGATAGAGGAAGAACCGGATGTGTAATTGTAAAAGATAAACATATTATTTCTACTGGTTATGTCGGCGCACCGGCGGGATGTAAATCCTGTGATGATATCGGACATGAAATGAGCACTGTGTTGCATGATGATGGAACGCAATCAAAACATTGTGTCAGGACAACACATAATGAGCAAAACGCTATTTGCCAAGCCGCTAGAATGGGAGTAAGCACGGAAGGTTCGACTTTGTATTGTATGATGACACCTTGCTACACATGCGCCAAGCTCATTATCAATGCTGGAATCAAAAGAGTGGTTGCAGAGAAGGACTATCACGCCGGAGAAAGAAGTAAAGAAATTTTTAAAGAAGCGGGAGTAAAATACGAACTTTTAAATGACGAAGTAGTAAAATATGCAAATCAGTAGACTTGTACCGTACTAAATTCAATGCGGGGAAGAAAATTAAAAAATCAAAAGTCGCAAAAATTTAGAAAAAGATATACATTAGAAATTAAAATTTTAGTACTGGGATGGCAAAAATAATCATAGGTCTTGTTGGTCCAATGGCAGGGGGGAAGGAAGTGGCCAAAAAATATATTTCACAAAAGTACAATTCAAAAGATTGTAAGTTTTCGAATCCTTTGAGAGAAGTGGTAAGAAAGTTTGGTATTGAAGAAAGTAGAGAAAATTTGCAAAAACTATCGACCATTTTACGAAACGGATTTGGAGAAGACATTTTAGCAAAAGCAATTTCAATAGAAGCGTCAAAACTTGATTCAGATGTTGTTATTGTTGATGGAGTAAGAAGAATGGCCGATATCAAATACCTTAAAGAATTACCGAATTTTTATTTAATAAATATTGATGCTGATCCAAAAGTTAGATATGAAAGAATGAAAACTAGAAATGAAAACGCGGGAGACAAAGACAAAACTTTTGAACAATTCATGATTGATCAGAACAATGAGGCTGATAAAGAAATACCTATTGTTATGGCTATGGCCAAGATTACTATTAAAAACGAGGGATCTCTTGAAGAGTTGTATTCTCAAATAGATAACTCGATTTCTGAAATACTTAAGTAGGTTGCTTTTTTTAAGATTTATCATATCTTGATTTCAGGAGATCTTATACTATTTTTGGAAAGAGGCGAACGATGTGCAAAGGCAAGTTCATAGTCTTGGATGGTCTGGAAGGCTCCGGGAAATCCACGGTTCTTGCGATGGCTAAGGAGCACTATGGCAGCAAGCTCACCTTCACACGTGAGCCCGGAGGTACACCACTGAGTGAGATGATCCGTAAGCTCATCTTTTCTGAGGAGGGGAAGGATGCTTCTATCCTGACCACGGTTCTTCTTTTCTTAGCATCTCGCGCGGAGAGCTTTGCGAAGTTCACTCTGCCGGCCTTGCTTCAAGGCGAGAATGTCTTGGCGGACAGGGGAGATTCCTCGACCTTTGCCTACAACATCTACGGAATTCCGGAAGCGGAGAAGCTTCAGCTCGAGGATTTCTTTTTCAAGTTTCGTGCGATGTTTTTTCGCGATTGTTTTCCGGACGCATACATCTTCCTTGATCTTACGCCTGAGGAGGGGCTTGCCAGGAAGAAAAAGCAATCCGATACGGACAAGAATTACAACGATGAGAAACCTTTGTCATTCCATCACAGGGTTAGTAAGGGGTTTGTGAGTTTCTTTCGAAACCCGAACCTCGTGGGAAGCAAGGTGTTCGTCATCAATGCCTTTCAGTCTAGGGAGAAGGTTTGGGAGGATGTCCAGAAGGCGATCGATTCCGTGATTGGGTAATGCTTGTTTTTGTTCTAAGGCTCGGGGAACCCCGGGCCTTTTTATTTTGTTATAATTCACACGCTAAAGTTTTTTGCCAAGGTTTTTTAAAATTATATAAAAATAATATTTATGTATTGTCTGTGCTATAATTTAAATAATATATAAAAATAAGGTCAAAACAATTTTATTGGCAAAAATTTTCTCGGGTAAATGATTTTAAAAATTAAAAAATTACATCCTGATGCAAAGATTCCAAAATATGCGCATCCGGGGGATGTCGGCTTAGATTTATTTTCTCTTGAGGATTACTATTTAAAACCGATGGAAAGAAAAGTTTTTGATATTGGTTTTGCTTTGGAATTTGATTCTGGATATGCGGCAATTGTAAAAGATAAAAGTTCATTACCAAAAAATGCAGGAATCCACACAATGGGCGGAGTGTATGATGCGGGTTATAGAGGGGAATATAATGTACAACTTATAAATCTTGGACAAGAAACATATCATATATCAAAAGGGGATAAGATTGCTCAACTAATAATTTACCCAGTTGTGATTGCTGAAATTGAGGAGGTTGATTGTCTTTCAGAAACAAGCAGAGGTTGTGGAAGATTTGGAAGCACAGGTAAATAGATTTTACTGAACCCCCACACCTATTCCAGAATACTTTTTTTAAGCAAAAAATAATTTTGTAACAATTGAAGCAAAATCAGCCACACTCTCTTTCTAGAGAATAGGTGAGGGGGTAAATTTGACAATCTCTATTTTTTCTATTAGACTATAAAAAGGTTGAAGTCTGAGGAGGCTGTGATGGAAAAGAAAAATAAGGTCTCAATGAATGTCGTTGTCGCTCGAAATCTCGAGCGATTGATGAAAAAGGCCAAGACAAACAGCTATTTCTTGGCCGAAAAGACAAAGATCAGCCAAAACCGGATCGACGGCTTTCTCCGTCATGATCCGGCATACAGCGCCTCTGTGTCAGAGCTGGAAACTCTGGCGGAAGCGCTCGATGCCAACTTCATGGATTTTTTCAAGAAGTAGGCGGAGAGAAGAGAAACAAAAAGCCCCGACTCGTGAGAGTCGGGGCGTTTTTTTAATCAACTAAATTTGCACCTTTCTTTATGTCTACCTGGTAAATTTTTTCATCAATTACTCTCTTAAAGCAAGTAGTTGTCGCTTCGTGAGACCAATTTTCATTTTCTAGTCTTGTTCCATATGGATATGCTTGGGAAGTTTCTTTGCCACTAATCGAATTAACTGTCGTTGATGCGCTCGTTCTGAATGTTGCGCAAAGTTCAAAACTATTTTTTGAAAGTTTTTTATAGGTGTAATTTTCCTTTGTTTCTGGATCTGTTGGCACAATGAAACCGTTAATAGGATCATTCATTTCCTCAAGATTTGAAGGGATATCACCTTTGTTTTGCCAATGAGTATAAACGACCTCATTTTGAATATTTCTCAAATCGTTTATCCTCTGTGAATCCATTCTTTTTGCTCTTTGTTCTGACGGTGTGCCAACTAAAACAATTCCATATACGATTGCTATGAGTGCGATACAGCTCACAGTCCAAACGAATATTTTTGCTCTCTTTTTAAACTCAGAAGCATCCCTTTTAAGGTCATACAAATAATATCGAAATATTGAAGCTGTAGTTATCAAAACAAGTATGACTTTTAGGATAAATCTAAGTGTCATATCATCCGCGCTTAGAAATCTTTGAATAAGAATTACCAAATCAACCGCCACAGCAATACCTGCAACAAAGAGAGTGAAGTATATGAGCCATCTTCTAATCCAAATTTCTTTTTTATCGGGATTATTTTTTAAATCTTTATTAACGATTTTTGATACATAAATAAATGCCGGGAGAAAAATAATTAAAACCGCAATAGTATTTCTAATGGCCATATCCGGTCCTTCAAAGTATTCATTTGATAATGGGAAAACCTTTTCTATTACTGCAAATGATAAGGTTAGAAAACTTATTGTGCTCGCGTAAAGACCGACGAAGACGGCCAAATAAAGAAAGAAATCTTTTGCTGTGGTTTTAGACATATTTTTTAATTGGTTATTAATAAGTCCATTATACAATGTCCTCCTTTATGTTGATATTCCCATGTGTTAATATTGTTTTGTGGTAAGGGAGGAACTAAAAAAATCAATAAATAAGGCTCTTAAAGAACTTAAATTAAAAGAAATTGAGGTGAACTTAGAGCACCCAGAGGAACTTTCTAATGGTGATTACTCTACGAATGTTGCTATGGTTTTAGCAAAGGAAGCGAAACAAAATCCAAGAGATTTGGCCAGTAAAATTTCAGATGCGATAAAGACAAAACTACCAAAAGAAATTAAGAAGGTAGAGGTTGCTGGTCCGGGTTTTATAAATTTTTATCTTTCTGATGAATTTTTTATTGAAAAAATAAAGGAAATTTTAAAAAGTAAAGAAAAGTTTGGAAAAACAGATCTTTTTTCTGGGCAAAAATTTTTGATTGAACATACTCAGCCAAATCCTTTTAAAGAATTTCATATCGGCCATTTGATGAATAATGCTGTTGGTGAATCAATATCGAGAATCGTTAGAGAAAACGGGGCAGATACTAAAGTTGTTGGTTATCACGGTGATGTGGGTCTTCACGTTGCCAAAACTATTTGGGCGATGCTCCAGGAAAACAGAACTGATTTCAAAGAAAAAGATTTGAATAAAAAAATACAGTATTTAGGCAGTATGTATGCGCGAGGCGATACAGCTTATGAATTGAATGAATCTGCAAAAAAACAAATTGAAGAAATAAATAAAGAGATTTACGAAAAAACCGATAAAGATTTAAATGTTCTTTATGATTGGGGAAGAGAAGCAAGCATTGAATACCTCGACTCTTTATACAAAAGACTTGGAAGCAATTTCGATCACCAGTTTTATGAAAGTGAAGTTGGCGACCTCGGAAAAGAAATTGTAGAAAAGTTTTTGAAAAAAGGAGTATTCGAGGAGAGTGAGGGGGCAGTTGTTTTTAAAGGAGAAAAATTTGGCCAACATACAAGGGTTTTTATAAACAAACTCGGTATTCCTACGTATGAAGCAAAAGAGATTGGTCTCGCAGAGTTGAAAAGAAATTTCTACAAATATGATAAGTCTCTGACCATCGTTGCAAACGAACAAAATTCTTTTTTTGATGTTGTTGAGACTGCAATCGGAGAAGTATTTCCAAAGCTTAAAGGCAAGTTGTCTCATATTTGCCACGGTGTTTTGAAATTATCTTCCGGAAAGATGTCTTCAAGGACCGGAACAATAATTTCTACCGAAAAACTTATTTCAGATACCAAAAACAAAGTATTAGAAAAAATTACCACAAGAGAATTCAATGAAATAGAAAAGGATGACATAGCTGAAAAAGTTGCTATTGGAGCGATTCGATATTCAATTCTTCATCAAGCAAATGGAAAGGATATTATATTTGATTTTGATAAATCACTTTCTTTTGAAGGTGATTCTGGACCGTATTTACAGTATTCATATGCCAGAGCAAAATCAATTTTGAGAAAAGCTAAAGAGGAGAATATAAAGCCAGAGGTTAATGAAAAGCAAATCAAAGGTAGGTTTGGTGGTGAAGAAGGAAATGAATTGGAAAAAATTCTTTACAGATTTCCAGAAATCGTGGAAAGAGCCGGAAAAGAATATTCCTCACATTATATTGCCACCTATCTTATTGAACTTGCCTCAACTTTTAATGGTTTTTATTCGAAGAATAAAATTGTTGATAGGGAAGACCTTGATTCTCCATATAAGACAGCGCTTACCGAAGCGTTTTCCATTGTTGTGAAAAACGGATTAAATCTTTTGGGAATTGTAGCTCCGGAGAGAATGTGATAATCTTGTCTTGGAGTTTTTAAACATTTTGTAGCCAGAGTAACTGGCAGGAAGGGATGAAAATATGTGGGATTGGGACGGCAATATGCCGTTTTTCCAAAATGGTAAGTGGTGGATGCCCGTCGTCAAAAACAACGAACTCGTTTACGAAGAGGTTCCACCGCCAGTCAAACCGCCGTTTTTTAAGACTCTTTTGAAGGAGGTCCGAGTTTTTTTCTCCTTCATTGATGCCGTCCTGCTTGGTCATTGATGATACTGGTGAATCGTGTGCGGGCGGGCTCTCTGAGCCCGCCCTTTTTGTTAACATTTTATCAACAAAGGTTTATTTGATCATCCTTTTCATCTTATTTAAAATCAAATTAGACCACGGTTACTTTTGCCGGCTTGTCTGGCAAGAGACTCGCGCCACAGTTGGTGGAGTTGAGTTGCAGTGGCCTCACGAAAACAGGTTGGCGGAGCACGATAACCGCCTTAGGTTCTGAGGGTCCCGTGACCTTAACCCGAAGAACTGAAAAGTAATAAGGTCGGACGGTTTTTGCCGTCAAACGGTTAAGTGGAGCCAATGCACTTAAAAGGGGCTAGCCTCGTCTGCGATTTATTCATTTTCCGGCATTCACTGAGGCGAAAAAAACAGGAAAAAATCGAGAGTGGGGTTTGCTATTTTTCCTCAACCCAAAAGGTAGCGGTGATGGCTGTAAATGGATGTCTCCCCATTTAAAAAACGGCTAGCTGCTCCCTGGTGGTTCGCGACCAGGTGAGGCGAAAATGACAGCGACGTTCTTTTCACATGACTCAGTTAGTCGTGATGA
>Ga0265297_10010076_pt1 | contig 11975 bp, 13 predicted proteins | sample Munlanlwell13791_FD_192502 | JGI IMG/M metagenome (GOLD analysis project Ga0265297, IMG submission 192502) | Leachate microbial communities from a municipal landfill in Southern Ontario, Canada - Leachate well 137-91 | ecosystem: Engineered > Solid waste > Landfill > Unclassified | place...
TTTCGCGGCGTCAATGAGTGCCTCTACGATATGGGGTGGTGTCGCAAGATCGGGGTCGCCAACACCGAGATCGATGAGGTCAACGCCTTTCTTCCGCTGTTCGGCTTTCATCTCGTCGATCCGTGCGAAAAGATACGGTGGGAGATTGCTCATGCGTGATGCGTACATAAGTACTTACTATTGGCGCTGGCGTCTATAGAATTTAACCCTCCCCCGGAACATATCCCCTCTGGCCGTACGGGAAGAATTATGCTTATTATCCTGAACTGATAACATCCACGGTATGGAGAAGAAGGATGCCGAAAACCTCCCGGAGATCTGTATCATCCTCTCAACCGTGCCCCCTGAAAAATCGGCAGAGATGGCCCGGGTGCTGATCGACCGGCATCTCGTTGCCTGCGTCAGCATGGTCCCGGTACGCTCGTGGTATACCTGGAACGGCGAGTTCTGTGATGACGGTGAGCACCTGCTGATTGCAAAGACCCGGAAGGAGTGTGCGGATGAGGTGATTGCAGCAATGCGGGCCCTGCATCCCTATGAGGTACCGGAGATCATCGCCCTGCCGGTGATTGCCGGGCACCTCCCCTATCTCGACTGGGTTGCTGCACAAACTCCTAAGTGATACTCACGGACGGGAAGCGAGAGGCGTGGACATCTGTCCTGATGCATAAGGTTATTCCCTGCCCCTGTAAAATGAGACTGTACCTAAAAGGATCGGATGAGTAATCGTGGCTGGTGAACCAACAACCAACTCAAAAACAGCACTCCTCGTGCTCGGGTGCCCGCAGGTACCGGTGCAGACAAGTATTGCGCTTTATCTGATCAACCGGCTGAAAAAATCCGATATCACACCGGTTGTTGCCGGCAACAAAGCCGCCAACACCCTGCTTGTCGTGGCAGACCCGGACCGGCATTATCTCGGGGAAGTGATGGACCTCGACCGGGCGGTGGCCCAGATATCCGATAAGAAACTGGATTTCGATCTCTGTTTTGTCTTCATCCATAACGATGCGGGGGTCAGTTACGCGGCCACCATGGGTGCGATCTCGAAAGCAAAGTTATACACCATCGTCTATGGAGAACATTATGAGGATCAGGTGAAGAAGATCGAGTTCCCGAGTACGATGATTGCAGCAAAGGCAGTTCATAATCCCCTGCCTTTGAAAAAAGCACTTGACGAGGTGGCACCATGGGCTGCGTAGAATCGATGAACTACGAGATCGTATTACGGGACGCAACCTTCAAGGAGTCCCGCGATTATATCAAAGCGCATTTCAAAGAGTTTATTGATGTCCAGCCCGGGTTCAAGGTCTTCGATGTCCACGTGATTGGTCTGCCTCCGATAGCCATTGGGCTTGATGGCGATTTTGTGATCTTCCCGTACACAAAGCCCTGTCATGGCACGTTCCTCCTCCGTGTTGAGGACCATGAGGAAGCCGCACGTCTGCGGGCACTGAAGAAGTGAGGGTGGAATCCCTGCGAATGCCACAGTAACCCCATGCAGGACGGCCATTCATGGCATATTATATAATTTAAGGTGCTATAGTAATTTGAGACTCTGTGCAGGGGTTAGGTGAATATGGCCAGCAAGGGAAAGATACTTCTGATGGATGACGAACAGATCATCCTTGACGTCACCAAGGAAGTCCTGGCATTTCTTGGTTATGATGTGGTGTTTGCTCGGGACGGGCAGGCTGCCCTCGACCTGTACAATCAGGCAATGGAGGCACAGGCACCCTTCGATGCCGTAATCCTCGATCTCTCGATTCCCGAAGGGATGGGTGGCAGGGAAGCGATCCAGGAGTTCCGAAAACTGGATCCTGCCGTGAAGGCGATCGTTTCGAGCGGGTACTCCAATGATCCGGTGGTCATGGAGTATGAGCAGTACGGATTTTCCGGGAAACTGACCAAGCCCTACAAGATCAATGATATGAAAGTGATTCTGGAACGGTTGCTGAATCCGTGATCAGCGGTTCCCAGGAACTCCTTTTTTATGACACCCGGGGTACGGCGGGTTCCGGGCAATTTTAAGATCATCACCGTTGGGTAGATCGAAGTTCTCCCCCGGAACCGGTGATCCGATGCCAACGTATATACCTGTACCTGCACGATCGTATCTTTGAGGCATTCCAATGGCTGAATTGACTGAGGTATCCGTTCTGATCGGGGGAAAGGCAGGGGATGGAATCAACAGCGCCGGTGCATTGATCGCCCAGCTGCTCAACCACCTCGGGTATCATATCTATGTCTATTTCGATTATCCGTCCCTGATCCGGGGCGGCCACAACTTTGCCGTAATCCGGGGATCGGGTCACGCGATCGGGACCTGCCGGGATCAGGTTGATTTTATCCTTGCGCTCAGCCAGGAGACGATAACACACCACCTCCCCCATGTTCATGAGGGTGCAGCGGTCATTTTTGATGCAGACCGGGTAAAGGCCGCTGGTCAGCCACTCTCGTTAAAGACCCTTCTTGCCAGCGAGAATGCGCCGGAGATCATGGGAAATTCAGCCATCATTGGCGGGTTTGCCAAGGCCGCCGGGATCGACTGGAAGGTGGTGGAAGACGTCATGCGGAGACATATCCGGAAAGGTGTGGACCAGAACCTGCTCGTGGCGAAACGCGCCTACGACCAGATCCAGACCGTTCATCGTATCGAACGGCTCAATGATCCCCCGATGCCTCTCCTGACCGGAAACGAGGCCATTGCCCTTGGCCTTGTCCGGGGGGGTCTTGAAGCGTATGTATCCTATCCGATGACACCCTCGTCCGGCATCCTCCATGTTCTTGCAGGAGAGAAAGAGCGGTTCGGGATAACCGTCGTCCACCCGGAGAATGAGATTGCCGTGATCCTGATGGCGCTCGGGTTTGCCTATGCCGGAAAACGGGCAGCCGTCGGGACTTCCGGGGGCGGATTCTGTCTCATGACCGAGGGCCTGTCTCTTTCCGGGATGGCAGAGATTCCCCTTGCGATCGTTGTATCCCAGCGGACCGGGCCCTCAACCGGCCTGCCTACGTATACCGGGCAGTCCGAACTTCTCTTTGTCCTGCACGCCGGGCAGGGAGAGTTCCCCCGGCTGATCGTTGCGCCCGGCGATGCGGAGGAGGCCTATTTCTGGTCGGCGGTTGCGATGGATATCGCATGGAGATACCAGATTCCGGCCTTTATCCTTTCCGATAAGACTCTCTCCGAAGGTACCTACAGTACACGAACGGGCGGCTTTCCGGATTTCCCTCCGGTGGATGAGCAACCCCCCCGGGATGGATCGGCTCCGTACATCCGGTATGCAGATGCCCCCTCCGGTGTCTCACCAGCAGTACCCCCCGGCACGAAAGATGCTGTTGTGAAAGTGAACAGTTATACCCATGATGAAGCCGGGTATACCACGGAAGACGGCGGGATCACGCAGATGATGACAGAGAAGCGCCAGCGGAAGGGGAATGCATTAGCACAGGAGATGAACCGGTATCCCTCTGTCGGAATTTACGGTGCATTGTCAGCACCCGTTGCGCTCCTCTGCTGGGGCTCCACCAAAGGCGTCTGTTGCGAAGTTGGCACCCGGCTCGGACTCCGGGTTGTTCAGCCTGTTGTCCTCTCACCTTTCCCCGTGGATACCCTGAAAAAAGCCTTAAGCGGGGTATCACGGGTTATCTGCGTGGAAGAGAATGCGACCGCCCAGCTGGCAACGCTGGCAGGGCAGCAGGGAATTACCATACATGATACCGTCCTCCGGTTTGACGGGAGGCCGTTTACTGACGACCGTCTGGAAGCAGATCTGAAGAAGGTGCTCTCATGACCGGACAGCCGCTCATCACCGACGTCCAGAATACCTGGTGCCCCGGCTGTGGCAATTTTACGATCCAGCACACCCTCAAGACGATCCTTACCGAGATGGAACGTGAGGGCACATCACGGGATAATGTGGTCCTTGTATCCGGTATCGGCTGTCATGCAAAGATTGCCGATTACCTGAATATCAACAGCTTCTATTCCCTTCACGGGAGGACCATTCCCGTTGCCACCGGTATCAAACTTGCCAATCCAGACCTGACCGTCATCTGCTGCTGCGGTGACGGGGATTGCTATGCAGAAGGGCTGGATCATCTCATCTTTGCCGCCAAGCGCAATGTCGATATTACCGTGATTGTCCACAACAACCGGGTGTACGGGCTGACGACCGGGCAGTATACGCCGACGTCCCCCCTGGGATTCAAAGGGAAATCCACGCCGGCCGGTACTGCGGAATACCCTCTGAACCCGCTTGAGCTGGTGCTTGCAAGCGGGGCAACCTATATTGCACGGGGTTACACCCGGAAGATGGATCAGCTGAAATCCCTGATTCACGGAGGAATCTCTCACCGGGGCTTCTCGTTTATCGATGCACTGCAGATCTGTGCAACGTTCTTCCCGGCCGCAGACTACTATTCGTCAAGGGTATACGAACTGACCGAGCATGATCCGGAAAACTTTGACCGGGCGTGCCACATCGCACGGGAATGGGACTACAACTCCGATGCTAAGATTGCACTGGGGCTCGTGTACCGGGCAAACCTCCCGACCTATGATGAACGGATGGCCGTGTCCGGAGATCCAAAGACAAACCGGGACGAGGCAATTCGTGCATTCCTTGCGTCACGACTATAATCCATCAAATCTTACGGATATACTACCGGAATCCTGAGGCAGGGCGCGGTAATGGTACCGCAACCTGCATGTTCTCTGGTGTTAAATTGTGAATGTCGTGGAGCATCATAAAAAATGAGTAAAAACTCCTCGCGGACCTCTGTTCCGGACTGGTATTTTCAGATAATCCAAAGCCCCTCCGTCCGGCTCCTCCTGATTCCGTTCATCGCGTACGCGATCTGGCTCTGTGAGATGTATCTTTTAGAAGGTCAGATACAACTCTTCCTGCATCCCGACCCTGCGGGACTCCTCTTCTACACGCTGCTGTGTTGTATCGCGATTGGCATCGTTATCCCTGTTTTTATCATCAGAAAATCGTTTATTGGGGGGGATGTGACGATGTTCCATCTGGGCTTCCGTTCATGGTACCGGACGGTGCTGGCAGTTGTTCTCACCTTCCTTGTCATTGGTCTCGCAACTACCCTGCAGAATCCATCCGGTTCTGATACGTCTGCGTTTTTCCTCGCATTTCTCCTGCTTCTCCCCACCGGGATTGCCACGGTCATGATCTGCTGGGTTCTTGTCGGAACGCATATCCAGGCACTGGTGCGGGGCGGGGGGGCTCTCCTCTCCATACCGGCAGGAGTGGCAATAACCGCGATTCTCTTCGGCCTGTCATCAAAGGCGCAGTTCCCGACGGTAACAACCCCGGATACCCTGTTCTGGTATATTGTTGCCGGCATGGCGGCGGCAGTCTTCTTCTTCCTTGTCCGTGATGTATGGTCAACAGCGGTTTTTGTTACCGGGGAACTGGTGTACCTTATGGCCGGATGGTATTCGGTGTCCGGGTGGTATCCCGTGTATTCTGTGGTCCTGATATCTGCTGCTGTCAGTGTAGGTGTACTCATCATGATTCACTGGTATCTTTCCCGTCATTTCCTCACGATCGCAGCACCGGTCTGAATTCCGAGCCCCTGGAAAAAATCCGTGCGGAGTGGTGAGAATGATCCGGAGAACCGCTCGTATCTCTGACGGAACGGCAGAGAAAATCTTATACTGGTTTACACTGAAGATAGGAATATGGTAAAACATGGGTATGGATTACTCTTCGGTCTTCTTCTCATCATCACAATCCTGATTGCCGGTTGTTCCAGTGACTCCGCTGATACACCGGTATCAACAACGGTTACGTCGACCCTTGCAGGAGTCAAGTTCGTGGCGGGCGATATTGTTGCAAAAACAGATTTGGGTGGAGAAAGCCAGCTCTACGTGATCACGAATTACGATGCTTCTACCGATAAGTACACCCGGGCCTGGATCTACAAGAACACCGATGGTTCCTGGGGGCATTTCATTGACAGCAGGAGCGAGCAGGCCTCCCGGATTCTTGTCGAGAAAGCATACCCGGTCAAGGTCGCCCATGTGACGGTCTCTTCGATACCGGTTGTCACACCCACCGTCGCCCCTGTCACCACGATCACCTATATCGGATCCAGTCCGGTAGTTCAAAGCATCTCCCCAACGAGTGGGGTTAAGGACGGATCGGTAACCATGACGATTACCGGGAAAAATTTTCTGACCGGGGCCACGCCGACCCTAATCAGTCCGGGATCTGCCATGGTGACCGGTTCTGCAACCTCAGTCACATCGACAAGTCTGACGACAACATTCAACCTGTATGGCAAAGATTCAGGAAAATATAACGTCCGTGTTGTCAATCCTGACGGGAGATCAGATACCCTCCAGAATGCCTTCACTATCGGGGCAGCGAGTCCGGTACTATCCTCGATTTACCCGAATACTGCGGAGTTGAATGAAACGGTGGATTCCTTTACCCTCTCCGGTCAGAATTTTGCGAGTGAAAGCGGTGTTAAGGTAACTTTCATTTTGGGATCGGTAGAGATTGACTGCTCCAGTGCGAATGCGCTCTCTTCTGCAAAGATCACCTGCGGACCGGTCAAGTTCTCGAAATCGCTCAATAATGCCCAGACCGGAGTCTGGGACATCAAGGTGCTGAACATAGGCGATCAGAGCGTTACGGCAAGCCAGAAATTCACGCTTACCAATTCCACAACAATTGTGGATTAAATATTGTCCTTTTTTTAAATTTGTGAACTTTTTTTATCTCATTGTATGATTTTTATGGGGGTCAATTCCCCTCGACAACCTGTGACAGGCCGTGACGGGACATAAACTCCCAATATGTATTTTACCGGCAAAATTGATCCTTACCTGTCAATCCTGGAATCTGTCATCACGCTAGGTGTCTTTGCCTCCGTTATCGTGCCGATCCTGATCTTCCTTGCCCGAGTCTGCGGGATGAGTCCCAAGGTACGACCAATACCTTCTTTTTGTTCAAGAGTAACGATGACGTAAGGAACATATATGCCGATCCAGAAGATCCATGTGGAAAATTTCAAGAGTTTTTCGGAACTTGATATTGATCTTGCCCGGTTCAATGTTGTTATCGGATCAAATGCCGCGGGGAAGTCCAATTTCATCAGTATCTTCCGGTTCCTTAAGGATATCGCGACGTCGGGGATAGCGAACGCGATTGCCCTGCAGGGTGGGGTGGAGTACCTCATGAACGCGAAGATCGGTACGGCACGCGATCTCGTCATCAGGGTGGTCTATGTCCCCGATACGGTCATGGAATGTGTTGACCGGCACCAGGACGGGCAGTCCCTCTTCGGCATGAATGCCTGCGAATCCACCTACGAGTTCTCCCTTAAGTTCACCGGGCACCAGGATGAGTTTACCATTACAAAAGACCGGTTCGTTGTCGGCTGCGATCTCTCGTCATGCCGTCTTGACGGGGGGGCCATTGTCGAGGGCAGTGCCATTGGCAAGGGCCAGATCGAGATCACAAGCGATAACGGGGTGATCCGGTACGCGGTCCAGGTGCCGGAAGGGTGCCCGTTTAAGGAGGATGAGATCGTACCGCTCTTCTTCCGTAACAAGCGCCTTCCGGAAAAGACCCTCCTCCTGGAGACGGTCTACGGGTTTCCGCTCCCGCATTTCAACCGCTTCTTCGACCGGATCGCCGTATACGACATTGACCCGAAGCTGCCCAAGAAAGGGGTTGCCATCACCGGGAAACGCGAACTGGAGCCCGACGGGGGAAACCTTGCCCTGGTACTGAAGCGGATCATCGAGGACCCTGAGAAGAAGCGGAAGTTCTCCAACCTGCTCCGGGATACCCTGCCGTTTGTAGAGGAGTTCTCGGTCCAGAAGTTCATGGATATCTCGTTCATTCTCACTCTTCGCGAGCGGTATGCCAAGAGCCGCGACCTGCCCGCATCATCCCTCTCGGATGGCACGATCACGATCTTTGCCATGATCGTCGCCCTCTATTTCGAGGACAAGCCGTTTATCGTGATCGAGGAACCGGTGAGCCATATCCACCCGTTTCTGGTGGGGCGTGTCATTGCCATGATGAAGGAGGCCTCTCTGAAGAAACAGATCATGGTCACTACGCACAGTACTGAAGTTGTCAAACATGCCGATCTTTCCGATATCCTCCTCATCTCCCGGGACAATGAGGGCTTTTCCATCATCTCTCGGCCGGCAGACACGGAGGAAGTGAAGACCTTCCTTGAGAACGAGATCGGTATCGAGGAACTCTACATCCAGAACCTGCTGGGAATGTAAATGAAGAAACGCCTGTTCATCATGGTCGAGGGAGAGGACGATGTGCGGTTCTTCGGCCGCATCGTCAAGCCCCTCCTTGCACCACGCTACGATTCTGTCGAGATCATCCCTTATGCCAGTATCAAGCGCGACAAGGTGAATAAATTTATAAAAAGTGTCGTTCTGATGAAGAACGACTATATCTTTGTTGCCGATATCGATTTTGAACATTCCGTGCGGGACAAGAAGCAGGTCCTGTATTACCGGTTCAGCAATCTTGACGGGGGCAGTACCGTTATCGTGATACGGGAGATCGAGAGCTGGTATTATGCAGGGATCTCCGGGCCGCTGGAGCAGGAACTGGGTATTGTGAACATGGTCTCGACGGATGACCTGACAAAAGAGGACTTCAATGCCCGTATTCCCCGGCACTTCGATTCCCGGATCGATTTCATGTTCGAGATTCTCAAGTCATTCTCCCTTGAAACGGCGGCACGGAAGAACCACTCATTTTCGTTCTTTGTCAACCGCTACAATATCCAGGAGATTCCGGGCGAGTGACCGATTCCCCGCACCTGACGTTTCCCTGATCCCCAATCGAAACCATTTTTAAAAACATGGCGCCATTCTGTAATATCTGAATAGATCAGAGGTTTTTATGGACAGGTATGTATGCACGGTATGCGGTCATGTCTATGATCCGGAGAAAGGAGAACGCCTCCAGAATATTTCCCCCGGTACAGCATTTTCCGATCTCCCGGATGACTGGCAGTGCCCGGTCTGTTTTGCGGCAAAGAAAGAGTTTGTGAAGGTGTGACGAGATGGTAGCACGTGAGATTGTAAAGGGAATCCACTGGGTCGGGGCGCTGGACTTCGACCGGAGGCTCTTCGATGAACTGATTCCCCTGCCGGAGGGTACGAGTTACAACTCGTATCTCATCCGGGGAAGCACAAAGACGGCCCTGATCGATACGGTCGACCAAGCAAAAGAGGAGGAACTGATTGTCAACCTCCTGAAACTCGGTATCGAGCAGATCGATTATATTGTCATCAACCATGCCGAACAGGACCATGCAGGAGCCCTCCCCATGGTCCTTGAGATGTACCCCATGGCAAAGGTCGTGACGAACGAGAAGTGCCGCGACCTCCTCGTTGCCCTGCTCCAGATCCCGGCAGAGTGTGTGCAGGTGGTGAAGGATGGGGATATCCTCTCTCTCGGTGACCGGACGCTCCGGTTCTTCCTCACCCCCTGGACTCACTGGCCGGAGACACAGGTAACCTTCCTTATCGAGGACCGGATCCTCTTCCCCTGTGATCTCTTCGGCTTCCATACTGCAACGAGTGACCTCTATATCACAAACGAGGCTGATGCCTACCGGTCGGCAAAGCGGTATTATGCCGAGATCATGATGCCCTTCCGGAGCAGCATCAGGGGGTATATCCAGAAGGTCCGTGAGCTTGATCCCGTCATGATCGCGCCCAGTCATGGCCCGATCAACAGGAATCCGAAGTTTATCCTCGACGCATATGCAGACTGGGTCTCCGATGATGTGAAGAACGTCGTGGTCCTGCCCTATGTGTCCATGCATGGTAGCACGCAGAAGATGGTTGACCATCTGACGGGAGGGCTCATCCAGCGGGGCGTGAACGTGAAACCCTTCAATCTCACGAAGACCGATATCGGGGAACTGGCCTTTGCCCTCGTGGATGCAGCAACGGTGATTGTCGGCACACCTACCGTCCTCTTCGGCCCCCACCCGCAGGTCATCTATGCCACATACCTTGCGAACATCCTGAAACCCAAGGTACGGTTTGCCTCGGTTATTGGATCCTTTGGCTGGGGTGGCAAATCTGTTGAGACGATCACAAAGATGCTCGACCACGTGAAGGTCGAGGTGCTTGAACCGGTGGTCATCAAAGGTGCACCGGACGAGGCGGCCGTTGTTGCACTCAACCGGCTTGCTGATGACATAGCAAAAAAACATAAAGAGATTGGAATCCTTTAAGAAAACAGAGGATACAGGTATGACAAAAATGCTTGAGATCTACAAGTGCGGCGTATGTGGGAATACCACGATGGTTGTCAGCCCTTCGAGCGGCACCCTGGTCTGCTGTGGCCAGCCCATGAACCTCCAGGTTGAGAAGACGGAGGATGCGGGAAAGGAGAAACATGTGCCCGTTGTTGAGAAGACCCCCTCTGGGATCCGGGTAAACGTCGGGTCCACCCCCCACCCGATGGAGGAGAAGCACTACATCCAGTGGATCGAGGTAATCTCCGGTGATGCCCTCCATGTGCAGGGTCTGAAACCCGGGCAGAAACCTGAAGCAGAGTTCACGATATCGGGCGACCGCATGAAAGTGCGGGCATACTGCAATGTGCACGGGCTCTGGACCGACAAGGCATAATTTTTCTCTCCCTCTTTTTCATTGCTGTCACGGGCAAACACTAATAGAGCACGAGTGGTAACCCAATAGTGATGAGCAGGCTCCGGTATCTCTCAACGATCGTTGCGGATCTTGGAGATATTTTCACCTTTGTGGCCCCGGTTTCCTGCATTCCCTTAATCGTTGCCGTACTCTTTTCCGAGTGGGATATGTTTCTCCCCATGGCAACCGTACCGCTCATTTTTCTCATCATGGGATTTCTCCTCAAAAAAATACCCCGCAGTGGTCAGGGAAGCAGGCTTTCCACGGCGATGTGCTCGGTGGCACTCTTCTGGTTTGCCTGTGCGGTAATCAGCGGCATCCCGTTTATGATCGGCTTGCACCTGAGTTTTACCGATGCAGTCTTTGAGGGAATGGCTGGCTGGACCGGGACCGCTTTTTCTGTGATTGGGTCGCTTGATTCCGTACCCCATACCCTCCTCTTCTGGCGCACGTTTATGCAATGGATTGGCGGTATCGGGATCATTGCATTCACGGTGGCCCTTGCCAGCAGCACAGGATTATTCCGGTCAAAGATCCTCCGCAATGACAGCCGTGATGAATCCCTGACACCCAGTGTCAGGGCCGCCGGGAGATCCCTCTGGAAGATCTATGCGGGACTGACCTTTTGTGCCATCGGTCTTATCCTGTTCAGTGGACTGTCCCTCTGGGATTCTATCAATCTCGCACTCTCCGCGATCTCGACCGGGGGATTCATCCCGCACGATGGCGGGCTGCTGTATTATAACAACCCCCTGCTGGTATTTTTGATCATACCTGTGATGATCGCCGGTGCCCTTCCGTTCAAATTGTACTTCCTGATCCTGGAAAACCGGCGGTTGAGCCTGTTTGGTGATGAACAGGTGAAGATCTTCTTCCTCATCCTGGCGATAGGGACTGCGGTCCTGACTTACGACCTGATCCTCTTCTCCGATCTTGCCCTCGGGCCGGCCGTGCTGCAGGGGCTGTTCATGGCAGTCTCCGCACTGACCAGCACGGGTTTCCAGATTGTCAATCTCCAGACCTGGGCCAGCGTTACGCTCCTCTTTTTGACCATGCTCACCTTCATCGGGGGAGCTGCCGGCAGTACTGCCGGTGGGATCAAGCTCGACCGGGTGGCGTTTTCATTACGGGCGCTCCTGTGGTGGTTCCGGCAGTTATTCGTGAGCGGGAAAGTACTCATCCCGTTCAGGATTGAAGGGCGGGTTATCCCAAAGGCGACTGCGGAGCTGGAGACTGCGAAGAATATGCTCATCATCATCCTCTCCGTAGTCACGGTATTTGTCGCATCGCTTGC
>Ga0265297_10010077_pt1 | contig 11973 bp, 11 predicted proteins | sample Munlanlwell13791_FD_192502 | JGI IMG/M metagenome (GOLD analysis project Ga0265297, IMG submission 192502) | Leachate microbial communities from a municipal landfill in Southern Ontario, Canada - Leachate well 137-91 | ecosystem: Engineered > Solid waste > Landfill > Unclassified | place...
TGTTCGCGCTTACCGGATTCCCGCCCTTTTCCATATTTATCAGCGAGATCATGATTTTAATCGCCGCTTTTTCTAACGGTTCATATGCGATAGCGGCTTTATTGTTGTTTTTCCTTTCAGTTATTTTCGGCGCCTTTGTTTATCATTTTGGGAAGATTCTATTCGGCAATCTTCCCAAAGGGATGGTTGTTTCGGGTGAGCCGTTAAGCGGCAAGATAGCGTTCTTATTTTTGTTTTTCCTGATTTGCGTTTTAGGTATAGTGTTACCATTTATAAAAAAGGATTTATTATGGTTTGCCCAGAGGTTGTTGCAGGGATAAAAAATATATTTCCGGCTTTTGAAGCGCTTTCTGTTGCGCTGCCTTATCCGGATGAAATACGCGTTAAGGTAGCCCGGCAGTTTTTTAAAGATACATGTCTGGCGCTGCATAAGGGGCTTTCTTCCCCCGTAGCGGTTCTTTTTGCCTCCGATGAACGCAAGGATACGGCTAAATTCGTGGTTAATTGCGCGTTTGTGAATTTAAAAAAGAGCCAATGGGTTATTGTAAGTATGGACGTGTCTGAAGATGCGCTTTATTTTGATTCTCTGGCTAAGAATATACACTCAGCCAGCCTTTTTGAAAGAGAGATTTGGGAGATGTTCGGTATTGAGCCAAAAGGCAGCCCTGATTTAAGGCGGCTAAGACTGCATGATGAAGTCTACCCAAAGGGGAATTATCCGTTGCGTAAAGATTTCCGGCAAATACAAGCCGGGAATTTAAGCGATTATAAATTCAACAAGGTAGAAGGCACCGGTGTCTTTGAGGTTCCGGTCGGCCCGGTACATGCCGGAATTATAGGACCCGGGCATTTTCGTTTTAGCGTGGCGGGAGAGCCGATTATTAATTTGGAAACCAGGCTTGGCTTTGCCCATAGGGGGGTTGAAAAACTTTTTGAGGGGAGGAATTGTTTTGAGGCGCTGCGCTTGGCAGAATGCGTATCAGGGGATGCGAGTTTTGCGCACAGCCTGGCGTTTGCGCAGGCAGTAGAGAAAATTTCAGGAGTATTGATCCCAAAGCAGGCTGTTTATTTAAGGGCTATTTTTTTAGAGCTTGAGCGTATGTATAATCATGTAAATGATATAGGGGCAATGGCGCTTGATGTGGGTTTTAGTTTCCCATCCGCATATGCTTCAGTTATTAAAGAAGCAATACTGCAGTTAAATGATAAGCTTGCCGCAAGCAGGTATCTTAAGCAGGTGAATACTGTAGGTGGGGTTGTGAAAGATCTGGATGAACCTAAAAAAAAGATGCTCCTTGATTCTTTTAAGGGTATAAAACATGATTTTAATGAACTGGTTAATATATTGTATTCCAGTGTTTCTTTTATGGACAGGGTAGATACTACGGGTGCCCTGCGGCGTAAGACCGCCGAAGGCTTAGGGGTGGTTGGCTTGATTGCGCGTTCGTCAGGGGTTCCTGCGGATTTAAGAGAGTATTTCCCGGCATTTAGCGCGGTTTATAAAGAAGCAAAGTTTAAGATAGCAACAGAGGAATCCGGGGATGTATTGGCCAGATTAAAGGTAAGGATCGCTGAATTTAAAGAATCCAGCCGTTTGGTCGAAGAATTTACGGGAAAGCTTGCAGAAGGCCGGCAGATTAATATCCATCCGGAGTTAAAGGGAGGCAGCGCGTTAGGCTACGTGGAAGGATGGAGGGGGCCGGTTTTATACTGGCTTGCGACTGATGCGGCAGGCTTAATCCGGAGATGTAAGATAGTTGATCCCTCTTTTTTGAATTGGCAGGGGTTATCTTATGCGGTATTAGGAAATATCATCCCGGATTTTCCGCTTTGCAATAAAAGTTTTGGCCTGTCATATTCAGGAGGAGACCTTTAAATTATGCTGCAAATATTAAGAAATAGAATATTAAAAGGCCTGTTGAGCCGGCATATTGAACCCGGGCTAACCGGAAAGATTGAGCCGCTGGGGCTGGAATTAAAATCGTTGATTCAAAAGAAATTCAGCAGGTCTTTGCATATCCGTTACCTGGATTCTGGCTCTTGCGGAGCATGCGAATCCGAAATAATCTCCGCGAACAACCCGATTTACGATTTGCAAAGATTTGGGGTAAGTTTCGTAGCTTCACCGCGCCATGCCGACGCGCTTTTGGTTACCGGTCCGGTATCTAAGAATATGCTTATCGCTTTAAAAAAGACTTACGACTCTATGCCTGAAGCTAAGTTTGTGATTACTTGCGGAGACTGTGCCTTAGACGGCGGGCCGTTTAAGGGTTCTTATTATATTGAAGGGGCAGTAAAGAATATATTGCCGACAGCCCTGCATATCCCGGGTTGTCCGCCAAGTCCGCTGGATATTATACAGGCGCTATTAATGTTTTTGCGCAAATAGGATCGGCCACCAGGTAATGAACCTCAATGCATTACGAAGGCATCGCCGCTGTCTTAAAGCTCCCAAACAATTACGTAATTTTTTATTGACACGGCTGAAAAATATGCTAAACTTATTATGAACATATGTTCATAACTAAAGGAGCTGAATTTGAGGCCTAAAAAGACCAGATGGGTTAAGTGTGTTCCCGGTGAACGCTGTTTTAAGCCTTTGTGTAAGCCGCTCAATAAAGTAGGGGGCGTATATTTGTCGTTGGATGAGTTTGAGGCTGTGCGCCTTGCCTGCCTTGAAGGCCTGCAACAGATTGATGCGGCAAAGCTCATGAGGATCTCTCGTCCGACATTCTCCCGGATTTTAACCTCAGCCCAAAGAAAGATCGCTGATGGGTTGGTTAATATTAAAGCGATCCGGATTGAAGGCGGTTGCTGTAAAGTCGGAGGAAGGAATAAATAATGAATGATCGAAAAAAGTTTTTATATATTTTAGCCGCATTTCTTGCTTGTTTTTACCTGCCGGTAGAAAACCTGCGGTTTTCCAATGCTGTTTTTGAAGCCCTGGCCTTAGTTAAATGGTATGCCCGTGAACATGTTTTATTATGTCTTATCCCGGCATTCTTTATAGCCGGGGCTATCTCGGTGTTTGTCAGCCAGGCATCGGTAATGAAATATTTCGGCGCCAAGGCAAATAAGTTTCTTTCATACAGCGTGGCGTCAGTTTCGGGGACCATCCTTGCTGTCTGTTCATGTACGGTCCTGCCGCTTTTTTCCGGGATTTATAAAAGAGGCGCCGGGCTTGGCCCTGCGATAGCTTTTCTGTATTCAGGGCCTGCTATTAATGTTTTGGCTATTATTTTAACGGCGCGCATCCTTGGTTGGCAACTGGGGCTAGCCAGAGCCATAGGCGCGGTGATTTTTAGTATTGTTATTGGATTGCTTATGCATTTAATCTTTCTTAAGGAGGAGCGCGCTCGCCATGCGAACGGAGATCTACAATTAGGTGAGGTTAAAGTAACTCGGCCACTATGGAAAGATATGATATATTTTCTTTCTATGGTCGCCATACTTGTTTTTGTAAACTGGGGTAAGCCTTTAGAAGGAAATAGGGGGATTTGGAGTTTAATCTATGCTTCCAAATGGTGGATTACAGGATTTTTCTTAATAGTTTTAGGATTCAGCCTTTTTAGGTGGTTCAAAAAGGATGAATTAAAAGAATGGACTGGCGCTACCTGGGGCTTTGCGCTGCAAATACTTCCGCTTCTTTTAGGCGGGGTGCTGATGTCGGGATTTCTATTGGGAAGGGTAGGCCACGAAGGAGTTATTCCTTCAAGGTTTGTGGAGGCTCTGGTCGGCGGGAATTCTTTGCGGGCGAATTTCTTTTCTTCGATAGTCGCGGCGTTCATGTATTTCGCCACGCTTACCGAGGTGCCCATATTGCAGGGGCTTATCGGTTCCGGCATGGGCAAAGGGCCCGCCCTGGCGTTACTTTTGGCCGGGCCTGCCTTGAGCTTGCCGAGCATGCTCGTATTACGCAGTGTTATAGGAGCTAAAAAGACCGTTGTGTATGTAGGTTTGGTAGTAATTATGGCTACTATAACAGGAATGATTTTTGGGGTGATAGTGAAGTAGGCAGGGGGAATAATGTATCCGTATAAAGAAAATAATAAAGAAAGCCGGTTAATTATTTCCGCGGGGCTTAATTTTGCCACGACCGTAGCGCAGATTATCGGCGGTATCTTTTCGGGAAGCCTTTCGCTTATTTCTGACGCGTTGCATAATTTAAGCGATACCGTGGCTTTAGTTATCAGCTTTTTTGCGGTTAGGCTTTCCAGGCGTAAAAACACCGAAGCCCAGACTTTCGGATATAAGCGCGCCGAGATTTTGGCGGCATTATTTAATGCTTGCGCGCTGGTAATGGTTTCGATATTCCTCTTTAAAGAGGCTTTCTCCAGGTTTTTTCATCCGCATCCTGTAAATAGCCTGCTTATGTTGTTTGTTGCTTCGGTTGGCTTGGCCGCGAATATTATCTCGGTATTTCTTCTTAAGGCGCATGCGCATGAAGATTTAAACGTCAGGGCCGCCTATGTGCACCTTTTTTCCGACTTTCTTTCTTCTCTCGCGGTGATTATCGGCGCCTGTGTGATTTTTATATCCGGGGCGTATTGGATCGACCCGGTATTGACAATTCTTATCGCTATTTATGTATTGAAAGAAGGATACAGGATTATCGAAGAAAGTATCCACATCCTTATGCAGTATGTCCCAAGGGGAATAAATTTGAGGGAAATTCAGGCGCGGATAGAAGGTATTGACGGAATAAAAGACACCCATCACGCGCACCTGTGGGCGGTAACCGAACGGGATATCCATTTTGAAGCGCATATTAATGTATCACGCGACATGCCGGTTAGCGAAACGTGTATTTTAGTAAAACAAGTTGAAGAAGCGCTTAAAGAGCATTTTGCTATTACGCATGTAACTTTGCAGATTGAGTTTAATTCGTGTAAGGGTGTTAGTTTGATTAAGGCTTAAGATATGAAAAGAAAAGCGAATGAAATAAAAAAGATTGTTAGGGAAGGCTATGCTAAAGCAGTGGCACAGAAAACTTCATGCTGTTCTGCAAATTCTTGCTGTGGAGGTAGGTCTCAAGCTAAAACCATAAGTAAGGCAGTAGGCTATAGCGATGCGGAAATGAACGCTGTTCCTGTAGGCGCAAACTTAGGATTTGGATGCGGTAACCCGGTAGCCCTTGCCTGGCTGAAAGAAGGTGACATTGTGCTAGATTTGGGAAGTGGAGCGGGATTTGACGCGTTTCTTGCAGCTGGGCGTGTCGGTAAGACAGGCCGGGTTATCGGGGTTGATATGACTCCTGAGATGTTAAAGAAGGCAATGGATAATGTTGAAAAAGGGGGATATAAGAACGTTGAATTTCGTTCCGGCGAAATAGAGGAGCTTCCTGTCGAAGATAGCTCAATCGATGTCATTATTTCCAATTGTGTTATTAATCTTTCACCTGATAAAAAGGCGGTGTTTAAAGAAGCGCATAGGGTATTAAAATCCGGTGGCAGGTTGATGGTTTCAGATTTAGTGCTTGTTAAAGACCTATCGAAAGAGATTAAAGATTCGGTTGAAGCATACGTGGGGTGCCTTGCCGGAGCGATTAAAAAGGACAAATACCTGCGTTTTATCGAGCAGGCAGGATTTCAAGACATAAAGGTAGTGAGCGAATCGAGTTATCCGGTGGATGCCATGTTTGATAACCTAAAAGGTGCCCAAGACGCTGTGGTTAGTATAAAAGTTTCTGCTGTAAAAAGATAAAATACCGGAGGCGAAAATGAAAATTGAAATCTTAGGAGTGGGCTGTCCAAAGTGTAAACAATTAACGGCTAATGCAGAGGCTGCTTTAAAAGAGCTGAACATTGTCGCCGAGATCTCTAAGGTGACGGATATTGTTAAAATTACCGAATACGGCGTGATGATGACTCCGGCGTTAGCTATTGACGGTACCGTTGTATCGGCAGGTAAGGTATTAAGCAAAGATGAGATTAAAAAGATTATTTCAAAATAGGGAGGAAAATTGAAGAAGTTATTTTTTATCCTTTTATCGGTTGCTGCCCTAAGTAGTATCGGTATAATTCTTTCACCGCTCGTTCAAGCGTCAGAGGATGCAAAAGGTGCGCATGTGGTTGCTTATTATTTTCATGGGCAAATGCGGTGTCCTACCTGCCATAAGTTGGAGCAGTATTCAAAGGAAGCGATAGAAACTAACTTTAAGGATGCTCTTGCGTCAAGAAAGCTGGAGTTTAAGGTTGTAAACGTAGAAGATAAAGGCAATGAGCATTATGGGAGCGATTACCAGCTTTACACAAAATCGCTTATTTTGTCTTTAGTTAAAGACGGCAAAGAAATTAAATGGAAGAACATGGATAAGATTTGGGAGTATGTCGGTGATAAACAGAGATTTATTGATTACGTTAAGAGCGGGGTTGCAGATTTATTGAAGGAAGTTCAATGATAGAGATATTTATCGGCTTTGCATCAGCATTGTGGCTGGGGATTCTGACATCTATTAGCCCGTGCCCTTTGGCCAGTAACGTGGCTGCCATTTCGTTTCTCTCTAAGAAAATAGCGCATCCGGCGCTGGTGTTTATTTCAGGGTTGGCGTATACGCTTGGGCGCATGTTTTCATATGCTGTTCTGGGATGGATTATTATTAATTCCTTATTAAGCGTTCCTCAAATTGCCCAATTTCTACAGAAATACATGGGTAAGGCCTTGGGTCCGGTTTTAATTATTACCGGGCTTATTTTATTAGAAATAATTACTATCCGCCTGCCGGCAGCGCCGCTTTCACAGAAGCATCGCAATAAACTTGCGGAGTCAGGAGCTCCGGGCGCCTTTTTGCTGGGTTTTATTTTTGCTCTGGCGTTTTGCCCGATTTCGGCGGCGTTATTCTTTGGCAGCCTGATTCCTTTGGCGATTAGCAGCAAAAACGGTATCGTTTTGCCGTTCATTTACGGAATTGGCACAGGCCTGCCGGTTTTTATATTTGCTGTCGCTCTTGCTTTGGGCGTAACTTCTTTGAGCCGCTGGTTTCATAAAATTACCCAACTTGAATACTATACTCGTAAGATTACCGGAGCCATATTTATCTTAGTGGGGCTGTATTATACTCAAGTTTATATTCTTAAATTATTTTAATGAGGAAAATGGTATGAAGAAAGTCGCTTGTCAGGAAAGAGGCTTGAATTTTTTTGATAAATATCTTACGTTGTGGGTTTTTATATGTATTGCGTTAGGTATATTGATCGGCAAAACTGCTCCGGGAGCGGCAAGATTTCTTGATGGCATGGCTATTTATGTAAACGGGGCTCCGGTGGTTTCAATACCGATTGCGATTTGTTTGTTTTTCATGATGTATCCCATAATGGTAAAGATCGATTTTGCTGAAGTCATAAAAGCGGGGAAATCTCCTAAGCCTGTATGGCTGACACTTTTTGTGAACTGGGCAGTAAAACCTTTTACCATGTATGCCATAGCTTATTTTTTTCTGGGAATTGTGTTTAAGGGATTAATTGGAGCAGGGGCGGTGGATTTTGTCAAGCTTCCTCCCGGAGCTGACTGGTTGATGGGTTCGATACACGGCTCAGGAACGGTGGTAATGCATGAAGGTTTAAAAATGCTCCAGGTGCCTCTTTGGCGCAGTTATTTTGCCGGATGCATCTTGCTTGGGATTGCCCCCTGCACAGCGATGGTTCTGGTCTGGGGATTTTTAGCTAAAGGTAATGATGGGCATACATTAGTCATGGTTGCCATAAACTCTCTGACCATGCTTTTGCTTTACGGGCTCTTAGGGGGATTCCTTCTGGGTGTTGGACGGATGCCGGTACCCTGGCAGGCGTTGTTGTTATCAATTGTTATATATGTGGCATTACCGCTTGTGGCAGGATATTTCTCGCGGAAATGGATTGTATCATATAAGGGTATAAAGTGGTTTAATGAAAAATTCCTCCATACATTGAGCCCCGTTTCAATTATCGCGCTTCTATTTACTCTTGTGCTTCTGTTTTCATTTAAAGGGGAGGTCATTCTTGCGCAGCCGTTAACGATCTTGTGGATAGCTATCCCGCTTTTTATCCAGACATGCCTGATATTCGCTGTTACATATTGGATGGCAATGAAAATGCGGTTAAAATATGAAGACGCGGCTCCTTCGGCAATGGTTGGGGCAAGCAATCATTTTGAAGTTGCTATTGCTACAGCGACTATGCTTTTCGGGATTTCATCGGCAGCGGCGCTGGCGACAGTTGTAGGCGTGTTGATCGAAGTGCCGGTTATGCTGATGTTGGTGAAGTTTTGTTTACGAACGCAAAATTGGTTTCGGCGCGATCTCTAATGGCCGGAGCTTTCTTAGAAGTATGGAAGAAAGACGCTTTATGTAACTAACTTATACTGCTTAGGTTACAAAACAAATCCTTCAGTTTAATAAAAAGTAATTGTTTTATAACCTCAAGGTATATAAAGAGATATATAAAACGTCTTGATTAGTATGGGGTATATGGTATATTGGTAAGCAATAATAACTGCTCAAAATGGGGTGAAGATGGTTAGTTTTTACACTCAAGCATTTTGTGTCTGAAGCGCAAGATGGCTTGGGTTTTTATTTTTTGAGGGTATATATATTATGAAAAATAGTGATCAGGGTAAGAAAATCTTGCTAACTTTAGTTTTAACTATTTTGATCGCGGGGATAGTGTTTACCGCTATTGCTATCCATTTGGAAGATAAGCGCGCGCGTGAGGAATTTGTTGCTCAGGCGAGAATATTGGAGAAGGCTGTTAATGTAAGACGTGTTTTAAGCTTAAGCGGTTCTGAAGCTGATCTTAATTCTCCGGATTATCAACGCCTTAAGGAACAATTAGCTTCGGCGCGCTCCGCCCACCCCAATTACCGTTTCACTTATTTAATGGGGCGGTGGGCTAACGGCGAAGTTTTCTTTTTTGTGGATTCCGAGCCGCAGGATTCTGAAGATTATTCTCCTCCCGGTCAGGTCTATACCGAAATATCTCCGGGAATATTGAATGTTTTTTTAACAGGAAAAGAGGCTGTTGAAGGTCCTGTATCCGACCGTTGGGGTACCTGGATAAGCGCTTTAGTTCCGGTTATTAACCCGGAAACCGGCAAGGTCATTGCTGTGCTTGGCATGGATATTGCCGCGGGTAACTGGACGGCGCTAATTATTTATCATTCTCTTCCCCCTTTGGTTGTTACCTTATTAGTTTGTATCATATTAGGAACATTTTTGTTCATGCGACATAGGGGAGAGCAAGAGAGGATACAGCTTGCGGTATCCAAAGCGGCGTTGCAGCGCAGTGAGGAAGGTTTCCAACAGTTATTTGAAAACTTGACAGACGGAGTGGCTATTTTTAGGGAGATTGAAGGGGGAAGAGACTTTGTATTTGTTAACCTTAATAAAAAAGGAGAAGAAATATCTCATATTAAACGGGAAGATATTATCGGTAAAAAAGTTACTGAAGTATTTCCCGCAGTGGAAGAGATCGGCCTTTTCGATGTTTTGTCCCGGGTCTGGCGTACAGGCGTATCGGAATACCTTCCGGGTATCCTTTATGAAGATAAACGAATAGAGCACTGGACTGAGAATTATGTATTAAAGCTGTCTTCCGGGCTCGTGGTATCGATTTATTCCAATATTACAAAACGTAAAAAGGCGGAAGATGAGATTAAAAGCCTGGCGAAATTTACAACTGAAGATCCCAGCCCGGTCTTGCGCATTGATAGAGATGGAAAGTTGCTTTTTGTCAATCAGGCAGGTTTAAGGCGCCTGACGAACTGGCACCTGCAAATTGGTCAATTAGTTCCATCTATGTTGGGCGATTTGGTCATTAAGGCGTTAGCGAATGGTTTAGAGCAGCAATGCGATCTCGAACATGGTGATCATGTATATTCTTTCTATGTCGCCCCGATTATCGAATCCGGTTACGCCAATCTTTATGGCCGTGATATTACCGAGCTTAAGCAGGCAGAGCAAAAGTTAAAGAAGGACCTGCATGAGCTGGAAGTTTTTTACAAAGCTTCTGTCGGCAGGGAAGAGCGTATTTTGGAGCTGAAGAGACAGATAAAAGAGCTTGAGCAGAAATTGGGAAAAATTAAATGACAGCGGTATTATTTCTTTATGGTCTTGTATTTATCCTGATGGGGCTGATTCTCTTGGCTATCCCTAAAAATGAGGATCTCCTTGGTATCTTAAAGAACTTTTGGGCGCTTGCGGTATTCGGGCTTATCCATGGAATCAGCGAATGGGTTGATATGTTTATTCAGGCCGGAGGGCCGTTTGACGCCAGGATACTTACCATTACCGGCACAATACTTTTGCCGGTTTCTTTTGCTTTTATAGTATTATTCGGAGCGCTTAATATTCTTGAGCGGCATCCTGGACACAAATGGCTTATATTCTTGCCGGTTGTTTGTTTATTACCGTGGGCTTTAACTTACTTTACAGGTAAAGGTGAAGCGGCTGCCGGTATAATGGCGCGTTATTTTATTTGTTTACCGGGAATAATCCTTGTCATAATCGACATGATCAGCCGCCTGGTTTTATATAAAAAAGCATTGCCGAGGTTTGTTTTATTAAGCGCGGTAGTTTTTATCTTTGCCAGCGCCGTATATGCCGTTTCTTCAGGGTTTATTGTATCAAAAGCAGGTTTTTTCCCGGCATCATTGATAAACTACGAAAGTTTTATCAGTATATTCGGTTTTCCCGTGCAGATTATCAGGATGTTGTGCGCTATCCTTATGGCCGCCGGAGCTTTTGGCGTGGCCGGGGTTTTTTATAAACATAAAACAAGAGCGCGCCTGATCGGAGGCATCAGGCGCAAATTTTTGTTCTTTGTAGTATTGTTCACCTTGATCCTGCTTGGAACCAGCGTGCTAATGCAGTATTTATCAGGGGTATTTATGCTGCGGAAGATTATTTTCAGCAATCAGCAGTCCATAGTGCAATTGATGGCTAATTCCGTTGGGGAAATGATTGAGTCTGAGGTTAAGAAATTAGAAAGCAATGTGGAAAGCCCGAGTATCTGGGGGGCGGTTATCGCGGATGCCAACCTTAAGTATTCGGCGATTCCTGTTAAGGATATGCCGGAATATTTCGCAAGAAAGGATAAGGAATGGCAGCAGTTATCCTCTGATAGCCCCACAGTGGAGAAATATATTAATACCCAACTTAGCCTGCGCCTTAAGAAGATTGTTATGACAGGTAATATTGCCGAGATATTCTTTACCGATAGATACGGCGGGTTGGTTGTGGCTTCGCAGAAGACAAGTGATTTCTACCAGGCGGATGAAGAATGGTGGCAAAAAACATTTGCCGCCGGCAAAGGCAATGTTTTTGTCGGCGACATGGAGTTTGACGATTCCAGCAACAGCTGGTCGATTACCATCTCGGTTCCGGTCTATGGCAGGGATTTAGAGGTAATCGGCGTTTGTAAAGCAGTTTATAACACCTTGAAATTTTTTGAAGTGGTCTCTAAATTTGAAATAGGTTCCACCGGCCGGGCTTTTTTGTTTGATAATCATGGAAAACTTATATGTCAAAGCGGGCATGGGCTTACTAAAATAGATAAAGATTTAATTTTGCCCGAATGGAAGGTTATTAAAGAAATGCAATCAAGGAAAGTTTTTCAGTCAGCTTCCTATGTTTCTCATGATTCGGGCAGCACTTTTTTAATTTCATGGGGGGTTATTCCTAGTGAAGTTTTATTAAAACAGGGAGTAAAATGGACTGCTTCCGTTGAGCAGGACGCTAAAGAGGTATTTGTAGGCCAGGAGTTTGTCCTCCTGTTGTATTCCATAGTGCTGTTCGGGGTATTGGTGATTTTGTCAATATACTTCAGTTTCTTATTTTTCCGGTTATTGATACAGCCTATCGAAAAGATGCGCAAGGGGATGCGTGAAATCGCCAAAGGCAACCTTAGTTACTACTTAAATATAAGAAGCGGGGATGAGCTCGAGGATCTGGCGGATTCCTTTAACTTAATGATTGATACGCTGCGTAAAACCCTGGTTTCC
>Ga0265297_10010078_pt1 | contig 11972 bp, 10 predicted proteins | sample Munlanlwell13791_FD_192502 | JGI IMG/M metagenome (GOLD analysis project Ga0265297, IMG submission 192502) | Leachate microbial communities from a municipal landfill in Southern Ontario, Canada - Leachate well 137-91 | ecosystem: Engineered > Solid waste > Landfill > Unclassified | place...
GGCCTTTTGGTCCTCTTTTTCGCCTTTATCGTTTTAAAGGAATATTTTTCCGGAGTGATTTGCAAATTTTGCGAGACAAAGGCAAAGAAAGATTTCATTTCCGAAACCCAGAAAAAGCTTCTTTTAAAGATGGAAAAGATGACCAGGGCCGAGGTGCCTTTGGTGTGGAGCATTTTGGGAGTGGCCTTGGTCGCCGCCGGGGTGAACATGGTGGAGCTCTTCTGCTCCATGGGCTTCCCGGCTGCTTTTACGGGAATATTGTCGGACATGGGGATAGGCAGGACGTCTTTTTACCTTTATCTTCTGGTTTACATCCTGTTCTACATGCTGGACGACTTGGTAATATTTTTAATCGCGGTCGCCACCCTGAGCATTACCCAGGCCTCCCAGAAATACCTGAAATTCGTCAAGCTCGTATCCGGAATTCTGCTTCTGGTCCTGGGCCTAATCCTCGTCTTCAGGCCCGGCCTTTTAACTTTTTCTTAAATGTTGATAAAAGTCAAAGTCCAACCCGGCGTTAAAAAGGAAGAATTGATTAAAAAAAAGGAAGACGCTTTCGAAGCCAAGGTAAGGGAAAAAGCCGAGAGGGGAATGGCCAATAAAAGAACAAGGGAGATTCTGGCAAAATATTTCAAGGTTCCTCTGTCAAAAATATTTTTAATCAAAGGGTCGAAAGAGAAAAATAAGATATTTGAAATCAGGACAAAATAATCATGCAAAACTTCTTTTTATCCATAACAGCCAACCAGGCTCTTTGGGCCAGTTTTTTGGCCTGGTTTTTGGCTCAAACCGTCAAAGCCGGAGTTTTGACCATTAAAGAAAAAAAATTCAGGTTTAATCTGTACGCTCTGCCGGGCGGTTTTCCTTCTTCGCACAGCGCCGCCGTGTCGGCCCTGGCTTGTTCTCTGGGGTTTGTTTACGGGTTTGATTCGGGGATTTTCGCTTTTGCCGTAGTTTTCGCTTTTTTCATCATTTACGACGCCAGGGTAATCAGGGGAGCGGCCGGCAAGCAAGCGCAGTCGCTGAACAGGTTGATTGAGTCCCTGGACCTGGACCAGAAAGAAGATGCGGAGAAGCTGAAAGAGGTTCTGGGCCACAGCGTATTCGAAATCTTTTGGGGCGTTTTAATCGGCATTGTTTCCGCCCTTGTTTTTTACGGCTAACATGGACCTGCCTGAAGATTACAAAACCGGCTTCAAGTATTTCCTGGGAGCGAAGATTGATTTGAGCAAGAAGCCTTTTATTCCGAGGGAAGAAACCGAGCATTGGGTTTCTCTGGCCCTGAAGGAAATAAGGGAGAGGGACAATCCGGCTTGCCTGGATTTGTTTTCCGGCTCGGGATGCGTCGGCCTGGCGGTTTTAAAAAACATCGATAAGTCCTTTTGCGATTTCGGAGAAAGAGAAAATTCTTTTCTGGAGCAGATTAAAATCAACCTGGAGATTAACAATATTCCGAAAGAAAGATACAATATCATCAAGACCGACGTTTTTTCAAACATTGAAAAGCAATATGATTTCATTCTGGCCAATCCTCCCTATGTCGCCTTGAGCAGGATTGAGGAGGTGGGGGAAGACGTGAAACAATACGAGCCCTTTGTCGCTCTTTTCGGCGGAGAAGAAGGCCTGGACTTGATTAAGGAATTTATTTTAAAAGCCGGGGATTTCTTGAAAGAAAAAGGAGTGGCTTTCATGGAATTTGACCAGAAGCAAAAAAAGAAAATCGAAGACCTTTTGGGAAACAATTATTCAAAAGCGGATTTTTTCAAAGACCAGTTTAATAAATATCGTTTTTTAAGACTGGAAAAATAACATGTGGGAATATATTTTATTGGGCGCTTTGCAGGGAATTTTCGAGTGGATTCCTATTTCCAGCGAAGGGGTGGTGGCTTTATTCTCCCGATTTTTGGTCAAGGACTTCAACAGCGTTGATTTGGCCATTTTCCTTCATTTGGGAACCCTGCTCGCTTTATTGGTTTATTTTTACAAAGACTGGAAAGATTTGATTATGATTAAAGACAAGGAGTTTTTCAAATTTTTCGCAATCGTTACCCTTGTTTCCGGAGCGCTCGGGTATCTTGTCTATCAGTTTTCGAGAAGCGCGATTATCGGCCCCGGTCTGCTGCTGCTTACCGGGTTCGGGCTTATCTTAACCTCTTTTCTCCAGAAGAAAAAAATGGAATTGAAAATCAGCAAATCAGCTTCGGCTCTTTTGGTGGGGGTGCTCCAGGGATTGTCTGCTTTGCCCGGTTTTTCCCGCTCCGGCTCGACGATTTTCGGCCTTTCTTTGACTGAAAAAGACCCGGCTTTGATACTGAAGCAGTCGTATTTAATCTCTGCCCCGGTTGTTCTGGGCTCTTCTCTCTATTTGTTTTTAAAGAATCCGGCTTTGGCTTCCCAAGGCTGGATAGCTTTGGTTTTCAGCTTTTTGTTCGGCCTGCTGTTCTTGAAGATTCTGCTGGACTGGGCCAAAAAGATTGATTTTTCCGTGCTGACCCTTGCTTTCGGCCTGCTTTGCCTGCTCGGCGCCGGACTTTTCTATTTATGATAAACAAGATTAAAAAAGCATTGAGGAAAAAACAGGACAAAGAAAATGCCGGGAATCTGGCCCGTTTTTTCAAAACAGGAAAAGGAGAGTACGGGGAAGGAGATGTTTTCCTGGGAATAAAAGTGCCAGAGCAAAGGAAAACAGCCAAGGAATTTTTCAAAGAGGCCTCTCTCAAGGACTTGAAAGAACTTCTCTGGAGCGAAATTCATGAATTCCGGCTGACAGCCCTGATTATGCTGGTTGAGAAGTATAAGAGAGCCGATGTGGCCGAAAAAGAAAGAATTTTCAATTTCTATATCAGCAATACCAAAAGAATCAACAACTGGGACCTGGTTGATTTGTCCGCTCCCAATATAGTGGGAGATTATCTGTTGGACAAAGACAGAAAGATTCTTTTTTCTTTGGCCAAATCCAAAAATATCTGGGAGAGAAGAATCGCGGTTCTCGCCACTTTCGCCTTTATCCGCGAGAAGCAATTTGAGGAATCATTGAAGCTGGCAGAGATTTTATTGAACGACGAGCATGATTTGATTCACAAGGCAGCGGGCTGGATGCTGAGAGAGGTGGGGAAGAGGGACAAGGGGACAGAGAGGGTGTTTTTAAAAAAGTTTTGCTCGAAAATGCCCAGAACCATGCTCAGATACGCAATTGAAAAGTTCGAACCCGGGGAAAGAAGGAAATTTTTAGAGAGTTGACGCCCCCCCTGAAAATGCTATAGTCAATACGGCACCTTGAAAGGAGCAGACAATGACAAGACAGAGCGTTATTGAGTTTTTGGGGCTCAAGGATTATTTTCCTCTGGGCCAGCTTCTTTGTACGGGATTTGAGAACATCGGATTGATAAAAGAGGAAGAGGCACGCAGTTTTTCTCCGGAAGATTCGGAGAGAATAAAAACCAGTTGGCGGGAACACCTTGAAAGAAATCCCAAAGACTATGATGGCTGCGTGGGAAGCGTTGTTTCGCTTTCCCAGTTCGGCGGAAGACTGACGATAAAGTTCCGCGAAGCAAAATTCTCAGAATTTTACGCCACTCAGACCCGGCGGCCAGAGGTTCTCGATGTTAAATCCAGGCCTCTTGACCGGGAATTTTGTCTTCCTTTGTCTTTCGGAGCAGTAGCAGTGACAAAACCAGTCCCGCCTTATTCCAAAGGATGCCTTGTTTTCGCCAAGAGAGGCGAAACTGCTTTTGACGCAGGCGACTGGACTCTTTTGCCCGGAGGATACTTTGACCCGAAAAAGGATTATTTCCTGGGAGAAGACGGAAGGGTCTACTCGATTTTCGTCACTATCCTCAGAGAGCTTTTCGAAGAATTGCGGGTATCCAGGTTTGAAAGCGTCAATTTCCTGGGCTTGGTTTACAGCAAGCGGGGATCGAGGCAGCCGCTTCTGGCCGCTTCTCTGCAACTTCCGTTTACCGCGGAAGAGCTTAAGGAAATCACGAGAACCGGGGAGGAAGAAGAGGTGGAGCAGATATTTTTTGTCGAAAACGACATCTTCGCCGTCAGGACCTTTCTTCAGGGAAAGAGTCTGGCTATCCACGATGCCTGGAAACTCCTTTTGTTCTTTGATAAAGATACTTAACCAGTATCTTTTTTTGTTTTTCTCTTGCCCTTGCTCCGATGTTTGTGATATAATCAAGCAATGGATTGGTATTCTTTATTTTTAAATTTACAAGAATACGGCTATATCTCAATGGGCTTGTTTAGTTTAGTTCTTTTATGCGTCCTGCTTTTCTGCTTTTTGAGAAAGTCGCTTAAAAAAACCGGCAAGCCATCTTCTTTCACCTTGTTTTCAATAAGGATTTTTCCCAAAACCGAAGAAGAGTTAAGGCTTTTGGGAAAAACAGAAAATGACTGGATGGGATTAATGGAAGATTTCTATTGCGATTTGATTTCGCCGGACTTTTTCGGAGACTTGTCCGGGGTCGCTTTGGAAATAGCCAGGGTGAAAGACGAAATCGGTTTTTATGTTTCCGTTCCCAAGGGATTCGAAGATTTTATCAGAAGAAAGGTTTCCGGTTTCTTTCCCGAGGCACAGATGGAAAAAATAGACGATTACAACATTTTTTCCGAGAAAGAAGAAGTCGTTTGCGCTTATCTTAAGACCAAAAAATCTTCGTTTCTGCCCGTAAAAACATATAATTTCCTGCAGGGTGATTCTTTGTCGGTCATTGTTGACGCTTTGCTCGGGCTTAAAAAAAGCGAAGAAGCGGTTATTCAGATAATCTTGAAAAAAGCTCCAGACAAATGGCGGGCAAGAGCCGGCAAAATTATTGAAAAAGTGAGCCAAGGTAAGAGCTTTGATTCCGCCCTTAGAGAAACTCGCGCTTTCGGGATTTTCAATCGTCAGGCCGGCAAAAACCAGAAAGTCGACGAGAAGCTTCTTCAAGCTCTTAAAGAAAAAGCAGGCAAGCGCAATTTTGAAGCAAACGTAAGAATCGTTGTTTCTGTCAGGGGCAAGAAAAGAAGCAGGGATGTTTTTTTCAAAATCGCAAAATGTTTCAAGCAATTTTCTTCCCCTTCTTTCAACAGATTTGCAATCAGGGAGACGAAAAACCTGAAAGATTTTCTTTATCATTACGGTTTCCGCTTGTTCGATTCCAGCCAAGCCGTTATTTTGAATACGGAAGAACTGGCCGGCATTTTCCATTTTCCCTTTCCCGGCCTTAAGGATTTGGGAACAATCAAATCGCGGGAGGCGCGCTTGGCCAAAGGCCTTTTCCAAAAAGGGATTCTTTTGGGATACAATCAATACCGAAAGGAGAAAACCGAAGTAAGAATGAGCAAGGAAGAGCGCCAAGGCAATTTTCTCGTTCTCGGGAAATGGGGAACGGGGAAATCGTCTTTTCTTTCAAGCTTGATTGAGCAGGACGTTTTAAACGGAGAGGGAGTGGGGATTTTGGATGCGCAGGGAGGATTGATTGAAGACGTCTTGGGAAAGATTCCCAAAGAAAGGATTGAAGACGTTATGGTTTTCGACCCTTCTTTTTCCAAAAGAGCGGTCGGTTTTAATCCGTTGGAATACGGTTCTCCCAAGGAAAAAGGAATTGTCGCCAATAATCTCGCCGGCGTTTTCAGCAAGCTTTTTGACGGCCTGGAGCAGCCCCTCGTCCGCAACGCTTTGTTGCTTTTGATGGACGCTTCCTGCGCCCTGACAGAGCTGCCCGGGATGTTTTCCGATGCGGGCTTCAGGAAACAGCTGGTTCTAAAATGTAAAGACGCTTCGCTCAAAGAATTTTGGCAGGTCCGGCAAGGGGAATCTTTCAAGGAAATATCGGATAGGCTGGAGTTCCTTGCTTCCGATGAACTTTTAAGGCCGATTTTGGGCCAGAAGAAAAGCGCTTTCAGCTTCAATGACATTTTGCGCCGGAAAAAGATATTCCTGGCCAATCTGAACAGGGAAAGAATCGGAGAGAAAAATAGTTCTTTTCTGGCAGAAATTATTTTGAGCCGGATTGCGGCTTCAAACATCAAGAATCATGATTTTTCTTTGTATCTCGACGAGGTTGACGCTGATTTTCTGCCCGCTTCGAGGTTGCGCTTTACCCTGGCTCGCCAGTCTTTGAACAGGAGAAATCTTTTAAGCAATGCCGATGCGGTTGCCTGTTTCAGGGTCGGGACGAAAGACGCCGAGTTCTTGAAGGAAAGGTTTGAGCCGGTTTTCTCGATGCAGGATTTAATCAGCGCGGAGAACTTCAACTTTTATCTCAATCCCAAAACAGGGAACGGACCTTTTAACGTTAAAACTTACCCGTCCCTTTCGGGCGACAAAGAGAGGGCTTGGGAAATCAAAGAATACTGCGCTTTGACTTTCGGGAGAGACAAGGAGCTGGTTGAAGAAGAAATCGAAGGAAGAGCCATTGCTCCAGGGGATAATTTACAGTATAATATTTAAATCATGGTTGAAGACTCCGGCGAGACATTAAAGATGGGGAGAGGGCTTAAATCAAGCGGGCTGGTCGGAAGAGATTCTGAAGACTTGGAGTTCGACGAAGATTTTAAAAACAAGGTAAAATTAAGGGAAGGGGGGATGGGAGAGCCGCCTTCTTTGAAGGAAATAGAGAGGTTTTTGAAAGTTAAAGAAATACTGAAGTCGCTGCTGGAAGACAAGCGCAAGCAAAGAGGGCTGGTTTACCGGCTTGGCCTGAAGAAAAGAAATTCCAACATTGACCAGGAGATAAGAGAGATGGGGGAAGAATATCACCAGTTGTTGATCGGGGTTAAAGTAAAAACCGGCTATTCCGACGAAGAGGTCAGGGAATACATAGAAGGAGGCAGGGCCAAAAGGGTTGAAAACGCCCTGGTTCGCTTTCAGGAAGAGATTGAGGAAGCGAAGGAGCGTCTCGGCCCCGGGAAAAAAGAGCTTTACAATCTTTTAAAGGAACTGGCCAAAGACAAAAGAGTGCAATTCTTGATGGGAACAGCTCTGACCGGAACAGCGCTCGTCACCCCGCCCTCGGGGTTTGTCAGCATGCTTGTTCTCGGCCTTAATCCCGATTATCTGCCTTTTGATATCGGCTCAATGGCCAACGGCGCAACCCTCAAAGGGAAGAGTTTTCTTTTGAGAGACGTTTTAAAGGAAAGGAGGGAGAGGCAAAGAGAAGGGCTGAGAACCGTGAAGGTGTCTTTTACGGGGAGCGAAGACTTGACGGAAGAAGAGGAGGAGCTGAGAGATATTAGGATTGAGAAAACAAAAGAAGAAAAAAAGAAAAAAACAGAGGAGGAATTCAACCAAGAGCAATTACTGGAAGAAGTGATTTCCAAAGAGGAAGAGATTGCTCCGCAGAAGGTTATTGTTGAAAAATCGGAGACGCTTGCCAAAGAAGAAGAACAAGAAGCTCCCTTGCCGGAGGTCGCTGAAGAAATTCAAATGCCCGTTGTTAAGGAAGAGCCGGTTGTTGAAGCGCCTCCTGTCAAGGAAGAAGTCCCCGCGGCCGAGGAGGAAGTCATGCCCCTTCCGCCGGAGATTGTTGAAGAAGCGTCCGTTGTCAGGGAAGAGGTTTCCTTGCCGGAGGCTAAGGAAGAAGCGGTTGTTGAAGCGCCTCCTGCCAAGGAAGAAGCTCCCTTGCCGGAGGTCGCCGAAGAAATTCAAGCACCTCCTGTCAAAGAGGAGGTTCCGTTGATTGTTCAAAAACCGAAAATCGTTAAAAAAGCAAAAGCTTCGCGGAAAAGAAAACTTCATGAAAAAGATTTATCCCTTGCCCAGCTTCAGGAAATGGAGGAAGAATTGCTGACAGGCAAGCCGCCCGAAGAAGAAGATAAAAAGAAATAGCATGCCCAGAAAAGAGAAAATAATAATTCAATGCAAAGATTTAATTGAAGACCTGAGTTTGGAGTATTTGTCGTTGAGCACGCAGGAAGAATTGATGATTAAAATGAGCGAGATAGTTTACGGCCGGGTTTTGGAAAGGGTTCTGGAAAGGCTGACCGAGGAAGATGCGACAAAATTGTCCCAGCTTATAGGCGAGGAGCGAATCGCGGAGATAAACGCCTTGCTGTCGGAAAGGGTTTTCGATTTCGACAAGATTTTAAGGCGGGAATTGCTGGATTTTGAGCAGGAGATCGCCCAGGCGATCAAATAATAAAAACAAACTTGATTTTATTAATCATTTAAGTCATGCTTAGGCGTGTATGGATTTATCCAAACTAAACAAAGGACAGAAAGAGGCGGTGACTTTCGGCGAGGGGCCTCTTTTGGTGGTGGCCGGCGCCGGAACCGGGAAAACCACGGTCCTGACCAACCGTATAGCGTATTTAATCCAGGAAAAAGGGATTAAGCCGGAAGAAATTCTGGCCACGACCTTTACCGAGAAAGCGGCGCAGGAAATGGAGGAAAGAGTGGAGGGCCTTTTGCCTTTCGGATACTATGATTTTTGGGTTTCCACCTTTCATTCGTTCTGCGACCGGTTGCTGAGAAATTATGGCCTGACCATCGGCCTGCCCACCAATTACAAGCTTTTGGACGAAGCAGCCGGCTGGATTTTAATCAAGAGGAATTTCGACAAATTCCATTTTTTGAGGCACTATCGCCCCTTGGGCAATCCGACCAAGTTCATTCACGCCCTTCTTGACCATTTTGCCGAATGTAAGAACGAAGGCATTTACCCCGAAGACTATCTGGAATACGCCGATTCTCTTAAGCAGAATCTGGACGATATTCCCGGCTCGGAAGAGTATGAGAGAATCAAAGAAATAGCCGAGGCCTATCACCTTTATCAGAAATTATTGCTGGACAACAGTTCCTTGGATTTCGGCGACCTGATTAATTACACCTTGAAGATGTTTGACCAGAGGAAGGACCTGCTGGAAAAATTCAGGAGCCGGTTCAAATACATTTTAATCGACGAATTCCAGGACACCAACTGGGTGGAATACGAGCTGATGCAGAAGCTGGCTTCGCCCAGGAACAACATCAATGTCTTGCTGGACGACGACCAAAGCATTTTTTCTTTCTGCGGAACGTCGTTTAACAATGTTCTGAGGTTTAAGAAAGATTATCCTTCGGCCAAAGAGGTTGTTTTGACCGAGAATTACAGGTCTTCCCAGAATATTCTGGACCTGGCCTATCATTTTATTCAGAAAAACAATCCCAATCGTCTGGAGTATCAGCTGAATGAGATTAAAGAATTGAGGGACGAGGCCAAGAAGAAAGGAATTGATTTGAAAGGCTTCGTTAAAATAGACAAAAGACTGAAGAGCAGCGACAAGAGCAAAGGGCTCATTCAGCTCTTGTCTTTCGAGTCCCAGGACGAGGAAATCACCGGGGTTATTAACAAGATATGGGAAGTCAGGGAAATCGATTCCAAGGCCAGGTTTTCCGATTTCGCCATTCTGACCAGGACCAATGAATCGGCCAACAATTTCAGCCGGGCCATGGAAAGAGCAGGCATCCCTTATCAGTTTTTATCTTCCCGCGGCCTATACAGCAATCCCTTGATTTTGGATTTGATTTCCTACTTCAAGGTGCTTCTCAATTTCTACGATTCTTTGAGCTTTTACCGGGTTTTGAGAATGCTTCCTTTCAATTTTTCTCCCGAGGAGGTTTCCCGAATCGCGCATTTTTCCGACAAGAAAGGAATCAGCTTGTTCGAAGCCGTTGAGAATCATTATCTCTTGAACAAACTCAGCGCCGAAGCCAGAGAGAAGGTAAGAAAACTCTCCGAGCTTTTGAGAAAGCATTACCAGCTGTCAAGGGACGAGAGCGTGGCCGAGGTTTTCATCCATATTATCAGCGATTTGAATTACGCCAAACATTTGGACAAAGCTGACGAGGAAACTCTGAAAAGGTGGGATTTGATTTACCAGTTTTACCAAAAAGCCAAAGAATTCGAGAACAGCCAGAACGATTCCCGGCTGGTGGCTTTCGTGGAGCAGGTCCAGATGGAGATTGAGGCCGGAGAAGAAGGAGCTTTGAAAGCGAGCCTGAACAATGAGTTCGACGCGGTTAAGATAATGACCGTGCATTCGGCCAAGGGTCTGGAGTTCAAATACGTTTTCGTCGTCAACCTGGTTCGCCGGAAGTTCCCTTCCGACGAAAGAAAGTCGGCCATTGAAATTCCGGAAAGCCTGATTAAAGAGATTCTGCCCAAGGGAGATTTTCATCTCCAGGAAGAGCGAAGATTGTTTTACGTCGCCCTGACCAGGGCCAAGAGAGGGCTGTTTTTGACCTGGGCTTTGGATTACGGGGGAAAGGAGCTGAAGAAGCCGTCGCCCTTTTTAATCGAGGCCGGGTTGATAAGCGAGGAAGTAGTGGCGAAAAACAATTTCAAGAAAAAGGATTTTTCCTTCAGGAAATCGCTGAACAACGGATTCAAGCTGGAATCGAACGAAACCGCGTTTTCGGGAAAGACCATTAAGGATTTTCTGCCCGACCATTTTTCCTTTTCCCAGATAGCTTCTTTCAGCAAGTGTCCTTTGCAGTACAAGTTCGCCCACGTTTTGAAGATTCCGGTCCGGGGAAAGTCCATCTTCACTTTCGGCAAGACCATTCACAGCGTTCTGCACAAATTCGTGGCCTTGGCGGTCAAGGGAAAAGACATGGAGCAGAAAGATTTGTTCGGCGGGAAGGACAAGAAGAAAAAAGAAAAGTATGTTCCTTCGCTGGAAGAGTTATCGGCGATTTACGAAAAAGAATGGGTTGACGACTGGTATGAGTCGGAAAAGGTCAAAAAAGAATTCTACAACAAGGGGAAAGAGGCTCTGAAACTTTTCCATAAGGATTTTACCAATAAGAAGATAGAGGTGTCGCTTATCAAAGATGAGCCGGCTCTGGAAAAAGAATTCGGACTGAAGCTCAACGGCGATTATTTCGTCGGAGCCATTGACCGGATAGACGTTCTGGACAAGGATTCGGTGGAAATCATCGATTACAAGACCGGAGCTCCCAAGAAAAGCCTGGCCAAAGACGACAAGCTGCAGTTACTGATTTACAGTCTGGCGGTAAGGAAGATTTTTGGTTTGAATCCGGAAAAACTGACTTACTATTATCTGGAAGACGGTTCTGCCCGCTCTTTCGCTCCCGAGGACAATGAAGCAGACAAGGTGGAAGCGGAGCTGAAGGAGACGATTAACAGGATAAAGAGAAGCAATTTCAAGCCCACGCCCGGCTGGCAGTGCAGCCATTGCGATTTCAAGGGGATTTGCCCGCACCGGAAGTTCTGATGGACAGGCATAATGGTAATAAGGTATAATAAGGAAAAATGAAAAAACAAAACATCACAATTTTGGGCGACGGGGCCTGGGGGACCACCTTGGCCGTTTTGCTTTTCAAAAACGGGCACAATGTGTCTTTGTGGAGCGCTTTTCCCGAACACCTGGATTTAATGGACAAGAAAAGAGAGAACAAGAAGTACATTCCGGGCATTAAAATTCCCTCGGGCATTGTTTTTGAAAAAGATTTAAGCAGAGCGGTTGATAAAAGCGACTGGATTGTTTTCGCCATCCCTTCCAAGTTTTTCAGGGAAGTGGCGAGAAAAGTGAAGAAAACCAAGATTGCTTTAAACAGAAAGATATTCATCAACGTGGCCAAAGGATTGGAGCAGAAAACCTTGAAGAGGATGACGGAGATTTTAAAGGAAGAATTAGGCAATGTCCAGACAGCTGTTTTGTCCGGTCCGACCATTGCCGTTGAAGTGGCCAAACAAATGCCCGCTATCGTGGTGGCGGCTTCCAAGAACAAGCAGACAGCCAAAAAGATGCAGGACATGTTTTCCACGGAATATTTCAGGGTATATACCAGCTCCGATGTCGTGGGAGTGGAATTGAGCGGGCCCTTGAAGAATATCATTGCCATCGTAGCCGGCATTTCCGACGGCCTGGGGTTCGGAGCCAATGCCAAAGCAGCCATTCTGACCAGGGGAATAGTGGAAATTCAGCGCCTGGGGCAGAAAATGGGGGCCAAGAGCAAGACCTTTTCCGGAATCGCCGGT
>Ga0265297_10010079_pt1 | contig 11969 bp, 27 predicted proteins | sample Munlanlwell13791_FD_192502 | JGI IMG/M metagenome (GOLD analysis project Ga0265297, IMG submission 192502) | Leachate microbial communities from a municipal landfill in Southern Ontario, Canada - Leachate well 137-91 | ecosystem: Engineered > Solid waste > Landfill > Unclassified | place...
ATATCCACATTCTAACTTGTTTCTGAGCTCCATATTTTGCATTATAATTAGTTAATAGTTTGTCCGCCCAATAGATATCTTTAGATTTTACCTCTGATAATATAGAATTGCAATTATAGTTTTCAACCTCCGGATATTCAAATACTTTATGTTTTGAAGTATCTACTTCTGGAAATTCATAAATGGAGGAAGAATTAGCAACTTTATTTTGATAATGATGAGTAGTTATAACAGGAAAGATATTGTAGTCTTTCTTATCCCAGTAAGATTCATATTTATTCCCATCTATATTATGGTAATCCCTATTTAAATCTACAAATCTTTTATTATCCCAGGTATATAACATCTCTTTATATTTTTTTTCAGGAATACTATAATTATTATTCAAATTTGTTACAACATACCATTCCGGACCATGATATCTACGGTAAGAGCAGTCATAAGTAGTAACGTTTCCTTCGCTATCAGTACTAGTGCATGTTTGATATACCCATTCATCCCATTCCTCGTAGTACTCTACTTTAACTCCATATTCTCCCCAATATTCCACTTCAGTAGCATCCATCCTTTCTGCCATAATTTTAGCAATAAAGATTATACCTATAGATAATACCCATAAAATTACTATTTCTATAATTCTAGTACGTTCCCTAAAAAATACTACTAGAATTATGGTTGCTATAAGTGGTATTGTAAACCCTACCCACATTATCATTAGAACACCTCTATATCATTTTCCTTGTCAACTTCAAATACTTTTTCAGTTTTATCAGAAGTAACTACATTAACATCTATTTTACCTCTGCTTCCTACGAATAAGTTGGAAGGGAATTTATCAATAACGTTATCATGAGCATTTTTAAATGACAATAATTTAGTTTGTTCTCTTGTAAACTCTGCTCTTGTTGCTCCTATAGTACTCATTAATTTTGTATAAATACTTGCATCAAAATTAGGATTGGCTTCTGTAACCCATCTCATCAAAGATTGTTGATCACTTTCACTATATCGTTCTGACATTAACTCCGTATAAATTTCTTTGAAAGAATCTTTATACTTTTCTGATACTTTAGCTTCTTGAGAGATAGTTTTCCAAGTGTTATCAAAAACAACCTCTAAATTTTTCTGTTGTGCTATAATTTTGTTACGAAGATCAATTTCACGATTACTTGCGGATATCCATACTATTACTATTAATAGTAAGAATCCTACAACTGCTGCTAAAGAAGACCATAATACATATTTTTTCATTTTCTTTTACCCCCTTTTTGTTTGTTTCATATATTTTCTTTCAAAGTAGGAAAGAGATTTCTTAAATTTTTTAAAATTCTCTTTCTCTTTAATATTTATTAAAATTGTATATATTCTAATATAACTGGGAAAGTGAATAACAGAACCCGTCACAGAGAAGTTTGTGGGATCCCTCCATAAAGTAGCTTCTTTTGTATCCAAAAAGAATTTTCCTCTATATAGTTCATGAAAACATGGCATCTTATAATCCATTGTTTCTTTTAACCATTCTATTAAGTATTTAGGAGTGGATTTGGTTAATTTAAAAAACTGCTTAATATGTTCTACTTCTACTTTTTGTCCACCTAATGTAATCATTTTTACTCCCTATTCCTTTCCAGAATACTTTGTAACTGTTTTAATTTCTTATTTTGTTCATTTATTTTATGTATCCTTTTATACAATCTATATAATACGGAGATTTCATTATCTATATCTAACGGGAGAGACTTATCCCTTTTATAAATCCTTTTTATATCTCTTCCAGTTATTAACCCTAATAAAGGTTTTAATGATTTTATTTCATTTCTAGTTAGTTTCACTATATTCATCTGAAAAAACTCCTTTAAGTATTTGTTTATATCCTTCGTAATTACTATCCATTACAGTACTCTTGCACATACCTTGTAAATAAATTCTATCTGTTAATAAAAACTTTTTTACATAATCTAATTTATTCTTTGCTCTACGTGATAACAGTTTATATTCTTCATTAAAATAATTATTTACTTTATTTCCTTTAACAAAACAATTCCCCTCCCTATCAAACCATCTTCTATTCAAAACGTATTTAATCCATTCCACTCCTTGATATAATGCTCTACTAACATTTTTTTTAGGAGAACAATCTAACACTATGACATCTTCTCCTAAGGCTAAATCCAATAAAAATTGGTAGTCTAAATCTTCTATTATATAACTCCAATCCTTTTGTTCACATTTAGTCGACTGTATTCTTATACATCCAATATCTTTAACAGGAGCATCTAGATCTGGTATCCATTCTATTCCGTTAGTTAGATTTAAGTAATACTTCATTTACCAACACTATTAAAACTATTATAAATATAAAATTAACAATTAAGAGAAAATTAATAGTACTTTTTAAGTTGTTAATTTCTTTGTTTAAGTCATGAATGTTTTTTATCATTTTTCTTTTTCTTTTAACACTTCTTCTATTACAGCATCTACAGTAGAAAGTACATTATAAACAGTAGTAGGTTTATCTACTGCAGTGTTATCCATATTTCTTTTTATTAATGCGGGGTTAGATAATGCTGCACATAATAAATCTTTATAAAAATCTATGGCTACGCAAGAATCCTTATCACAAATACTAACAAAATGTTTCTTTATTGAGTACTTCATAACCCCTCTATTTAATCATTGGTCTTAATACATATATATAATACAATACTACCCATATTAATATAATTGGGCTTAATACTATTAATATAGGTATTGCTAAAGGGCCGAAGTATAAAAGGTTTAAAAGGTAGTCAGCAGCCTTTTCTAAGTTATTAGGTTGTCTTTCTTCCATATCAATTACTCTCTTCTCTTTTTTTAATCCAGTTATTTAACCAAATAATGTAACCGTGAAAGGAAGGTTGAGGTTTCCTTATTATATAATATTTATCATTTATCTTTAATATATCCTCTTCCTTTATTTCAATTAAATCTAAAGCAGCCATATTTCTTACACTGTCCTCAAATTCTTTATTGTATCTTTCATAACTCGAAGTTATTGTTACAGAGTAATTCCATATAAATGCTTCTACATCGCTTATTTGAGAATAAATTAAAGAAGAGAAGAAAAATAAGATGATTATTAACTTTTTCATTACTTCTCACTTTTATTATTAATTATTGTTATGTTAGTTATATTATACAACGAAAGGAAAAGGAAGGAATTAATGAAAAAATGGCGGAGGAGTGAGGTGTAAAACCTCTACTAACCTGTGGTTAATTGATATGCTGTCCCATATACTCCTCCTTAAATTCTAAATTCTTGTATTACTTCCATAAACTTTCTACCAAACTCTTCTATAGTATTGCCTGCTATAAAACATATAGTATTCCCAAAATAAGTAACTTTAGTATCTCCAAATTTAATATTACTCATTTTTTATTCCTGCATATGTTTACTATCAAAGGGGGTAAGCACAAGTCCAAATACATTTACCATTTTCTTGTTTTATCCTAAGACTTATTCCCTTTACCACTTCCATAGTATTGATATTTAACAATTCCCCAGGTCTTGTATCTATGACGGTACCTTCAATAATTTTTTTTTCTTCTACCATCATGATATCTTACTTTTTGATTTAACAATTCATGTTTTATTTTACTCATTTCTTATTCCTCTTAACTCTTGTTGTTCCCCTTCTTCCCATATTTTTTGTTCTATTCTCATTTTCTCATCTAAATTCTTTCTAAATTGAGAAAAATCATATTTTTGAAAGATATGAGATTCTACTACTATTAATCTATTTTCAAGTTCAATTTGTTCTATATAATTGTTTAAAAAATGTTGATTTTTATATTCTTCAAAAGTTACCATGAGTTTAAATATTCCCTTAATAGTTTTTGTTCATATTTCTTTCTAAACGCTACCGCTTCTTGAAATACTTCAGACTCTGCTTTACTTTTAAAATGAAATTTTTTCTTTCTTAGTTTATCATCGTCATCAAAATATGTTACCACATAACAAGGAAATTTTTTCCCATTTACAGTATTCACAGTTTTACATACCCCCACTACTCCTGTAGTATTTCTTTTAGTAGGAAAAGTTAGAAAACTATGTGTTGCTTTCATTTTAAAGTGTCCTCTACTTGATATGAATGAGTTGTATAAAAATAAGGCCTTACATCCTCATTATAATCTGTCTTCAAATAAACTTTATACCGAATAACTTCCTTATCATTCCCAAAATAAGAAGCATCTGATACTTCATCAACTATTAGAGGATAATGTATTTCATCATTACATCCGATTAAACTAAATAAAGTAATTGTTAATATCATCAATATTATCTTTTTTATATGTCTTCCTTCTTTATTGTTTCTTTCATATATAATACAACATTTATATTAATAGGTTTCTTTTGAGGAGGAGGAGTAAGTTTTGGTTTAATAGATTTAGGTATTTTTGTAAGACGTCTATTATAAGGTTTAAATAATCAATTCTTAAATTGTTTAATGTATTTAATCATATAAACTCCTTGCAGAGGTGACTGGACTCGAACCAGTGCATATCAGAGTCAAAGTCTGACGTGTTATCCAACTTCACCACACCTCAATAAAAATCTCTTTCTACAGTAGTATGAAAGATTTGTTCTAAGTAAGATTCTGCAACATTTCTAAAAATATTAGACTCCCAAAATCTTCCTACTTCTATTATTTTTTTTATATGTCTTCCTTCTAAGTCTCTCATTTCTCTTGCATATCTAATTTCATTACCATCCTTATCTTCATGTATATTCTCTTTTAAAAGTTTAAACCCTTTATACTTACAGTATTCTCTGAATTGATGAAAAGATCCAGCTATAACAAAAATAATTTCTTTCATATTAATCAAATCTCTCTATAACGTGAACATCATTTCTTAAAGTAAATCCTTTTTCTTTAATCATATATTCTATAAAAGATAAAGTTACTCTCTCCTCATTATCCAACAAAACATCAGTTTTTCTATTATACTCTTCTTCTATTTCATGTATCTGAAGAGTACTATAATAAATATCGTGTTCTAATACATTCTCTATTTTTAGTATTTCATCATAACATGGATCTGTTTGTACTATTATACAAATTGTTTTCATTTCATACTTTCTTTAAATTTGAGGGATCGGTTAGGTTCGAACTAACAATCTCCCGGGCCACAACCGAGTGCTTTAACCAGTTAAGCGACAACCCCTACTTATTAGATTACGGATGTCCATCCCAATCCAAATCCCTTCTTGGTTTTGTTCCCTTAATAGCGTATCCTCCTAAAAGCATTAGGAGGTATATCCCTATCAAAATCCATCCAATTATATTTATTCCTAAAAATTCTGGCATTGAGAGTTGTTCATTAAAAATTCATCCAATTCTTTTAAATATCTCATAGGGACTTTCCTTAAAAAACATTCTTTAAATACTGTATAATCATTGTTATACATGGATAACTCATATCTTTCATGATCTGTAATTGGGTGTTTCTTTTTATGTAGAAAACATCCCTCTATATTAAACATCCAATATCCTCTACTAGCTTTGTTTTGAAATAAAGACATTCTATAATGACAAGGCCCTACTTTCTTTTTTACGTATTCTTCTACTTCTTCACACATTCCCTTTACTAAAATAGGTCCTGATTTAGGATAACAAAAAGCCATAGCGTAAGGTTGAGATCCTCCCCACCCTGCTCTTCTTTTTTCAAACTTTGATAATTCAATTACTTTCATTTCTTGTTTCATAATAACATGCCTCGGTATTAAGTTTTTCATATTGTCACCGACAATGTTATAGAGGTTGTATAAGAAAAGAACCAAGTCTCTAGAAGATCTTGCTAGTAGTCCTCTTACCTAAATTCTTTCTTATACTTGGGATTAAGTTCATATAGTCCCCATCTACCTCTAAATTAGTTAATTAATCTGGTGTTTCTCCTATATCAACATCAGGGAGAGCCACGCAAGTAAATTCTACTCTTTTTCTATCTCTAGATTCCTCGTAAGTTTCTTTCTGTCTAATTCCTTCAATCGGAAATGCATTCCATTCTCCAAAATGTCCTATGACGCCTATTGGCAAATCTTTATCAAACTTTTCTAAGCATTTAATTAAATCACCTACTGTTACTTTTCTATCCATAACATCCTCTTAATATAAATTGTATCCGTTAAGAATATAATACACTACAACTATCATACATCCTTCCCCTATGTACAAAATGAAATCATTATAAAATAGTGCTTTAGGGACTTTTTTAACCATAAACATAAAAATATCTAGAAATGTTAAACTTCCTAATACAAAACATATACTAACAATTAATAATTCAATATTCATTTCTTTTTGTCTCCTATTATTTTAAAACAAGATGTTGGGATATTGCAGCTATCAGCTCCTAACGAAGTACTAAAAAAAATAAATTTATAATACGTACCATCTTCCTTGTTATACTTTGGGCATTCCATCTTTACGCCGTCTTGAGGAGTCATTAATGTAGAGAGAATTAGTTTCCTCTTATTCCCTTTAGCCCTTTTCAACTCCCCATACAAACTCTCCCAGCCTCTTTTTAGAAATACTTTTTTAAGAGGGCGAAATAATATTTGAACTTTTGTGCCTACTTTAATTCTTTTCATTATATACCTCTTTGTTTCTTAAAATAATATATAATAAAATACACTACGCTGGGGAGCATAAGCCATAATATTTCTGAATCATTATATCTAATAGCGTTTATTAAAAATATAGTATCTATTATTACTAATAGCATTATCCATATAGGGTTATATAGATAATCAAGTGCAGTAGATTTCTTAATATCCTCAAAAGTAGAAATGTCTTTTAAACTGTTTAAAAAGGATTTTAATATCCCCAATTGATATTCATCTTTAACTTGAACAAAGAAAGTTATTACTGGGTAATTATATTTTTTTGGAGGTAGAAACAATCCAGAGAAATGTTTCCTACTCTTTTTTGTTTCTATTATGGAATTTAAACTTAAATATTGTTTTACTATAGATTCTTGTTTTACATCTACAGTGAAGGTAAAAGAAAACATATATTCCTCTTTAATTGTACTATGTTATAATACAATTAATTTTTATAGAATTTCCTTTTCTCTATGAAGGAGGGAGTACTCAAAGTAACTTCCGGGGATATATCACTATAATGATTCCCGAATGCAATAAAAATATTTTTAGGAACTACATTACATCCTTCTAACTCTTTATCCGTAAAGAAAATATCTTCTACGTCTTTAAAAGAAGTTTCTCTATGAGAGATTATTATATCTGAGGGGGCTGGTTTTTTTGAACATAAACATTTTCCCATAATAGTGCCTTTTTATGAAATGTTAATCTTTTATAACTTTAGCTTTTAATATAGTGTAACCATTATTATCTAAAATATGAATCCCTTCCTTTTCTATAAAATGCTCTACGCAAAGCGCTGGTATATTATTAAATCTTTTATCAAAATCTTCCTTACTAATTAAATTATCCACTATATATCTTACATCTACTACGAAACTTAAAGTATTTTCATTAGGAAAAAGTATAGTCCCTTCTTTTAACTTATTTTTCAGCCATTTTGATAAACTTTCCGCGGTTTCTTTAGGCATAACTTCATGTAGTTTATTTTCTATTTCTTTATAATTTACCATTCTTTCCCTTTTTTTTTATTTCTTGCTAATATAATACAACACTATTTTCTACCTAATAAAGAATTTCCACTATGTATATTTCTTGCCATTATAGGTTTTGGTCCCCTTTTAACTTGAATTGGGTATGCTTTATTAAGACGAGCTTGTTGTATTGACTTTTGAGTAGGAGTTGCAATAAGGCATAGTCTATGAATAAGATTAGCAGAACAATCCGCAAAGTCATCATTTTGTACAGGGCCAGAAGTTGGATGTTGATAAAAAGTATAATTGCCTTGAGTAATTCTCTGAAGATGTTTCATCTCAAGCTTCCATCTTGCAATATACCCCTTTTCGTCTACTCCATACATCCTAACTTGATCCGCTATTAACTTCTGCAAATAATTACCATACATTGCACTTTTATATTGATTAGTAAACGTAGTTTCAATTGCAGGCATCCCCAATCCTTGTAAAGTAGCAATTGGGGATGAAGAATCAAATTGGTCAAACACTATCTCTTGTATGAAATTCCTTCCTCCTAATCTATCTATTAAATCCAAAATAAATTCTACTACTATATTAGGATTAACTGGTTCTTGTCTAAACTTTCCATTGCCTTCTGGAATAATCTTAGCATCCCATCCTTCCATACCATCAATCCAGTATAACATATTATCTTCTTCCCCATAATCCCCTCTTAACATTCCTTCACTATGCCCCCATCCTACTACGTAAGTATCTGCTTTCTTTTTCTTTGCTTTACCGCCAGGATCTATAGATATAACAAACTTAAGATTCTTAGGGTTAGTTATAATCATTGGAGTCATTCTCTGAGAAACTCTTTCTATCCACTCTTCCTGAATAAATGATCCTGCAGGGTTACCAAAATGTGCTCCATATTCCATAGCCGCTCCAACTGGATCCTTACGAAAATCTGCCTCAAAATCTTCATACGTAAAATCTGTAAACCTTGCTTGCCAAGTAGCCAACTGTATCAACTGATATTGAGGGTCAGGAATAATTTCTTCTCTTTTTTCTTGTTCTATACCTCCAGCTATACAATATTGATTATAACATTCTCCTCCTTTCTCTTTAGGAGAACTCTCTACTAATATCTTACCATCCTCTCTATAATCCTTTACTGATGGAGTAAACGCTTTCCATATAGCATAGTCTGTTTTTGGATTTTCGGAGTAAATAGCAGCATCAGAATCTCCGCCTATCTTTCCTCTTTCAAAATGTGCAAACTCAGAAAGCATTAGAGTTTTAATTGATTTACCGCGATGAGTTGCGGCAGAAGTAGTTACAGATTCAATTATAATAGAACCATGTAATAATGATTCTTTAGGTTGTCCTGACCCTCTTTGAATTAAACTATTTTTATATCTAATTTCATCATTCTTTCTTAAATCATAAGGAGTGAATAATCTTAACTCTGTACTAGTATCTTTACTAAAATCTATATAAGGATGGAAGAAAGGTACTTTTCTTATATTATCTTTTGTTAATGTAAATACATCTTCTGCTTGATCCCCTGCAGAAGCAACATGCATAATAGTGATAGGATGTCTATCTCTTATTCCATAATACTCTTGAGGATTATCTTTACAAATAAGTGTATATGGTTCATAAGTAGCTATAAAACTAATTGTTGTAGACTTTGTGCTTCTTCTTCCTAATATTAATACTAAATACTTAACCGGATCTGTTCTCATTAAATCTAATGTTATTCCCCATTCATTCTTTAAAGTATTCAATATAGTTTGTTCTTCATAATCAGGAGGGTAAATGTTCCAAAGGTTATATAAAGTTTTAATAATAACACGTTGTATTGGTAAAAGATCTTCCCCCATATACTCGGAAGAAGTAAGAAAGGTTAAGGCGTCTACTGCCTCAATTGGTTTGTAGTTCTTTTCAACATCTGCTACAATTTGATCGGAGTATTCTGAGAATATTGACATACATTTACGTTTTAGTTCCTATTAAAATAATTAATTTATACTAAAGTTACTATAGTAACTCCCTCTTCTTCTAATAATTCATCTATAGTAGTCTCATAATTTACATCCTCTGGTTCTTCCATATAAGCTAGGTCTATTATTTTTTCAAAATCAAAAGGATTTATCTTATTATTTATAATCTCTCTATAATCTATGGAGTAACTCTCTACGTCCCCACTATCATTATTCTCTATTGTAACTATATACCTATAAACATCCATAGCAATTGCTACTTTTCCAAGAGAAGGATGTTGATATACCCCCCAATTCCCTAAATCTAGTCCTACTTGTGTTTGAAGATGTGGAGGTATTCTACCAGTATTTCTTATATAAATTTTATCAGCAATACTCAACTCTGGAAATTCTTTCCAGCTTAATATTTGTCTCCAGTTATTCATCTTTACCTGTCACATCCTTATAGTATTGAGTTAATAATGGTACCCAGTAATATTCATAATCATCATCACTTCCTCTCCATATACCTAATACTTCTAAATCATCTTTGCCGTAGTCTAAAATTATATCTAATCCTCCATCATCCATTATATATCCATCTATTTTACTTCTTAAATCAAAAGTAATTTCAGGTACATATTCTTTCCAACTTAACTTTCTAGTTCTTGGATCATAGTTTTCTCTACTCCGATTATACCAAACTATTCCATTATTTTTGAATATTTGTTCTTTATTTTCTGGAAGTTGAGTTAAGGAATAGAGGTTTACATAATCTTTATTGTTAAACTGAACATTATCTGGAAGTTGAGTTAGAGAAGGAAGGTATATATAACCTTTATTGTTAAACTGAACATTATCTGGAAGTTGAGTTAGAGAATAGAGGTATACATTACCTTTATTATTAAATTGAACATTATCTGGAAGTTGAGTTAGAGAATAAAGGTCTACATGACCTTTATTGTTAAACTGAACATCATCTGGAAGTTGAGTTAGAGAATAGAGGAATACAGAACCTTTATGATCAATAGTTATGATTCCATCTTTTGTTTGAAAATGAATATTATTATTTCTTAATAATTCTTCGAAATCATAATAAGCATCAGACATTATTTTCCAACTTAATATTTGTCTCCAATTCATGTTAGTTTAAACTCATATTAGATTGATTTAATCTTTTAATAGTTGGGGTTAAATGCTTATCCATATAACCACTTAACTGAGAAACTACTTCTTTGCCTTTCTCTATATCATCAGGGAATACTTTATACAGTAAATAAGGAATAAACTCTTGCATAAACCCTTTTAAATTGCTTTCAACTACGTTAACTATATTTTGATTAATGTAAGTATTTCCTGGTCCTTTCTCAACTCGAAGATCCTGAAGTACTACTTGTTGAAGATCTGTTTCAATACTATCAATTTGTTTAATATAACTTCTAATATCATTCTCTAAAGTCTTCATGCGATTTAAGATACGAAGGTAATCTTTATCATCTTTCCCTACTTGTTTCAATTCATTGTATTCATTTTGCTTATCTATTAACAAATCCCTTAAATATTGAACTGTATTAATACGAGACTTATACAATGCATGTAATACATTTTGTTTATCAATACGTTCTTTATATCTTTCTGCATATAATATTGCCGCATGATCCCCATTAGATACAGGTTGTTTCTTTCTTTTTAATAACTCTTCTGCTATCAACCCTGGATCACTATGCCGTTTATGACTAGATAAGTTAGTAGATGTTATTACTAAATCATCAAACCCTGTTGGTAACAATGGAGTATACTTATCAATGATTTCTTGATGTGTAAGTTTCCCTTGAAGTAAATCAATAGTAATATCATTTAATGTTTCATCATTAAAACAATTACATATCTTACAAAAATGATGTCTACGAGATAATCCTACTAAAGCCATTTTATTTCCTTATTTAGACATAGAATTTATTAGATTTAATAAATAATTAAACCCAATAATTCCTAATACTATTGCTGCTGCGAATAATATTTTAATTAAATTATCCGACCACCAAGCTATAGATTTAATAGTATTCTTTACTCCTCCCTTTGTTACTTTCTCCCTATCTAACTTAGCTACTCTATCATAAATTAATTGATAGAATTGTCCTCTTTGAAAGGTGGTTTCAACTCCTTCTCCTCCTCCATTGATAATAGTAACAGTATGATATGCTTCTTTAATTTTTCTAACATCATCTTTAACTCCTGCTACGTCTTCTTTTACCCCTGATACATCTCTTTTAATGCCTGTAAGATATTTGATAAGAAATACGAATATCCTCTTTGTACCGGCATCACTAAAGCTTTCAGTTAAATCCAATAATTCCTTTTCTTCCATAAGAGTATTCCATA
>Ga0265297_10010080_pt1 | contig 11969 bp, 10 predicted proteins | sample Munlanlwell13791_FD_192502 | JGI IMG/M metagenome (GOLD analysis project Ga0265297, IMG submission 192502) | Leachate microbial communities from a municipal landfill in Southern Ontario, Canada - Leachate well 137-91 | ecosystem: Engineered > Solid waste > Landfill > Unclassified | place...
GGTCCAGGAGACCGCGCCGCCCGCGGCCGTCACCCGCTCGACCTGGCCGCCGCCGAAGTAATGGACGGTCGCATCCGGCCGCGCCTGGCGGATGCGCTGGTGGCCGGGGCCATAGGCGAAGGCGACGGTGGCGGTGCCCCGGGTGATGGTCGCCGGCATGTCGAAGGCGGTCCAGGTCAGGGTCCGCCCCTCGCCCGTCAACTGGTTGCCGTTGGCGTCATAGGTGAAGCTGCTCGCCGCCGTGCCGGCGATCGCCGTCACCGTGCCCCGCTTGGGGTCGATCGTCCGCGTGGTCAGGATATTGTTGCCGTAGCGCTCCTGGGTCACCACGCCGGTGGCGTCCATCACCTCGGCCCGCCAGAGCACGCCGCCGGTCGCCCCGTTCCGCACCTCGTAGAGATAGCCGAGCGCCGTATAGCTATAGGCCAGCGTCTCGCCGCCCGTCGCCGTCGCGGTCGCCACCCGGCCATAGGCGTCATAGGTCTGCGCTCCGGCGGCGCTCACCCCCGCCTCGAGGGTCTCGGTGGTCGCCGAGGGCCGGCCCAGCGCGTCATAGGAAAAACTCTGGCTGTAGCCCGCCGTGTTCACCGCCGTCGCCGGCTTGCCGATGCCGTTGGCCGCCGTGTCGTAGGTAAAGGTCGAGGTCATCCCCGGCTCGATGCGCCGGTACAGACGGCCCAGCCGGTCGTAGAAGAATTTCGTGATCTGGCCCTTGGCGTCCTGGCTCTGGGTCACCTGGCCCAGCACGTCGTAGCTATAGGTCCGCAGGCCCAGGTCCGGATCGTTCAGCTGGATCTGGCGGCCGCGCAGGTCGAAGACGGCCTGGATGCGGTTGCCCGCCGGGTCGATGGTCTGGACCAGGTTGCCGAAGGGGTCGTAATCGAAATGCGTCACGCTGCCCAGGGCATCCTGGGTGGCGACCACCGCGCCCTGGCTGTTCTTGGTGGTGGTGATCACCTGGGCCTTGGCGTTGGTCACCGTCGTCGTCAGCCCGTCGTAGGCCGTCGTCGTCACCCCAACATCGCCGGCCTCTACGCCCGCAAGGTGGCGCGCCTCACGGAAGCCCTGAACCACCCGGACGAACGCGCCGAGGCGGCGGAGGCGATCCGCAGCCTGATCACAAAGATCACGCTGACGCCGGGTGCCAGGCGCGGCGTGGTGAACGCGGTGCTGGAGGGAGAACTGGGCACGCTGCGTAGACGGGCCAAAAAGCGAACACCCCCGCGGCGGGGCCTGCGGGGGTGTCTGTATCGGTGGCTGCGGGGGCCTGCGACGGCTTAAAATTGCGCTTCTCGGCAAAGAACCAAAGCGGCTTGGTAAGGCTTGCCGTTGAGTCCTTTGGCTGGCTGTTTCGCACAACCGCGTAGCGGAGCGCCGTCGGCTCGGGGCCGGACCACGCCGCTTGTCCTGACCGCAAGATACACGACGGATGCCATATTGCCGGCTCAGCGGTCGACCAGATCCGCCGCATCATCCCAGGCCCCTCTCCGGCAACCGGAAACGGCGCCGCGGAACGCGCCGTCGCGGCGTCGACGGCGGGGCCGGCAGGCAAGGCGCAGTGGCCGGGCAGGACGCCGACGCCCGACTGGTTCCGGTCCGCGCCACAAGGCGCAACCAGGGACTGAGTATTTTCCGATACTGTCCCTCCCCCTTGCCAGGCGTTAATGTCCGGTCACATCCAATAATTCCGGCATCATAGCAAGGCAGAAGATAATATAGATCCCAAAAATACAGTCTCTGCCACAGGCGATATTGCGCCGGTGGAGCGGATAATTTGTCTTCAGGCCGTCACTTTTTAATCAAAATTCGCCATAACAGAAAGCCTAAGACTTCCTTCTGACCGGCGACTTACTGCTCATGCTCGTCGTCGTCGCCTTGTTCGGCGCGCCGCACGTGGGTTACGGCTGGTGAACAGCCTGCCTTTCGGCCGGGCGCCAACAGCCACCGACATTCCGCACAACGGGCCCGCTTTCGCCATGACGGCGAAACCGCCCTCATTCGTCAGGACAACGAAATGACCACCAAACATACGACCACGACACGCGCCGTCATGCTCGCCGTCATGCTGGCGGCAACGCCGCTGGTGACAGCCGGGATGACGGCCCCGGCGATCGCGGCGACCACCGATGATCTCGACCGCGACAGCCAGCAGGCGTTGCAGACGCTCTATCGGCTGAATCCGTTGGCCGAGAGCCTGTCGCACAAGGCCAAGGCCATCCTGGTCTTCCCGAACATCGTCAAGGCCGGGCTGGTGTTCGGCGGCAGCTACGGCGAAGGCACCCTGCTGCGCGATGGCAAGGTCCACGCCTATTACAACTCCGTCACCGCGTCCTGGGGCCTGCAGGCCGGTGCCCAGTCCTATTCCTACGCCGTGTTCCTGATGACCGACAAGGCCGTCAAATACGTCGACAAATCGGACGGCTGGGAACTCGGCGTCGGCCCGACGGTGGTCGTCGTCGACGAGGGCGTGGCCAAGAACCTCTCGACCTCGACCCTGAAGGACGACGCCTATGCCTTCATCTTCGGCCAGCAGGGCCTGATGGCCGGGGTCAGCATCGAAGGCACCAAGATTTCCCGCATCAAGCGTTGAGCCGCAGGCCCGACGTAAGGACGAACGAGACGATGGGAGATACATCATGACGAAGTTTTCAGGGTTGGCAGCGGTCCTGCTTTCCCTCGGCCTGCTCGGCGCCTGTGGCGACACCACCGGTGACCGGGCGCTCAGCGGCGCCGGGATCGGCGCCGGCGTCGGGGCGGTCGGCGGGCTCCTCTTCAACGCGCCCCTCGAAGGCGCGCTGATCGGCGGCGCCGCCGGCGCGGGCACCGGCGCATTGACCGACCGCCATCAGATCAATCTCGGCCGGCCGATCTGGCGCTAGCCGCCGGCCCCGGCCCCACGCCTATTTGAACAATGGAGGTTCCAATGAAGTCCCCTTCGAAATACGCCGCCGCGCTCGCTGCGGTCTTCACCTTCGGCCTGCTGGCCGGCTGCGCCGACCAGGGCGACGGCATGGCCGCGACGACCTCGCCCGAACTCGCCGGCGCCTGGTATCAGGTCTATTTCGACACCAACAGCGTCGAGATCAACGCGCGCGGCCGGGACATCGTCGAACGTGTCGCCTACGTCACCGCGAACAATGCCGCGACCAGCGTCACCGTGATCGGCCGGACCGACCGCGTCGGCGAACCGCCCGCCAATCTGGCCCTGTCGCATCGCCGTGCCGACGCGGTCCGCGATGCGCTGATCGGCGCCGGCGTCCCGGCCGACCGCATCGAGACGAGTTGGACCGGCGAGAGCAAGCAGGCCGTGGCGACCGCCAACCAGGTCGACGAACCGCGTAACCGGGTCGTGGACATCACCGTCGTGAAGACGACGCCTTGACCGGCGCCTGTCCGAAGTTCCAGAACGACGCGGGAATCGCGGCAATCAGCATCGGCGCGCGGGAGTTCCACTGCATCGGTGAAACGCCGCCGCAGGATCACCCGCACGTCTACCTCAACATGGGCGGCCGCGACGACATCCTGTGCCCCTATTGTTCCACCCTCTACCGCTTCGACGGGCGGCTTGCCGTCTGGGCCAGCATCCCGCCGGAAGCCCGCTACGTCGAACGCGCCGACCTTTCGAATTAGCGCGTCCCGGGGCCGGCCGGAGGGCTGTCGAAGGCGCCGCCCGGCGCCCGGAACCTTGTGAAGGAAAGCCGGAGATGGCGAAGATCATGACCGAGACCAACTGCGCCATGACGGAAATGGTCACCGCGCTCGACCGCTGGAACGGTGACGGTGGCGCACCGGCAGCCCCTGTCGACGAAAATTCGTCTGCGAGCCGGCAACGCCTGCTCCTGCGCCTCGGCATTGCCACGGCGGAGGAATGGGATCGCTTCCCCACCGGCGTTCAGCGGGCAATCTTCCGCCGCGCCGCGGACGGCCAGGGCGACGCCCCGCCGACGAGCGCGGAAATCGCCCGCTTCCTGCACGACAGCGCCCCCCGCCGGGATATCGACGAGCCCCGGATCAAGGGCGGGAACGGCACACCCGCGCAGACATGACCGACAGCCTGGGCAAGCTGCCCAAGGAGGCCGTGGACCGCATAACCCGTCCCTTCACGCGCTTCCTGCGCATCGAGGCGATGGCCGGTGCCGTTCTGCTGTTCTGTACGGCGATCGCCCTCGGCCTGTCCAACAGCCCCTGGTCGGACGCCTTCCTGACCTTCTGGGAAACGCCGGCCGGCATCGAGGTGGGGACATTCGACTACGCGCGGTCGCTGCGCCATTGGATCAACGACGGCCTGATGACGCTGCTCTTCTTCGTCGTCGCCCTCGAACTGAAACGGGAGATGGTGCTCGGCGAATTGCGGGACCTCAGGGTCGCAGCACTCTCCCTCGCCGGCGCCCTGGGCGGCATGGCCCTCCCCGCCGCCCTATTCATTCTGGTCGAAGCCGGCGGCCGGGCCGCCCATGGCTGGGGGACGGTGATGGCGACCGACACCGCCTTCGTGATCGGCGGGCTCGCCGTGCTCGGTGCCCGGATTCCCCTGAATCTCCGGCTGTTCCTGCTCTCCTTGGCCATATTCGACGACATCGGCGCCATCCTGGTGGTCGCGATCGGTTACGGCGGGACGCTGAACGCCTACGCCCTCGGGATGGCGGGAATGGGGCTCGGGCTCATCGCCGGCATGGCACGCTTCGGCATCCGCAGCATTCCCGCCTATTTCGCGGTCGGCGTGCCGATCTGGCTGGCCGTGGACCTGTCGGGCCTCCATCCGACCCTGGTCGGTGTCGCCCTGGGCCTGATGACGCCGGCGCGCAGCTGGGTCAGCGACAACCGCCTGCATGCCATCCTGAGCCGGGTCACGGCCTATCCGCCCGGCGATCACTGGAGCGGCGACACGACCGACCGGGCCGATCTGCGCCGCGCCGGCGTCGCCGCCACCGAGGCGCTGTCGCCGATCGAGCGCCTGGAAATCATCCTGCATCCGCTGGTCGCCTTCGCCGTCGTCCCCCTGTTCGCCCTGGCCAATGCCGGCACCGTTCTCGGCGGCGTCACGATCGACCTCTCCCTGGCACTGGCGATCTTTCTCGGCTTCGTCGTCGGCAAGCCCTTGGGCATCCTGGCCTTCAGTGCCGTCGCGGTCGGGCTGCGGCTGGCGACGCGCCCGGCGGACCTGCCCTGGCGCCTGATCGCGGCCGGTGCCATGCTGGCCGGCATCGGCTTCACCATGGCGTTGTTCATCGCCGACCTCGCCTTCGGCGGCGACCTGCTGGTCACGGCCAAGATCAGCATATTGGCCGCGTCCTGCGTCTCCGGCGTCGCCAGCCTGTCGGCCCTGGCCTGGCTGACGCGGATCCCGGCGCTCGAAGCCGACAGCCGAGCCCCGCCCTCGTGATCCAGAGAGAATCTCATGCGCCATCTCGGCGCGGCACCGCCGGCAGCGGTATCCTGAAATGCGCCGGCGCAGGTATCATCCACGCCACCTGTATTTCGACAGCGATGCCCAGACGCCGGGCGAGATTCCCCACCGCGACGAGATCAGGCTGCCCAGCGCGGTGTCGGCGAGCGTCTTCGGGCGGACGGGCGCCGAGTTGCCGGCCCAGCGGCGGCCGCACGCGCACCATCGAGTGCGCGGCCCCGGGGTCAGTGCCCGCCTGCGTCCCGGCCCTGACGACTGAGGGCGAGAACCAGTATGGCGCCGCCCGTGATCGTCCAGGCGGCGAGGATGCCGAAGGCACCGATGTCGACCCCGACCATGATGGGAAGGTCCAGGGCGTCCGCCCCGACAAAGACGCCGAGCATCACACCGGCGCAGGCGCCGAGCTCGATGCTGCGCGTACCCGGCCTTCGCGTGCCGGGGCATCCCGCCACCCTGGCAGGCAGCAGGCCGGCCCTCGGCTCACACCGTCTCGGAGGACTCGCCGGGAGGTCGCGCGGGGGCGGCGGCATGACGCTTGGCAGCCTCGTCACCGTGGAACAGGGCGCATTGCGCCTCGGTGCAGGCACTGCCGGTATCGCTGAGCGCAAGCGCGAAATCCGAGGCATCGCAACTCTCCATGGCTTGAAGATGCAGGCTGGCCGCACGTTCGTGATGGAATGCGGCCCGATCATGATGTGCGGAAACGCCGAGCCCGGAGCGCAACGCCCCCGCCGCCTCGACGGCCTCGACCGAGGCCCGCGTGATCGGCCCCGCCCCGACCTTGGCAAGATCGTCATGGTGCCGGCGATAGTAGTCTACGGCCTTGCTGCCCATGTCGATCGCCAGCAGGGCATGGCCATGAGCCAGCGAGGCTCGATGGGCGGCATGGTCGTAGTCTTTGCCGATCTGGAAATGCCGGGCCGCCTCGTGGTGGTGTGTCGCCGCCAGTTGGTGGCGCCGCGCCGCATCGCCATGGTGCTCCAGGACAGCGGAACGGGCCGGGGGTGGTGCGCGCTTGATCACGTCGGCGTCACATGGGATTCGACGAACCAGAGCTGTTGATCGACACCGCCGGAAATCTGGGTGAAGAGGTCGGCGGTCGTGGCGTCGCCGGCCTGGGCGGCAAGGTCGATCGCTTCCCGCACCGACTGGCCGAAAGCGGCGAGCGCCCCGGCAATGGCGAAGATATGCGCGCTCTCGTCGGCGATGCCGAGCGGATAGGGCACCAGGAAGGACTGGGCGACCGCGATCTGGATCGTGCCGAGTGCCGTGCCGCCCAGGCCGCCGGCACGCTCGGCGATCCGGTCGGAAAAGCCCTCGACCTCGACCGAGACCGTGTCGAAGAGTTCGTGGACGGCGATGAAGCCGGGCCCCCGGACATTCCAGTGGGCCTGCTTCACCTGGGCGTGCAGGTCGATCGCCGCAGCCAGGTGGCGGTTCAGGAGTTCGACGGACTGCGTCCGGATCTCTTCGGACAGCGTATTGCGTGTGGGCCGCATGATAAGCACTCCATTGCCATTGCACGGGTGGACAGGTAGCGTCTCGGGGAGATGGCACCGGCAGCGCCTGCCTCGGCGCAGAAGGTGTCCCGTGACCATTCATCCTGAGGGGGCGAATGTCCGGTCACGGGACGAAGCCGCGGCGGTCCCAGGGCAGGGGAAACCGCGGCCTTGAACGGATCGAGCCAGGGTGCCGGCCGTTTCCGGCAGGGACATCAGTCGACGCAGGCGAGGTTCGTTTCGATGGACATTCTGTGCTGGCTTTTTGCCTAGCTTATGTTTGTTAAGCCTATTGGATAGAGTGACGGCCGGGCAGACTCGGAAAATACTCAGCCCCGGATCACCTCGCCCCATGCAGGGGAGAGGCTTACTGAATTCGGAAGGTCTCGACCGCGGGGGATGGGCGTGCCAGACAACCAGCCGCACCGCCACCGAACGGCCCGGCAGCACCTGCGCCGTCGTCAGGCGTCACAGCATGCGCCGCCTGACGTCGCGCCGCCCGACATCGCGCCGCCCAACATCGCCGTGGTCGGCATCGGTGCGTCGGCCGGCGGGCTGGAGGCTTGCCGGAAGCTGCTCGACGCCATGCCGGACCGCCCCGGCATGGCCTTGATCCTGGTCCAGCACCTCGATCCCACGCATGAGAGCATGCTGGTCGACCTGCTCGGCAGCTCCACCACCATGGCGGTCCGCCAGGCCGTGGACGGCATGACCGTCGAACCCGACCACCTCTATATCATTCCGCCGGGTACCTATCTGGCGGTTGCCGACGGGGCCCTGCATCTTTCCCGGCCGCAGGCCCGCCACGGGGCCCGACTGCCCTTCGATTTCCTGCTGCATTCCCTGGCGGCCGCCTATGGTGCGCGCGCGGCCTGCGTGATCCTGTCCGGGAGCGGGGCCGACGGCAGCCTGGGCCTGAGGGCGGTCAAGGAGGCCGGCGGTCTGGTCATTGCCCAGTCGCCCCTGGAAGCGGGCTACGACGGCATGCCCCGCAACGCGATCGCGACCGGTTTGGTGGACCTGGTGCTGCCCGCGGCCGAGATTCCTGCCGCCCTGACGGCGCACGCCCGCCGCCTTCCCCTGCCGGACCGGCCGGGAGAGCCGGAGAGCGAGACCGACCGCATTGTCGCCCTGCTGCGCCAGCACACCGCCCATGATTTCACGCTCTACAAGCGGGGCACCCTGCAGCGCCGGATCGAGCGGCGCATGGGGCTGGCCGGGATCGAGGCCGGACGGATGGACCGCTATTTCGACCTGCTGACCGAAGATGCCGCGGAGCGGGACCTGCTGGCCAAGGACCTGCTGATCAATGTCACCAGCTTCTTCCGCGATGCCAAGACCTTCGAGACGCTGGCGACCCGGATCATCCCGGAGCTCGTCCGCCGCCAACCGGCCGATCATCCGATCAGGATCTGGAGCGTCGGTTGCAGCACCGGCGAGGAGAGCTATTCGCTGGTCATGCTCTTCCTCGAGGCGATCGCCGCAGCCGGGCGCAACGTCAAGCTCCAGGTCTTCGCCTCGGATGTCGACGCCGATGCCGTCGCCGCGGCGCGGGAGGGGTTCTATCCCGCCACCATCGCGGCCGATGTCCCGCCCGCCAGGCTCGCCCGCTTCTTCATCCGGGAAGACCAGGGTTACCGGGTCGTGCCGGAACTGCGCACGGCGGTGATCTTCACCGTACAGGATGTGCTGGCCGATCCGCCGTTCTCCCGCATCGATCTGATCTCCTGCCGCAACCTCCTGATCTACCTCCGGCCCGAGGCTCAGGCCAGGGCGCTGTCGCTGTTCGATTTCGCCTTGCGGGACGGCGGCATCCTGCTGCTCGGCAGTGCCGAGACGGCGGGCGACGGCGACGGACGCTTTGCGTTGATCTCGAAATCGGAGCGGCTCTATCGCCATGTCGGCCGGGGCCGTCTCGCCGACATCGCCTTCCCGACGACGGCGGGAAGCCGGGAACCGGGCCGCGGTGGTGCGGGCACGGCGCCGTCACGCCAGGCGACCCTGGCCGCCCTGTGCCAGCGCCTGGTGCTGGATGCCCATGCCCCGGCCGCCGTGCTGATCAACGAGAAGCGGGAATGCCTCTATTCCCTCGGGCCGACCGACCGTTTCCTGCATGTGGCGCCCGGCACGCCGTCGCACGACTTGCTGGCCATGGCGCGGCCCGCGCTGCGCAGCCGGCTGCGCGCCGCCATCCAGCGCGCGACCGAGGAAAAGACAGCGGTGACGGTGGCCGGCGGCCCGCTGACACAGGACGGCCCGGAAACCTTCGAGATCGAGGTCCAGCCGGTCCTGAATGGCGGCGAGGCCCTGCTCCTGGTCTGCTTCGTCGAGGACCAGGCAAGGGCAGGACAAGCCGCCGGGCCGTCGTCCCCGGCCGACCTGCCCCGCATCGCCCAGCTGGAAAAGGAGCTGGAAACGGTGCGGGCGGAACTGCACGGTGCCGTCCGCAACCTCGAACTGTCGGGCGAGGAGCAGAAGGCGATCAACGAGGAGGCGCTGTCGGTCCAGGAAGAATATCAGTCGACCAACGAGGAACTGCTGACCTCGAAGGAAGAACTGCAATCCCTGAACGAGGAATTGACCGCCCTGAACAGCCAGCTCCAGGAAACCCTGGAGCGCCAGCGCACCACCGCCAACGACCTGCAGAATATCCTCTACAGCACCGACGTCGCGACCCTGTTCCTGGACGAGGCGCTGAACATCCGTTTCTTCACCCCGGCCACGAGGGCGCTCTTCACCGTCATCCCCAGCGATATCGGCCGGCCGCTGGCCGACCTCGCCTCGCTGGCCGACGACGATGCGCTGCCCGGCGATGCGCGCGCCGTGCTCAAGACGCAAAAGCCGATCGAGCGCGAGATCGAGGCGCGCAGCGGCGCCTGGTTCCTCCGCCGCATCCTGCCCTATCGCACGGCGGAACAGGCGGCCGAAGGGGTCGTCATCACCTTCGTCGACATTACCGAACGCCGGCGCACCGCGCAGGCCCTGGATGTGGCCAAACGTCAGGCCGAATTGGCCAATGTCGCCAAGTCGCGCTTCCTGGCCGCGGCCAGCCACGACCTGCGCCAGCCGCTACAATCGCTGGCCCTGATCCAGGGCCTGCTGGCGAAGATGGTGGCGGGCGAGGATGCCCGGAAACTGGTGGCCCGGCTGGACGAGACGCTGGGGGCCATGTCCGGCATGCTGAACGCCCTGCTCGACATCAACCAGATCGAGGCCGGCACGGTGCAGGCCGACATCGTCACCTTCCGGGTCGGCGATCTCATGGAACGCCTGCGCGACGAATTCGCCTATCACGCCGAAGCGCGGGGGCTCGCCCTGCGGGTCGTGCCGTGCGGGCTTTCGATCCGCAGCGACCCCGGCCTGCTCGAGCAGATGCTCCGCAACCTGCTCTCCAACGCCCTGAAATACACGGCTCGGGGCAAGGTGCTGCTGGGCTGCCGACGGCACGGCGACAGCCTCGCCATCGAAATCCGGGACACCGGCGCCGGTATCGCCGAGGACCAGCTCCAGGCGATCTTCGAGGAATATCACCAGGTCGGCAATGCGGCGCGCGAAAGGAACCGCGGCCTCGGGCTCGGCCTGTCGATCGTGAAGCGGCTCGGCGCCCTTCTGGGACACCGGATCGAGGTCCGGTCGCGCCTGGGAAAGGGCTCGGCTTTCACCATTTGGGTCGAACGGCAGGACGCGCCGCCGGTGCCTCTCGCCGCCGTCGCCGACGCAACGACTTCCGGCGATGGCGGCCGCCGCGGTACGATCCTGGTGGTCGAGGACGATCCGGACATCCGCGACCTGCTCCAGAAACTGCTCGGCGCGGAGGGGCACCGCACCACGGCGGCGGCCGATGGTGCTGCGGCCCTCGACCTGGTGAGCCAGGGCGGGATCCGGCCGGACCTGATCCTCGCCGACTATAATCTGCCGGGGACGTTGGACGGGCTCCGCCTCGCCAAGACGCTCCGGGAACGACTGCACCACCGGACCCCGGTCATCATGCTGACCGGCGACATCTCGACCGATACCCTGCGCGAGATCGCCTTGGCGCATTGCGCCCACCTGCACAAACCGGTCTCGCGGCCCGCCCTGACCGCGGCGATCCAGCGCCTGCTGCCGGACCCGGTGGCCCATGATCAGCCTGCGGTCCCGCCGCCGACCATCTACATCGTCGACGACGACAGCCATATAAGGGACGGCTTCCGCGCCCTGCTGGAGGCGGAAGGCATGACGGTCGAGACCTATTCGAGCTGCGAGGACTTTCTCGCCTCCTATCGGCCGGTGCCCGGCGCCTGCCTGCTGGTCGACGCCTATCTGCCGGGGATGAACGGCATCGAGCTGCTGCGCCAGTTGCGGGACTCCGACCGGGGCCTACCCTCGATCATGATCACCGGCAGCAGCGACGTGCCCTCGGCCGTCGAGGCGATCAAGGCCGGCGCCTCCGACTTCATCGAAAAGCCGGTGAGCCGCGACGAATTGCTGGCGGGGATCGAGCGCGCCCTCGACGAGGCGCGGGATTCGGGCAAGCGCCACGCCTTCCAGGCCGCCGCCGCCGACCATATCGCCTGCCTGACGCCGCGCCAGCGCGAGATCATGGACATGGTCCTCGCCGGCCATCCCAGCAAGAATATCGCCGCCGACCTCGGCGTCAGCCAACGCACGGTGGAAAACCACCGGGCGGCGATCATGCGCCGGACCGGCGCCAAATCCCTCCCCGCCCTGGCCAGGCTGGCCCTGGCCGCCGCCGGCGACGGTGACAACGAGACCTGATCCCGGAATCCCGCGCCGGAAGGCCATGAGCAGTTTCCGAGGCTGGCGCCCACCGGCCCCTCCCGGCTAGTGTGCAGAAACCGAAGGCTCCCACCGAGCCCTTCACAGCCGGCGGATCCGGCCGGCGCCCAGCGCCCGCCAGGTCGACCGCAACCAGCCCGCAACCGGCTGGCCGCCGAAAATGCAGAAACGAGAAGGCACCCCGATCGGCCGCCGCGGCCGACGGACGAAATCCGTCCGCTTCGCGGCTCGGCCTTCTCTGCCTGCCCCCCCCCCCCCCCCCCCCCCCCCCCCCCCCGCCCCCC
>Ga0265297_10010082_pt1 | contig 11968 bp, 13 predicted proteins | sample Munlanlwell13791_FD_192502 | JGI IMG/M metagenome (GOLD analysis project Ga0265297, IMG submission 192502) | Leachate microbial communities from a municipal landfill in Southern Ontario, Canada - Leachate well 137-91 | ecosystem: Engineered > Solid waste > Landfill > Unclassified | place...
GGTCACCATCTCCATCATCGACTGGCCCGAATAGAGTCCTTCAGCGCGTCCCGTGGACATCGGCAGGAAGATATCAAAATTCCCGCTTTACGGCGCGCGCGTTGCTATAATAGAACCGGACCCGGCCGCGAGGCCGGAGGCCGATCTCGGACGCGAAGGCAGGTGCCCGCCATGCTCCCCAACATCGGTTACGGTGAACTTCTCATCATCCTCGTCGTCGCCCTGCTGGTCTTCGGCGCCAAGCGCATCCCCGAGATCGCGCGTTCGCTGGGCCGGGCGGTCAACTCCTTCAAGTCGGGCCTGAAGGACGAGCCCGGCCCTCCGGGCGGGCCTCCCCCCACGAGCCCCTCCTGAGCCCGGTCCTCCCATGAGGCATCTCAACAGCAGGGGCGAGGCCTGGATGGTGGACGTGGGCCGAAAGGCGGTGACGCGGCGCGCGGCCGTGGCCCGGGGACGGGTCGAGATGTCGCGGCAGGCCTTGAGCCTGTTGACCGCCGGGCGGCTCCCGAAGGGCGACGCCCTGGCCGCCGCCAGGCTGGCCGGCATCCTGGCGACCAAGCGCGTCGGCGAATGGATACCCCTGTGCCATCCGCTCCCCGTGGACTCGGCCGAGGTCCGGCTGAAGCCCTCGCGCGGGGGGGTGGACGTGGAGGCCACGGTCAGGGCCACCGCGCGCACGGGAGTGGAGATGGAGGCTCTTACGGCGGTGGCCGCGGCCTGCCTGACCCTGTACGACATGGCCAAGTCGGAGGATCGGGCCATGACCATCGGGCCGATCTTCCTGCAGGAGAAGCTCGGCGGGCGGTCCGGGCATTATCGCCGGGGACGCCGCGCGCCATGAGGCCGCGGGTCGCGGTGCTCACGGTCAGCGACCGCTGCTCCAGGGGGGAGCGGCAGGATCTGGGCGGCCCGGCCGTCGCCGCGGCCGCCGAGGCCCTCGGCTGGGAGGTCGTCCGCCGGGACCTCGTCAGCGACGACGTCGGCCCCATCGCCGAGAAGCTGAAGTCCTGGTGCGACGGGCCCGGAGCCCCGGATGCGGTCTTGACGACGGGAGGCACCGGGATCTCGTCTCGGGATGTGACGCCGGAGGCGACGCGCTCGGTGGTCGAGAAGGAGCTCCCCGGGCTCGCGGAGCGCATGCGCCGCCTCGGCGAGGCCTCCACGCCCTTCGCGGCGATCTCCCGGGGCGTCTGCGGCACCCGTGGCCGGACCCTGGTGGTGAACCTGCCGGGCAGCCCGAAGGGCGCCAAGGAGTCCCTGGAGGCTTTGGCGCCGGTCATCCCGCACGCCGTCGGCATGCTCCGGGGCGAAGACCACTAGCACTCGCATGCGCGACGACCGGGAGATGCCGCTGGTCGAGCATCTCGAGGAGCTGCGGCGGCGCCTCATCATCAGCCTCTGCGTCTTCGCCGCGTGCACGGCCGCGCTCTGGGGAGCCTCGGGGACGATCCTCACGTGGCTCGCCGAGCCCGCCGGCGGGCTCGTGTTCCTGGCCCCGACCGAGGCCTTCTTCACGCGCCTCAAGGTGGCGATGTTCGGGGGGTTCCTCCTGGCGCTGCCCGTGGTCCTGTATCAGGCTTGGGCCTTCACCGCCTGCGCGATGGGCGAGGGCCTGCGCAGGACCGTGACGGTGCTGCTGCCTCTGTCCTACCTGATGTTCATGGGAGGGGCGGCCCTCTCCCTCTTCGTGGTGGTCCCCGCGGCCCTGCGCTTCCTGACGGCCTGCGGCACCGGGAACGTCCGGCCGATGCTGGCGGTCGGCTCCTACGTCGAGTTCGCGGCCGGGCTGTCGCTGGCCTTCGGCGTCGTGTTCCAGCTGCCCCTGGTCCTGACCGCCCTCCACCGCGCGGGGCTGGTGACCAAAGCGATGCTCGCCGACCGGCGTCCCTACGTCTATTTCGGAGCTTTCGTGGCCGCGGCGGTCCTGACCCCGGGGCCCGACGTATTCTCGCAGCTCGCCCTCGCGCTGCCCGCGCTGGTGCTCTTCGAGCTGTCGCTGCTGGCGATGCGGAGGGCTACTTGAGGACGTCGTCCAGGAACGACGACATGGCGCTCCAGGAGCGCCGGTCCGCCCGCTCGTCGTAGGCCTCGCCCTTCGAGCGGTCCGAGCCCGAGTCCGGGTTCGTGAAGCCGTGGAGCGCCCCGCCGTAGACGACCATCTCCCACTCGGCGCCCGCGCGCCGCATCTCCTCTTGGAAGGCCGCGGCCTGCTGGGGGGGCACCCGCGGGTCGTCGGCGCCGTGGAGGACCAGGACCTTCGCGGCCAGGGGAGCCGTCGCCGGGGTCCCGGGCGACAAGATGCCGTGGAAAGTGACCACCGCGCGCAGGTCCGCGCCGCCGCGCGTCAGCTCCAGGGCGACCGCCCCGCCGAAGGAATACCCCACGACCGCCAAGCGCCGACTTTCCACCAGGCGATGGCAGCGCAGGGCCTTCAGCCCCGCCTCGGCGCGCCGCCGGAGCAGGGCTCGGTCGCCCAGGAGGCGTTCCTCGACCGCGTCCGGGGTCTCCGACGAGTCCTTGCCGCACATGTCCAGAGCGAAGGCGACGTAGCCGGCTCGGGCCAACTGGGCGGCGCGGCGGCGGGCGTAGGGATCGAGGCTGCGGGCGGAGTTGGCGACGAGCACCCCCGGGCGGCGGCGGGGAGACGACGCGTCGTAGACGAGCGTGCCCTCGTAGAGGAGCTCGCCGTCCTTGTATTCGATGTTCTCCGCGTGCAGGGATTGGACCATGGCTTCAGCGCATGTGCCAAGGCATGCCTTGGGAGTCCTCATGGACGCAGTCGACGAAGATGTGCCCGTGGCAGGAGGCCGCGGGGTCCGCGACATATCCCCAGCGCCCGGTGTCCCGGAGGCGGTCCGAAAGCACTTCCTCGTCGCGCGAGGCGGGGCCCGCGCAGACCTCTCCGGAGTAGACCTCGACCTCCTCGCTGGGAAGATGCGTCGCGACGCGGACCGGGATCATGGCGCCGAGATACTTGGGGACCAGGGCCCTCGGGTCGCTGGGATAAAGTCCGGCGGTGTCGGCCTTGTGGGCGGCGAGACCGGCCCGAAGCGACTTCAAGGCCAGGAGCGTGGCCTCCTCGTCGGCCAGGGCTCCCACCTTCGCGAGCCGCGGTTCCGCGAAGCGCAGGGCCATGCCCAAGGCGAAAGCGGCGACGGGCAGGGCCGCGAAAGCCGTGACGACGCCGCGGCGCAGGCGGCCCGGCTTCCCTGGGAACACGACCCGGGTGCCCGCGAGGAGATCATGGAGGGCCCGCTTATCCCGCCGGAAGGCCGCGGCCGCCAGGCCCAGGAAGAGCGGGAGCGCCGAAGGGATGTAGCACAGCCATCTCAGGAACGCCTGCCCGACCCCGACGGGGGAGCCGTCGGCGGCGACCACCGCCACGCCCGCCGCCATCTTCCCCACCGTCCGGCCGCCGCACAGCGCGGTCATCAGGGTGAAGTAGGCCGCCGAGCAGGCGATCGCGAGCAGCAGGCAGGCGCCGAAGGGCACGCCGAGGGACGGCAGCCGCCAGACGAGGGACTGGGGGACGCCGAGCAGCACGGCGTCGATCAGGAAGGCCCCGGCTCTGATCCAAAAGCCCGCCGGGCGGGGGCCTTGCGGGGGGGAAGCATCCGGCTGGGCGTCTGGGGTCATGCAAAAAAAGTGCGCTCGACAGGAATCGAACCTGTATCTCTGGCTCCGCAGGCCAGTGCTCGATCCATTGAGCTACGAGCGCAGGGGATACGAAACACGCGGAACACGATTATAACTTAATTTCGCGGGGCCAATCATCAGTCTTGCGGCCCGCCTGCCGGAGAAGTAAAGTATCAGCACCAAGGAGCACTAACCTCTTGAAGACAACCATCGCTCGGAGTTGGGCAGCCGTCTGTCTCGCGTCCCTGGCCGCTTGGGCCTGGGCCGACTCGAACGTTCCCGCGACGCCCGCCGAGGCGGCGCCGGCGCAGGTCGCACCCGCGCAGTCGCCGCAGGCGGGACAGCCGGCCCTGGACAAGCGGGCCATCCTGGAACATGTCCGGGCCGCCTATGATTTCTCCCCGGCCGTCCAGCTCGAACTCGGGGACCCCGTGGACGTAGAGGTGGAGGGCTTCCGGCGGCTGAGCCTCAAGATCAGCCTCGGCGAAATGGGACAGACGGAGAAGCTGTATCTGTCCAAGGACGGCCGCTTCTACCTCCTGGGCGGGTTCAAGGACCTGCGCGTGCATCCTTACGAGGAGCGCATGTCCAAGATGAGCATCAAGGAGACGGCCCTGCGTGGCAAGGCCCAGGCCCCCGTGGTGGTCGCCGAGTTCACGGATTTCGAGTGCCCCTACTGCCGCAAGGGCTACCTGATCATGCGCGACGGGATCATGAAAGAGTTCCCGGACCAGGTCCGGTGGGTCTATAAGGCCCTGCCCCTGAAGTCCATCCATCCCTGGGCCGAGCCGGCCGCCGTCGCGGTCGAATGCGCCAAGCGGCAGGGGCACGACAAGTTCTGGAGCCTGCACGACGCGATCTTCGACGCCCAGGAGTCCATCACGCCCGGGAACTACGAGGAGAAACTCCAAACCTTCGCGAAGGCCGCCAAGCTCAACATGGCCAAGTTCAACGCCTGCTACGACAAGAAGGAGAGCCTTCCCGACGTCGAGCGGGACATGAAGGAGGCGGGGGAGCTCGGCATCCAGAGCACACCGAGCTTCATGGTGAACGGCCGCATGGTCCCTGGGGCCGACTATAACGCCCTGAAGGGGGCCGTCGAAGGGTTCTTGAAAAAAGGCAAGTAGAGGCTCCGTGGCCCCGTCGGCCCTCCTCTGTCTTCTGCTCGCCGGGGCCGCGGGAGCCGCTCCGCCGGACGAGGCCTGGCTGGAGCGGGCCTCCGCGGACCTCGCCGCCGAGGCGGCCTCACTGCGCGGCGAGCGCGCCTGGGCCCCGGCCGTCCAGGAATTCCTGCTGAGGCGGTACGCGCAGACCCGGGATCCCGGAGCGCTGGCCCAGGCTTCCCGCTCGCTGGCGGAGCTCGCGGTCTCCGGCGCCCGCGACCACATCGGCGGAGGGTTCCTCGGGTCCGGCCGCGAGAAGACGCTCCGCGACAACGCCGAGCTGGCCTCGGTCTACCTCGACGCCTACCAGGCCGGCAAGGACCCGAACACGGCCCGCGTGGCCCGCGAGACGCTCGACTACATCCTGCGGGACTTGGCCCGCAAGGACGGAGGCTTCTACGCCTCCGAGCGCGGCGGACAGCCGTATTATCTCTGGAGCCGGAAGGAGATCGAAAGGGTCCTGGGGGCCTCGGTCGCCGAGATGTTCTGCTATCGCTACGGCGTGACATCCGAGGGCGGCATGCCGTACGAAGCGAAGACTGCGGCCGAGACGGCGGCGAAGTTCGGACGCTCCGAAGGGGAAGTCGGACGCACGCTCGGCGTCGCCCGCGAGAAGCTCCGGCTCGCCCGGGCCAAACGGCCCCGGCCTTCCCGGGACGCGGAGGTCGTCGCCGCGTCGAACGGACTCATGGTCTCCGCGCTCGCCCGCGGCTACCAGGTGCTCGAGGAGAAGTCCTACCTCGAGGCTGCGGAGCGGACCGCGCGCTTCCTCCATAAGGGGCTCTACGACCCCAAGGCCCGCCGGCTCCGGCACGCCTGGCGAAAGGGTGCGGAAGGGGGCTCCGCGGCGGACTACGCTTTCCTCGCGCAGGGCCTCCTGGACCTCTACGAGGCCTCCTTCGACCCGGACTGGCTCGACTGGGCGCTCGAGTCGAGCCAGTCCCTCGAGGAGACGACCCCCGACGGCGGGGGAGCCGAAGCGGATTCCGTCAGGACGCGCAACCTCCTGCGCCTTTCCCAGTTCTTCGGTCGGCCGGACCTGCGGGCCGCGGCGGAGCGGGTCCTATCGAAGGTCCCGGACGTCGCTGGCTCGCCGCCGGAGAAGGCCCGTCGGCTCAGCGTGCTCGGGACGGCCCTGTCCCGGCCCCGGCAGATCGTCATCTCCGGAGTCCTCGACGATCCCGGCACGCGGGAGATGCTGCGCGCGGTCCACGCGCGCTACCTGCCCGACAAGATACTCATGGTGGTGCCGCCGGGCCCCGTCCAGAAGAAGCTCGCGGTCCGGATCGCGGCCTTGAAGGGCATGACGCCCATCGGCGGGAAGCCGACCGCCTATATCTGCGTCGACTTCGCCTGCGAACTCCCCAGCAACGACCTGCGCGCCGTCGAGGGGATGCTGGACGGGAAGGGCGTCGGAGAGGCGCTCAGGAAACGCCTTCCGTAAGACCCCCGCCCGGGGGTTCGGCTATTTGCCGGCGAGCTTCTCATCGATGATCCGGCGCACCTCGGCCGGCTGGTAGCTCCGCAGGCGACGGCCGTTGACGAAGAATGTCGGGGTCCCCGTCACGCCGAGGCTGTCCGCCTCCCGGATCTCGGCGTCCACAAGGGACTGGGACTCCTTCTTGTCGAAGCAGGCCGCGAAGCGCGTGCCGTCCACGCCGGACTCCTTGGCCACGCCCAGGGCCTTCTCCCGGAGGTTCTGAGGAGAGATGCTGTTCGCCTGGCGGAACATCGCGGCGATGAAGCCCATGTAGGCCTCCGGCTTGATCCTGCCCGCGCAGGCGGCGGCGATCGCCGCGTCGTAGGCCCACGGGTGGATGTTCCGGAGGGGATAGTGTTTGAAGACCCAGCGCACCTTCTTCCCGTAGGCCGGCATCACGTCGCCCGACACTAGGGAGTGGGCCTTCTCGCAGAAGGGGCATTCGAGGTCGGAGTACTCGACGAGCAGCACCGGGGCGTCGGCGGGGCCCGAAGACGGGGTGTCCTTGAGATTCATCTTGGAGAGGGCTTCCCTCTCCGGGTCCACGGAGGCGTCCTGCGCGGGCCCGTAGACCACGTAGCGGCCGTCGTCGCTGACCAGGATAGGCGGCGCCGCCGGCTGGTCCTTTCCCACCGATATGGGGATCCTCAGCGCGGGGACCGAGCTCTGCGTCGTCTCGAAGACGTCCGAGAGGATGTAGCTCCGCCCGTCCATTGAGACCAGGATCGGCATCACCTGCCGCTGCTCCCCCTCGCCGAGCTCGAAGGTCCCCGAGAGCATCCCCTTGATCGGGGACGGCTTGAGGCCGCTGATCAGCAGTTTGGCCGAGGACGGGGTGCTGTACGTCTTGTGGATGTGGTCGTAGAGCTTCTGCAGGTCCACCTTCTCGGCCGGGTCGGCGCAGCGAGCGGCCGTCAGGAAAGCGAGCAGGAGCACGGCGGAAATCGCGAGTATGCGCATGGGCCTATCCTACCAAACTTTCGGCCGCACGCCGATGCCGGAGCGGACGGGGCGCAGGTCGTACAGGCCCCCTCGAAGGATCCGGAGTCCCCGCATGGGGTCTCGGCCGAAGAAGAGGGGGGTGTCCAGGTCGATGAAATCGAAGCCCCCGAGGCCCGCCGCGAGGTGGGCCGAGCAGCCCATGGCCAGGCGCGACTCGATCATCCCGCCGATCATCAGGCGCAGGCCGGCGGCCCTCGCGATGCGCGCCATGCGCAGGCTCTCGAAGATCCCGCATTTCATGAGCTTGAGGTTGACGACTTGCACCGCCCTCGCCCGGACCAGGCGCAGCACCGCCTCCGCGGAGACGGCCGATTCGTCGGCGGCCACCGGCACGCGCCCTCGCCGGGACACCGCGGCCAGGCCCCTCAGGTCGGCGGCGGGTACGGGCTGCTCGAACAGGGCCGGCCGGACGCCCCGGCGCCCGAGCCGGTCCAAGAACCGCAGCGCCTCGGCGGCGTCATAGCCGGCGTTGCCGTCGACGATGAGGCGGGCCCGGGGCGCCTGCGCCGCGGCCGCCAGGACCCGCTCGGCGTCCTCCTCGACGGAGGCGCCCACCTTGATCTTGAGCGTCCGTATGCCCCAGTCGGTCAGGCGCCGGGCCGCCCGGGCGGCCGCGGCGGCGGGGACGATGGGGATGGTGACGTCCGTCCACACGCGGTCCGAGGCGCCGCCGAAGAACACTCTTAAGGGCAGGTGTCTGCGGCGGCAGAAGGCGTCCAGGAGCGCCATCTCGATCCCCGCGCGGGCGCAGGCCCTCTCCGGTATGCGCCTGGCCAGCCCGGCCGACGTCCCCTCCAGGGCCCCGGCGGGCCGGCCCTCCAGCCAGCCCCGCTGGGAGCGGACGGCCCGGAGCGTCAGGGCCTGCGTCTCGCCGTTGAATGCCGGGAAAGGGGCGCACTCCCCCCAGCCGACGGTCCCGTCCTCGAGCCGCGCGCGCACGAGGACGTTCCGGACGCGGGACTGGGAGCCCCCGGCGATGCCGAACGGCTCGCGGAGGGGCAGGTCGAGCGCCCGGGCCTCGACCGCGGCGATCCGCGTCATCCAGGGTCGGGGCCTTCGTGCCGGGCCGGCTTCAGCAGCGATGCGTACTCGCTCCGGTAGATGTTGATGAAGGTGAGGACCAGCGCGATCACGACGGGCCCCACCAGGATGCCCGAGGCGCCGTAGACCTTGAGGCCGCCGAGCATGCCGAAGAAGAGGAGCATGAGGGGCAGGTTCGCCTTGGAGCTGATGAGCATCGGCCGGACGAAGTTGTCGACGGCGAACACCAGCGCGACGTTCCACGCCGCGACGCACAGCGCCTTCTCGTAGGCGCCGGCCACGGACAAGCCGACCGCGGCCAGCACCCAGATCGCGGTCGCGCCGATGATGGGGATGGGGGAGAGGATCATGGTCAGCACCCCCAGGAGGACGGGGAACGGGACCTTGAAGAGCACGTAGCCTAGGGCGCTGATGCTCCCCTGCAGAAGGGCGACGATGAGGACGCCGCGCACGACCGCGTAAAGCGTGAGCTCGAGCCGGTCGAGGATGACTTGCTTGTGGGCCGGTCCCATGGGGACGAGTTCGGCCAGGCGGTGGACGGCCCGCCGGCCGTCCCGCAGGAAGAAGAACAGGGCGAAGACGAGGACGAGGGCGTTGAACGCCAGGAGCACCGCGTTCTTCAATAGGGCGCCGGCCAGGCCCGCCGCGTCCTTGCTGAGGTCCTCGAGGCTCGTGAGCGCGATGTCCCGCAGGTCGATGTTCCAGGCGTCGAACATGGGGTTGACCTGGTCCCAGACGGCCACGGCCCTCTCGGGGAGCTGCTCCTTGACGCCGCCCTCGGCGCCGGCCAGGCGGACCTTCTCCTGGAGGTGCGGATAGATGCCGGCCATCTCCTTGACGGATATCCGGCCCAGGATGAACACGGGCACGAGCACCACGACCGCCACGGCCGTCGTCGTGATCCCGGCGGCGAGGTTCGGGCGGCCGTCCAGTCGCCGGAGGACCCGATCGTGCACGGGATAGACGAGGAAGGCGAGCAGGGTGGCGCCCAGCAGGGCCACGTAGAAGGGGGAGAGGATGCGCAGCGTCTGCCACAGAAGGAATAAGAAGGCCCCGAAGAAGAAGTATTGGACCAGGCGGTGCCGGCCCATGGCCTCGGCGAGGATGCGAGCCCCTTCCCTCCCCGCCGCCTCAGCGGTGGTCATATTCCGTCTGGCAGTAGTCCGAGAACTCGAAGCCCGCCACGCCGAGCCCCTCCTCCAGAGGCATGAGGACCAGCTCGTGCATGTCCCATTTCCTGTTCTTGGTGAGGTAGTGGAGCCGGGGGGACTCCACCTCGACGTAGCTGCGGTCCTCGTCGTCCCACTGGACGTCCGTGTTGGCGTTGCCGGCGTGCAACCAGGCGCTGTCCTGCTGGATGTACAGGCGGCCGGAGCCGTCCGGGGGGGGGGCCAGGATGCCCAGGGCCTCGGCGCCCTGGTAGATGAGGCGCAGGCGGGACTTCATGTCGCGCCCGGTCCCCGCGAAACGGAGCGCTTCGGCCTCCGGGCGCCAGAGGCCCATGGTGCCCACCTCGCCGTCGCGGGTCTTGATCAGCGTCAGCAGCTCGTGCGGGCGGATGGCGACGGTCGTCTTCCCCCGCGAGCCCCCGAGGTAGAAGGGCTTGGTCGCGTCCTGGCACTCGAGGCGCGGGGAGTCCTTGGGGACCTTGTAGCCCTTCGGCGCGTCGTAGCCGTTGAAGCGCCCGAGGGCGAGGAGGATCTCCTCCTCGAACTCCCGGTAGCCGCCCTCGCCGACGCGGTCGTGGATGATGTTCCCCCGATGGTCGATGAGGAAATGCGCGGGCCAGCCGTCGTTGTTGTAGCCCTTCCAGAGCCGGCGGTCGGTGTCGATCAGGACGGGGAACTTGATCTCCAGGCGCCGGATGGCCTGGCGGACCGCCCTGGGGTCCCGGTCGAAGCCGTAGTCCGCGTCGTAGATGCCGATGATCATGAGCCCTTCGAGGGCGTAGCGGTCCCACCAGCGCTTGAGGATCGGCAGGGTGCGGATGGAGTTGGCCGTGTTGCCGTTGAAGAACGTGACGAGCACGACCCGCCTGCCCCGCAGGCGCTTCATGGTGAAAGGGGAGGCGTTGACCCAGGCGGAGCCCTGGGGGAACTCCGGCGCGGGGGGCGTGATGGGGCGGACCGCGGAGGCGGCGGAGGGGAGCCAGAGGACCGCGGCGGCCGCCAGGCCCGCGAGGAGGAGTCTCCTAGCCACGCTCGCCCGCGGGAGCCGGATGGTCGAGGACCGTCTTCTCGAGCCCGAACACGAAGGCGAGGAGGGCGGTCCGCATCCACATCCCATTGCGCTCCTGCCTCCAGTAGACGGCCCGCGGATCGCCGTCGATCTCGGTCGCGATCTCCTCGCGCCGGGGCAGCGGGTGCATGATGAGCGCGTGGGGCTTCATCGTCTTGAGATGCTCTCCCTTCAGGTAGAAGGGGGAGTAGTCGACCTTCTTCGACTCGCCGGAGGTGTCGTGCTCGTCCTGGATCCGGGTCATGTAGACCGCGTCGGCGTCCGGGAGGATGCTGTGGAACTCCTCGGTCTGCCGGTAGTGGATCATATGGCGGTCCAGGAACTCGAGGATATCGGGCTCCATGCGGAAGGCCTCGGGGGCCGCGAAGGTGAGGCGCACGTCCGAGAAGTTCTTCATCAGGTACGAGAGGGACCGGACCGTGCGGCCGCGCTTGAGGTCGCCGACCATCACGATGTGCTTGCCGTCGATGCCGCCCGGGAGGTAGCGCTGGAGCGTGTAGATGTCGAGCAGGGCCTGCGTGGGGTGCTGGTCGGCCCCGGAGCCCGCGTTGACGACGGGGACCGGCCGGTGGGCTCGGTTGAGCGTCCAGGCGGCTTTCTCGGCCAGGCCCGCGACGTGGTGGCGCATGATGATGAGGTCCACGTAGCTCGCGAAGGTGAGCATGGTGTCCTCGAAGGACTCCCCCTTGATCTGGGACGAGGTCTTCAGGTCGCGGATCTCGAGGACCTTGATGCCCAGGATGTGGCAGGCGCTCATGAACGAGAGGAACGTCCTCGTCGAGGGCTGGGAGAAGTAGAGCATGGCCCGCCGGTGGGCCAGCAGGGACTGCAGGAAGTCGTCCCCCTCGCGCACCTTGGTGATGGCGCGCATGTGGTTGGCCAGGCGGATGAGGCGGTCTAGGAGGTTGCGGTCGAACTGCTGGGAGAACAGGCAGTCGTAGATGCGGCCGTCCCTCGAGAAGGTGTGCAGCTTGGTCGAGATGTCGGCTTTATAAAAGGTCTCCCACTCGTTATGGCCCATGGTCTTCCCCTGGTGCGCGGGCTGGATCTCCGTGTTTGCGCTCATCGTCTGCTCCCCTTGGCCGCGGCTCGGCCGTAGTCGTCCTCGACGCGGACGATGTCGTCCTCCCCGAAGTAGCTGCCGAGTTGGACCTCGATGAAGACGAGGTCTCTCCTGCCCGGATTGGCCGCGCGGTGGAGTGCCCCCTTCGGGATCTTGATGGTGCCGCCGGGGCTCAAGGGGACGGTCCGTCCGTCGAGGGTGACGCGCGCCCTGCCTTGGGCCACGGTCCAGTGTTCCTGCCGGAAGGCGTGCTTCTGGTAGCTGAGACGCTTGCCCGGACGGACCACGATGCGCTTGACCTTGTAGGCCGGCTCCTCCAGAAGGACTTCCCAGCGGCCCAGGGTC
>Ga0265297_10010083_pt1 | contig 11966 bp, 13 predicted proteins | sample Munlanlwell13791_FD_192502 | JGI IMG/M metagenome (GOLD analysis project Ga0265297, IMG submission 192502) | Leachate microbial communities from a municipal landfill in Southern Ontario, Canada - Leachate well 137-91 | ecosystem: Engineered > Solid waste > Landfill > Unclassified | place...
TGCGCTTCTCGGGTTCTTCCCAGGGATGGCATCCGACGCTAAAATCACGCAGTCCCAGTCATACTGGAGGGGCGAGGCAAGGCCGTTCGCGATTCTGGAGCATGCTGTTTCTACCGCAGGAGTGGCTTCGGTAGTCATGCAGAACGTCGACGCTTCAGGCACCATGACAATCAGGGGGGTCTCGATTGGAAACAACACCACGACAAGCGGGCTGTCCACTTCGTTCGCGCCGGGAGAGGTCAAGACAGTCACAGTAGGGGCGGTTGGAACCGGAACATCCGGCAACGTCTACGACCTGAACGTGACCATCACCTATGACTCGCCGTCCCTGACCGGGCTCAAGCAGTACGGCGCCAAGAACATAATGGGCAAGTACACGTAAGGCACTCTTCTTTTTCCTTCTTTTTTCTTTCAAGCCCCCCAGCTTTGCTTCAGCCGGCCTGGCAGCCCCTTGCGCGTCCTGGCGCCTGCCGGCACAAATCTTTTTATATCATCATTCCCAATGCACAGCCTGGAGGATGTTCAAATGGCATATGTGGAGCAGGAATCGGTTGGATTGCGCTTGGGTGCGATTGCAGGCACATTGAGGGGGCAAGGCGCCACCGAATACCTGGTCCTTCTGGCGGTCGTCCTCATCGTTGCACTGGTTTCAATCTCCCTTCTCGGGTTCTTCCCAGGGATGGCATCCGACGCCAAAATCACGCAGTCCCAGTCATACTGGAGGGGCGAGGCAAGGCCGTTCGCGATTCTGGAGCACACGGTCGCAGGCTCAACAGGGGTTGCCACCATCGTTATCCAGAACGTGGACGCCATGGGAACTTACACAATGACAAATCTCACAATCAATGCGAGCAAATGGAACACAACCTCTACACCGTTCGCCCCGGGCGAAGTGAAGAACCTCCGTTTCACCGGCTCACAGGTGCTGCCAACCGGGACTTCAGGGGACACTTATGATTTTCCGGTCATAATCACCTATACTTCCCCGAACAACCTTGTGATGAAGCAGCACGGCGCCAAGAACATAATGGGCAAGTACACATAAAGCCGATTTATTTTTTCTTCCCCCCCATTCTCTTCCTTCAATCCAGCGCAAGCCATAAGAGCTTCCCGCCGTCTTTCCTGTAGCGCGCAGGCTTCCCAACCATCCCGGCTGCCTTTATGGAGAATAGGGTGGCGGGCTTCACCCCCTCTGGGACAACCTTCACCCCCAAAAGCAAAAGTGCGTCTTTTTGGGGAAGCGAAAACTCTGCGCCATCTATGGCAATAACCGCATTGCCGCCAGCAATCTCCATTTTCGTTATCTTCCCTTCAGCATCTTTTTTTGCGCCCAGCCTGACCATGCGCGAGCTTGCGTTGAAGTGGAGCTCGCCATTCTTGGAAAGCACATTTTCCAGCCTGATTCTGTCCCCTTCTTCCGGCTTTGCCGCAATGAAGCTTCCGCCCCAGACCACCACGCGCCTGCATTCGGCCCCATCGCACAATAGAAATGAGGAAAAGAAGCGTTTTTCTCCGGTCTTTTTGTCGGCGTATTCCTTGTCGGGCATGGCGTCCTTTGCCGCCCCCTCGACCGCACAGGTCCCGTTCCCAATGCCTGAAAGCGGCACAGTCTTCACTCCCCCGATTTTGGCAATGCCGCCGCCCCTGCCTATCGATATCTCGCCTAAGCGGAAATAGGCCCCCTTAACCTCAACCTCATCTCCTTGCCCGATGTTTCCGCTTTCCACAATCGAGACCTGCTCGTTCCATAAAAGAACGGTGGCGTCGCCTTCCCCTCCCATGTCGGATACATGGAGCCGGACCGTCTTGCCGCTTCCGCCCCCGTACGGCTGCACCGGGAAAACCCGGTCCACCCTTGCCCGGAAAGAGAAGGGCAAGGAGGCGCCGCCTGCCTTTGAGAGCGGAATAGGCAAGTCGACCTCCACCCCGTTCTGCCTGCACAAAAGCCGCACCGCAGCCGCGCGCGTGAGAAGCCCGCCGAACTCCGCGATTTTCCCGGCTATCTGCCCTTCCATCCCGGAGCCCAGCCTTCCGAGAAGCAGCCTTTCCTGTTCCTTTTCCATCCGAATCGCCCGGGTTTGAAGTTTGCAAATCTTCGCCCCCAACGTTTAAAACCTATGGCGGAATTACCTTTTCATGCAACCGGGGATTGTGGCAATCGGGCACGCGGTTTACGACATACGCAACTACATAGAGGCTTTTCCGGAGCCGGACCGCACCGCAGTCATGCGCATGCACCCTTCTGCAAGCGGCGGCGGCTCGGCGGCAAACGTGGCCGTCAACCTCTCAAAGCTCGGCTTCCCATCAGGGCTGATTGCGAATGTGGGCAACGACAGGCACGGCAGATTCCTGCTATCCGACCTCAAGGGATTCGGGGTGGACACTTCCCAGGTGAAGGTGTTCAGCGGAATGACCGGCTTGTCCGTGATAATGATAGACTCCCAGGCAGAGGTCCGCGTGTTCGAGGACCTCGGCGTTGCTGACCGGCGCAGGGCGATTGACCCGGATTACATAAGGGGGTCGGATTTCCTCCACATGAGCGGCTGCGGGCTCCACCTCCTCGATTCCGCAAGCAAAATCGCGCACAAGGCCGGAATCCCAATCTCATTCGACCCGGGCAGGGCGGCATCGCGCTTCGGCGAGCGCAAGCTGTCGCAAATACTCGGCCGATGCGATTTCCTCATAATAAACCGCAAGGAGCTCTTCTCGATAACCGGCTCGCGCGAAGAATCCGCGGTTTCTGCCCTTGCAAAAAAATACGGCCTTATCTGCGTGATAAAGCAGGGCGCAAGGGAGGCAATCGTCAAATCAAGAGAGGAGCCCCCGTTTTCCGTGGCGCCGTTTAAGGTCAAGCCGATGGACACGCTCGGGGCAGGGGACGCGTTCTGCGCAGGCTTTATCGCGGGGATAAGCGAGAAAAAGTCCCTTTACGAGGCAGTTCGGCTCGCTAACGCAACCGCAGCGGCAAAAGTGCTCCGCAAGGGTGCGCAGTCGCTCCCCTCACGCCGCTTCATAACCGAAAAATTCAAGGCATAGGTATCCATATGGAAAAGACGTTGTCCGTGCTGGTGATTGCGAACAGGCGCAAGCCCCTGGCAAAAAAGATGAAGGCGGAAATAGGGCGTTTCCTCATTTCCAACAATGCAAGGCTCTGCGGCGCGAAAGGAAAGCCAGGGCTCGTGGTGAGCGTGGGAGGGGACGGCACCGTCCTTTTCGGGAAAAGGCACTACGGAATCCCATATTTTGCAATCGGCAGCAAGACAAGCTTCCTATGCCAGTCCGATTTTTCAAACTGGAAGCTGCGCCTTTCCCGCGCCATTTCCCGCCTTCGCTTCGATCGGCGCCTTCTTCTCGAAGGCAGGCTGGATGGAATGCCCCTTCCCTTGGCGCTCAACGAAATCGGGATAAGGAACCCGCAGCCGCGCATCCTCCCCATCCATCTTCATTCCGGGAAAAGGCATTACGCATTCCGCGCGGACGGCGTCCTTTTTTCCACCCCCACAGGCTCGCCCGCATACTGCTACTCTTGCGGGGGGAGGGAGATGGAACCTTCTGACTCGCGCTACCAGGCAGTCGCAATCTCCCCGTTCCGCCGCCTGTTTTCCCCGAAGGTTTTCCCGAAGGGCACCACCTGCACAATCAGGATTTCGGGCGGCGAGCGTGCGCAGCTTTTCATAGACGGGCAGCCTTTCGGCCCCTTCACCACAAAAAACGTTCTGAGGGTGAAAGGAAGCAAAACCCAGTTCCTTTTTGCCAAATCCGACTGATGGGCGCCAGCCGCAATCCAAAATCCACAAGGGCCAGCTTTACGCAAGGAGCATCTTAAGGTAAAAAAGAGGGTCGGTCGCCTTGCGTTTGGCTTCCCGGCTTGCAATCATGGAGCCAAGCTCCTTTTGCACCCATGCGCTTTTTTTCGCCTTCCCTATAACCAAATCCAATAGCCAGCCTGTTTTCCCAAGGCGCTGCATCGCATAGCTTGTTCCGACATCCGCGCCGATTTCCTTCCAAAGGGCCTTTTCATAGCGCAGGCAATCCTCCTTTTCCACCCTGCCCTTCCCCATGAGCGCGGCCCCCAGGACATCGGCGGCAATCTTCCCGCTTTTCATCCCGTTTCCGACCCCTTCCCCGGAAAACGGGTCTACGAGTGAGGCGGCATCGCCGATAAGCACAAGCCCTTCGCCTGCGCACCTTCTCCTGGCTGATGCCAGCGGCAGCGTCCACCCGCCGATTTTCCCCTTCATTCTCGCGGAGCCGAACCTCCCGCGAAACCTCGGGTTTTCCATGCATGCGCCAAGCACCATCTCAAGATTCACCCTCCCTTTCACAATATCAGAAACAAGCATCCCGACCCCCACATTGGCCTCCGTTTTTGAGAGCGGGAAGATCCAAAAATAGCCGGGCATGCATTCGGGCAGGAAATGGACCTCCACATTCCCCCTAAGCCCTCCGACGCCATCATAATACGCGCGGACGGCGGAGCAGCTGTGCTTTTGGCCAAGCCTGAAAAGCCCTGCCTTTCTTGCGACCACCGAGTTCGCGCCATCCGCGCCAACCACGACTTTCGCGCGGATTTCGCACTCCCCGCCTTTCTTGCCTTTTGCCTTGACTCCAACGGCCCTGCCATTTTCAAATGCCAAATCAACAACTTCGGTTTCTTCGCGCGTTTCGCACTCCTTTTTGGCAAGCGAAAAGAGAAGCGAATCGAATTCCTGCCGCTTGCAGACGAACCCCCTGGCCATCTCGCCAGCATCGGAAAGCGGAATTTCCACCTCGGCGCCGCCGGGCGAGGAGAACACTATCCCCGAGCTTCGGGCAAACCCCATTTTCCTAAGCCCGTCCACCAGCCCGAGCTCGGAAAGAACCCCGAGGGCCTTGCCGCCTATCGCATCCCCACACACCTTGTCCCTGGGGAAACGGGACTTGTCCATAAGGAGCACCTTTGCCCCTTTCCTTGCAAGAAGGGCTGCGCATGAGGAGCCGGATGGGCCTGCGCCAACCACTATCGCGTCATATCCGCCATTCGCCATGCCGTTTTTTCAGACAGCAAGCTTTTTAAACAAGTTGTGTCAGAAAAATAAATAAGATGTTTTTATTGCTTGCTTAGGGGCGCATTTGCATGGCAAAAACAATATTCCCATTCGCACTGTTCCTGCTGTTCTTACCCATTCTGCCTGCGGCAGCAGTCCCAAACCAGCCTGTTTTCATGGCATCGTCAGAGTATGCGGGAGGATTCTCCAAGTCGTTCAGGGTTTACGGGTATGTGGGCGAAAGCGGCGCGGAGGAATACCTGACGGAGATCACGCTTGCCTATCGCCATCCCGGGCCGAACCAAACGCTTGCGGATTTCACCATCGAGGACAGCGTGCCCCGGTCGGTGGTTTCCCAGCCAAGCCAGATAGTCTTCATCACCCCTCCTGCCGGCATGAATTCGAACTCAAGCGGGAGTTTCTCATTCTCTTGGCATGTCAAGTCGATTTCAAAAGGCGAGGAAAAGAAGTTCACTTACCGCTTTTACCGCGCGGCGACGCCCAGCATGATATCCCAATTCGCGCCGCCGAGCCTGGCGCCAGGCGCGAGGAGCGGGCAAGCGCAGCCGGCTGCAAAGCCCGCCGATACCGCCGCATCATCTTCAGATGCCAGCCTCATCGGCTCACCGCTATCTTACGTATGCATAGGCGCGGCAAGCATGTTCTTCCTTCTCCTGGCGCTCTCGCTGGTATTCAAAAAGCAGCAGAAAAAACAGTAAATCCGCTTAAAAGACGAAGAGCCAAATTACCGGTCTTCCGGGCGGAAATAATCCCAATACGCATTCTCCCTGCTTTCATTAAGGCTTCCAATATACCCATGCATAGGGTCCAATATGAAAACTTCGCCAGAACTCGAAGTGTATCTGCACCAGGCATGCGCCCCGATTTCCAGCCCGTTTCTGTCAACGCTCGCGGTTCCGCGTATATGCCCTTCTTTTTTGAACATTTCAAGAAGGGCGGTGCAGGCAAGCGAAACATGCCGGCAGACGCCTGTCCCTTCCGCTATGAATACATCTAGCGCTATTTTTTGATCCGGGCCCACACCGTATTTTGCCAAAAGCGATTGGACGGCATTCTCATTCCTGGTTCTGAAAGCCGAATTCACAGCTTCATATACTGCGTTTAGGATAAGCCCGCGTCTGACTTCCCCGTTTATGCTTGCAGCCGCCTTTGCCTTATCATAAAGGGCCTGGAGTTGCACATATCCGCGCGAAGGGTCGATATCGACAGTTATCGCGTCCCTCTGGCTTTTGCCAAGATACACCCCCCCAATCACTGGCACATCCCGGCCGATGACGCGCCTGCCTTGAAAGAATGGGATCCCGTTCTCATGGTAAACTGTCTTTGACCTTCGTACTATCGCATTATGCGTCCGGTCCCAATCACTCCGCCCTGTTTTGAAACCGTTGCCCATAATATACACCAATACATTTAATACCACAATCTATTTATAACGCTTCCGCTAAGCCAGAGACAAACGACAGAGAAGCTATTGCTTCTCGTCAGCCGAATAGGTCAGCCCTTCAAGCACGCGTGAATAAGCATGCAGCTCATCTTCCTTGAAGAATCTTGCGATTTCCTTGTGCGCAGTTTCAACGGAATCGGATGCATGTATTATATTGCACTGCATTGAGAGCGAGAAGTCCCCCCGTATGGTGCCCGGGGCTGCCTTTCTCGCATTGGTCGGGCCGCACATCATGCGCACCGATTCGACGGCATCCTTCCCTTCGATGACTGCCACAATCACGGGCGAAGACGACATGAACCGCTCAATCCCGGGGAAAAACGGCTTGTCGGCAATATGCGCATAGTGTTCGCGCAGAAGAGCAGGGCTGAGCCCGATCATTTTCATCCCGGCAATCGCAAAACCCCTTTCCTCAAACCTTGCAAGGACAGCGCCGCAAAGCCCGCGCTGCACGCAGTCCGGCTTGAGGATGATGAGTGTCCTTTCCATTTTTCCCACCCCTGGCTCTTATAGAAAAAACCTTGAAAAAACAAAAGAACTACTTTTTGGCAGACTTATTGTCCGCGAGCTTCTTCTCTATCTCCTTTGCAAGCGCAGACTCCTTTTTCACCTCTTTTTTTTCGGATGAGAGGATGAGGGTCTTGCTGGTCCATTTCACCAGCCTGCCCTCGCGCTTGAGCCCGACCTGGTTGTTCTTGCATTTGCTCGAGCAGAACGACAGCGTGGTGCCATCGTCGAGCACGTAGATTTCGCCGGTGCCCTTCGGCATTTCCCTGTTGCAGAAAGTACAGAACATAAGAACAACCTCACTTTGCCTTGATTTCCTTCGCCTCGCGCTCGGTCTCAAGGAGCATCATTATGTCCCCTTTCTTGACCGGGCCTTTGACATTGCGGCGGATAACCCGCCCCCTGTCCTTGCCTTCAAGCACCTTGCACATGACCTGATAGACCTCGCCATGGATGCCGGTTTTCACGACCACTTCCACGACTTCAACGGGCGTCGCTTCGTTCATAGCCATTCAAACACCTTGGAAAATGAAAAAAGAAGGAGCTTACTCCTTCTTCGGAGCCGGCTTCTCAGCCTTCTCCTTCTTCGCTCTCGGCTTTTTTTCGCCCTTTGGCTTCTCAGCCGGGGCCGCCTTGGCCTCAGTCTTGGGCTTCTCGTGCTTCGCTTCCGCAGGAGCCGCCTTGGCCTCAGCCTTTGGCGCGGACTTGCCGATTTTCTCGGCTATCCCCTTGACAAGCTCAGCAGCATTCCCGGGCTTTTCAATCGTGATTGCGGCGCACTGGACGCCAAGCCCCGCAGCCGCTCCAAGCTCCTTCTTGGTCGGAACATAGCAGTACGGGACGTTCTTCTCCCCGCAAATCATCGGGAGATGGAGCACCACTTCCTCCGGGTCCACGTCCTCTGCGATGACCACGAGCGCGGCGTTCCCGCCTTCAATCGCCTTGGTGGTCTCGTTCGCGCCCTTCCGTATCCTTCCGGTGTCGGCGGCGACAGTAATCGCCTCAAGCGCCTTTGACTGGACATCCTTCGGGGTCTCAAACTTCACGTAACTTTTCGCCATATTTTCACCTCGTTCCTAACCCGTTGGGAAAGGAGCTTCATAGGCTCTAGAATTAGAGCATCCCCTATTTTCAGCGAAGGGCTTATAAGATTAGCACCACTTCCGCCGCCAGGCCCCCTATGGAGAGCCCTTCAAAACGAGCCTCTTCCTGCAAGGCTTTGGCGCCTGCCCCGTCTATCAGGATTATAATGCTAATCCGCGAATTTGCCCCGGTGCATGGCATGTTCATTTTTCAAACCGGGCAGTTCAAGGAGCGCGAGGAGGCGATAAGCAAGAACAGGCAGGCGCAGCGCACGGTGCTCGGCTGGTTCTCCTCTCTTCGCGGCAGGATGATGTCCTTCATGAAAAAGCTGTTCTCATAGGTGGCGAAATGATGCTATTCGGGCTGGACCTCAGGAATCTGAAGATGACCCTGGTCTCAAAGGTGAAGAAGCTCACCGGCGAAATCACCATGACATCCGAGCAGAAGCAGCTCATCCGCGACCTGTTCTCGTCCGATGAAAAAAGCCAGATGGAGGCGGCAATGGCAATCGGCAAGAGCCGCGACGTGCGCATCCTTGCCATGCTGCAATTCTACCTCCAGGATGACTTCCTTGACGAATTGCTTGCGCATTACGGCGGCAAGGAATTCCATTTCCGCTTTGCGCAGAAAAAAATGATCAAGTTCTACTCGCTTGTCGCGGCATCGAACATGCTCCTTGAAGGGGAATTTTTCGGCGGGGTGGTTTCGGAAATCGCAAACCCCTCCGAAAGCACCGAGGAGCGAAGCGACATAATCTTCATGATGGGCGCGGTCTTCGAGTCGTTCGGCCGCGACCTCCACGCGCGCGAGGCGACCTTTGTTTCCGAGAAGATAGGCGGGCAGTTCGTAAAAACGCTTGTGTCCCTTCTTTCGTCAGAAAGCGAGCCGGACGAGGTGCGCGTGGCGTCCGCAATAGCGCTTCACAAGACGATATTCAACCCGAACATCAGCACCAACCTCGACCCCGCGCTTGCAAAAGAGGTGTTTTCGCTTCTCAAGGCTTACGGGGACGTGGTGGGGTAGATTTGCCGGCGCCTATTTCTTCATGCGTTTTCCAATTCCGATATGTAGATAGAACTTCAATTTCCCTTCAGCTTGCTTGTATGTGTCCTGCGCAGGCAAGCCGTGTCTCCTTTCAGAAACGATTATAAACCAATGCCTTCTTATATAAGCCCTCAACTTCGGCCCAAGGCAGGGCCGACATCAGCGCCGGGTTCTTGCCTGGCTGCGATGAATCCATTTGAAGGAGAAAAATCCCCCTAATATCCGCCACCGAATTTTTCGGCGCGCGGCTTTTCGGGAATTTCACAAGTTCACAGAATCATGCTCATTTCATTATGAGGCGTGTTCCCCTCTTTGGGGAAGCGCGGCTCTCCCGCAAGGGGGCGCCACTTTGTCGGCAAGCGTTGAATGCGCAGGATTTCCATGAATGCGCAGGAGCGTGCAGGCATTTCACGAGTACGAAGAGAGCGACTGATACTCACAATAGAGAGTTCAAACATATGCATGTTACGCCATTCAGTGGATGGCTTGGCTCAAGTACAACAGGGCCCCGCGGCAAGCAGCGAAATTCTCCAGGTAGGCGCAGGCATCCTTTGATCTGGAGGTAGGGCGGCGCACCGAGAGGTGCAGATACCCCGAGAATTAAAACATTCTAGTAACGGGTGGAAAAGAAACCAATTGGGATTCGGCTAGTAAAGGTGATTTAACGCCGAACAGAGCGTACCGAATGCTGAACAGTAATGTTCAGTAGATGTGGGGCGGAATATCCATTATCTGATTCGAGGTCGGCTGAAAAGCCGCGCCATAGAGGGTGACAGCCCCGTAGTTTAAGGATAGTGGAGTGAAGCCATACGAGTAGTGCTCCTTGGATATGGGGCATGAAAATGGGGGGACTAACCTCCAACTCTAAATATAACTTGAGACCGATAGCGAATTAGTAACGCGAGTGAAAGCTGAAAAGGAGCCCGAAAGGGCTGTCAAAAGAGCCTCAAACTGAATGGTTACAATTTGGCGCAGCGTGAAAGGGCAAGGCCGCGGAAGCGACTCCCCGAGAGGGGGGAAGCGACGCGGAGATACCAATGTTGCGCCGTTCTTCTCGAAGCAAGAGCCAGGGAGTTGATGTGATGTGGCGAGGCGAGAGCCGAAGCGAAAGCGATCTGTGCGCATCGTAAGAAAGGCACGTCGTGCGAAAGCGCGATTAGTCACATTCATCAGACTTGAAGCCGATGTGAACTAAGCGAGGGCAGGACGAAGCCGGCCTGACGGCCGGTGGAGGTCCGCAACCGATGCTAGTATATTCTGCTCGGGTGACCCGTGCTTAGGGGTGATAGTCCAATCGAACTCGGCAATAGCGAGTTCCCCTCGAAATGTCCCTCAGGACAGCCTCGATGGAGATTGGCTGCGGGGTAGAGCACTGATCGCGAGGATTGGCCCCGAAAGGGGTCGCTTTGCTGTCAAACTCCGAATCTGCAGCCGTCGTAGAAGTCGGGAGTCGGGTTCCACTGGGTAAGCTAGTGGGCCATTACGGGAACGACCGGGACCGAGGTTAAGGTCCCTAAATTCAGGCTAAGTGCGAATCCACAAGAAGTCTCCGGTCTAAAACAGCTGGAAGGTAGGCTTAGAAGCAGCCATCCTTTAAACAACGCGTAATAGCGGACCAGTCTAGATCGCGGATTTCGAAGATGATCGGGGCTAAGCCTGGTACCGAAACCCCGGAGTTGCCCCAAAAGGGCAATCTGGTAGGGGGGCGAGCTGGTTGGGCAGAAGCGGGGCCGTGAGGTCCTGTGGACTGACCAGTTACGAAGATCCTGGTACTAGTAACAGCATATCCAGGCGAGAATCCTGGACGCCGCATAGCACACGGGTTTCTGGGCAATGTTCTTCAGCTCAGAGTAAGGCGGTCCTAAGTTGTGCGCTAATCGCAAAACAACAAAAGGGAAACCGGTCAAGATTCCGGTCCTGTGCAGGTAGACGCGGCAACGCAAGTTGCATTTCTGACGCTTTGGGGTAAGGCGGGCAAAGGAGACTTTGCTTAAAGCTGACAATACCGTCGAGTCTTTTTATGAGGAGAAGCGGTATAAACGGCCCAATTCCGCCCAATCCCCGGAGCCCATGAAAAGGGAATGCATCCGATCCTGCACACCCGTACCTAGAACTATTACTGGTGCTGCTGGCAGAACAAGCCAAGGCGTGACAGGGAGATTCAGCTAAGGGAACTCGGCAAAATAGTAGCTTAACTTCGGGATAAGCTATGCCTGCCTTTCCGCAAGGATTGGCAGGTCGCAGTGACAAGGGGAGGTCGACTGTTTATCAAAAACACAACTCGCAGCAAATCGGAAACGATTAGTATTGCGGGTGACGCCTGCTCACTACTGGTACGTGAAAGCTCGTTTCAACGGGTCTAAGCGCCAGCAAAGAGCGGGGGTAACTCTGACCCTCTTAAGGTAGCGTAATACCTCGCCGCTTAATTGGTGGCTTGCATGAAGGGCGTAACGAGCCTCCCACTGTCCCTAGCTGGAACCTGGTGAACTTACTACTCTGTGAGTATGCAGAGGACTTCTAGGGGGAAACGAAGACCCCATGGAGCTTTACTATAGTCTGATCTTGTGATACGAGGGGTGCTGCGGAGCGTAAATGGGAGCCGTTATGTTGCATCTTCTGGGGTGCAAATAGGCGACATTGTAACACCATTCAGCATTTCTTGTATTACTAACTGCAAAGGACAGGGTCAGATGGATAGTTTGGCTGGGGCGGTACGCCCTCGATAAGGAAACAAGGGCGCCCAATGTTCAGCTTAGGCGGGTCAGAAATCCGCCGGTAAGGGTTAAAGACAAATGCTGGACTGACTGTATTCTTAAAAGCGTGGAATGCAGAGACGAAAG
>Ga0265297_10010084_pt1 | contig 11960 bp, 13 predicted proteins | sample Munlanlwell13791_FD_192502 | JGI IMG/M metagenome (GOLD analysis project Ga0265297, IMG submission 192502) | Leachate microbial communities from a municipal landfill in Southern Ontario, Canada - Leachate well 137-91 | ecosystem: Engineered > Solid waste > Landfill > Unclassified | place...
ATGGCCGTCTTGAGGTTTTTGAATTTTTGGACAGCACTTTGCCCTCCGTAGCGGGAATTTACAAGAAAAAACAAGCGGGCACACAGCTGCCGGATTCATTATATTTGGACAAAGACAAATTGGGATCGGGCATGGCTCTCACTTCCGATGGTTGGATTGTTTCCAATAAAATGGTTATTGATTCTTTGGGAATAAAAAATGCTGTCGCGATAAAACAAGCTTTGGCGGTGTTGGTAAAAGGCAAGATATATGATGTTGATTCGGTTATATATGACACTTGGACTGATATTGTTTTCTTAAAAGTTAATGCGGAAAATCTGCCGGTGGTTTCTATGGGAGACAGTGATTTATTAAAATTAGGCGACCTCGTTTTTGGTGGAACAAGCAAGAATGATTTTTGGTTCAGTTATATTTCCGGAACAAATGTTTATCCGCAGAGCGCGAATAAATCAGAGCTTATTCTTTCTTCTGAAAAATTTGTAAAACGCATAAAACTGCAGGACGACCAAAAATCCGATGTTAATGGGGGAGTGGTTGTTAATTATAAAGGAGAGATGATAGGCATCGCAATGGCCGACGCAAAAGGCGCGTATGTTTTGCCGGTTAACTATTTTAAAAATATAATCTCTGATGTTTTAAAAAATAAAAAAGTTATAAGGCCTTATTTGGGTGTAGCGTATATCAATTTAAGCTCTGCGATTGGAAGTGGTTTGCCAAACGATGGGGTTGGCGCGGCTTTAAAGACCATTACTGACAATTCGCCAGCCGCAAAGTCAGGTCTGAAGGCGGGCGATATAATTGTCGGCGTTGATGATGAAAATTTCAAAAACAACAAAAATTTGGCGGAAATTATATCAGAGTATAAGCCCGGAGAAGAAGTAAATGTTAAGGTTTTGAGAGATGGCGAAGAAGTGAACTTAAAGATTACATTGGGCAGCTTATAAATACTAAAAAAGACACTCACGGAGTGTCTTTTTTGTTTTGATTTTTACATTTGACAGAATTAAAATTATATGATAAAGTAATGTCATACGGCTGGTTCATTGGAACTAGCCATTTTAATAATAAGAGAGCTTCTTAGCTTCCGTAGCCGCATTAGCTTTTTAGAGAATTTCTAATAAGCTAACGAAGCTAACAAGCTAATGAAGCTGAATTTATGTCAGAAATAGAAAAAGCCATACGTCAAATTAGCGAAGAAAAAAATATTCCTTACGAAGCGATAATCGGCACCATTGAGGCCGCATTGGCCGCCGCGTACAGGAAAGATTTTGGCGAAAAGAATCAAAATATAAAAGTTGAATTTATTTCGGAAACCGGCGGTTCCCGTGTTTATGATGAAAAAACAGTTGTTGATGATGAAACTTATAATGAGGCTTTAAGGCTTTTGGAAGAAAGAGAGGCTTTGCGCGCTGAAGGAAAACTGGAGAAAAAAGAACTTACCCCGGAAGAAAAGGAAAAAGAGAAAGAGCTGAGCTTTTATCCAAAACTTCACATATCAATATCTGAAGCTAAAAAAATAAAAAAGGATGCGGAACCAGGCGAGATTTTACGCATTGAATTGGACGTGCCGGCTTCTTACGGTCGCATGGCGGCACAAACCGCCAAGCAGGTAATCATTCAGCGCTTGAGAGAAACGGAACGCGAAATGCTTTTTGGCGAATTCAAAGGCCAAGAAGGAACGATTGTTGTCGCTACAGTGCAAAGAAAAGACGGCAGACTTGTGCTTTTGGATATTGGAAAAGGCACGGCGATCATGTTGCCGGACGATCAAATAAGAACCGAGTCTTACAGACCGGGACAAAGAGTAAAGGTATATGTAAAAGCTGTTAATCAAAGTCCAAAGGGACCGGAAATTTTAGTATCCAGAACTCATGCTGATATCGTGGGAAAACTTTTTGAATCAGAGATTCCGGAAATCGCCGCCGGCACTGTTGCAATAAAAAGCATTGCCCGCGAAGCCGGATCACGCACCAAAATAGCCGTGTACTCCGGAGAGCAAGGTATTGACCCGATTGGTTCTTGTATTGGACAACGCGGAGCAAGAATCCAAACTATAATCAATGAGTTGGGGGGTGAAAAAGTTGATGTTATTTTATATGACGAAGACGCGACAAAGTTCATCGGCAACGCGCTTTCTCCGGCCAAAGTTATAAACTTAGAGTTGAACAGTGATGAAAAAAGCGCTTCAGCCAGCGTGGCTCCGGACCAATTTTCTTTAGCCATCGGCAGAGCCGGTCAAAACGTCCGCCTGGCGGCTAAACTTACCGGATGGAATATTAAGGTTAAAGAAGTTCGTGATGATGGTGTCGCTCCGGCAGAGGCTGAAGCTATTACGACTAAAGAGCCTAAAATTCAGGAAGAATTAAAAGACGTTTCATCTGAAGTCCCAGAAGATACTTCCACCCCAAAGCCGAAACGCGGCAGAAAAAAGAAAACGGAAGTTGCGGAATAACGTATTAAGAGAATATTCTGAACTGTCTTCGCATTTGGTATTCGCAATTCGTAATTTTTAAATCGTAATTGATTTCTATGCTGTATTTATATAACATCATTTTATTTCAGCCGGTTTATAACGCTTTAATTTTTTTCTATAACCTTATTCCTTGGCACGATCTGGGTGTGTCAATCTTGATCCTCACGATTTTATTGAAAATAATTTTGTATCCGCTCTCAGCAAAAGCTCTCAAGTCGCAACGCGCTCTTCAGTCATTGGAGCCAAAAATGAAAGCCTTGCAGGCGCAATATAAAGATGATAAACAGGGGTTGGCAAAAGCAACGATGGAACTCTACAAACAAGAAAAGGTTTCACCTTTTTCTTCTTGCTTGCCGCTTTTAATCCAATTGCCGTTTTTGATTGCCATTTATCAAGCAATGAGAACGGTTGTGGCAAACAAGGGTTTTGAAATGCTTTATCCTTTTGTATCCAATCCAGGAACGATAAATGCGATGTCTTTTGGCTTCTTGGATTTATCAAAGCCGAACATTATATTAGCGATTTTGGCCGGCGGGGCGCAATTTTTGCAAACCAAGATGTTGCCGACTTCACAGCCGCCGAAAGCCGCCGGAGCAGGCGCGAAAGACGAGGGACAAATGGCTATGATAAACAAACAGATGATGTATATGATGCCGCTTTTCACCGTATTTATCGGCGCGTCCTTGCCTGCCGGCCTCACTCTTTATTGGTTTTTTACAACCCTCTTAACAATGGGACAACAATATCTGGTTTTTAAAAAAATAAAAACTTCGTAATTTTTTATGCTCATCTCGTCAAAAAAAATAATTGGACTGAAGGTTGAAACAAAATCAGGGTACAAACTCGGCAGAATAAAAGGTTTTGATGTTGAGACTGAAACTATGGAGATTAAAAAAATATACGTCCGTCCGACTAATATTGTCAAAGGATTGATTGATGGCGATCTTATAATTTCCAAAAATTTAATCATATCAGTGGATGAAAATAGAATGGTTGTTGACGATTTAATTGGCAGGGAGCTTGCCGGAGGCGAAACTAATAAAAAAATGGCGCCAGGCGGGGCATCTCTTTCGGTATCCACGAGCAGTACAAATCAATAATTCCGGCCATATGGAAATACTACAAAAAGAGGCGCAGAAGGCTTTGGCGTTTTATGACATTTTTGATTATCCTTTGACCGCGCTTGAATTGTATCGCAATTTGGAAACTGTCGCGGAATTTGGCGAACTGATCAGAGTTCTGGAAATCTTGAAAAATGAAAACAAAATCAAAGAAGAAAGCGGGTTTTTTTATCTTCCGGAGAAAATTTTTTCGGTTGATAAGAGAAAAACCCGTTTTTTGATTTCTTCAAAAAAAATGAAACGCGCAAAGAGAATCGCGAAAGTTTTATCGTTTTTTCCTTGGATAAGATTTATTGGCGTGTGTAATTCTTTGGGGTTTTTTAATGCGGAGCATGAGAGCGATATAGATTTTTTTGTCATTGCCAAGAAAAAAAGAATGTGGCTTGCAAGATTTTTTGCCGCTTCTTTGTTGCAAATTTTCGGTTTGCGTCCGCAGGGGGAGAATGCTAAAGATAAAATTTGCCTCAGCTTTTTTATTGATGAAAATGGCCTTGATATTTCCAGTGTTGCGCTCCCCGGCGGCGACCCTTATTTTGCCCGCTGGACGTCATGGATACTGCCTCTTTATGATGATGGAATCTATAAAGAGTTTATTGAAAAAAATTGTTGGATAAAAAATATCTTGCCAAATTTTCGGGAGCAGAGCGCGGATTTAAAATCGCGAAAATTTTTTTTGCCGGATTTTTTTGAATATTTTTCAAATGATTGGGTGGATGATTTTTCAAAAAAGATACAGCTCCGTATTATGCCAACGCAATTGAAAGATGCGGCCGAGCGAGGGGACGGGAGTGTTATTTTGGGTGACCGGATGATAAAATTGCATCTTTTGGACAGACGGGCGGAATACAAAAATAATTACGAACTACGAATTAAGAATTATGAATAATATAAAATTGATGTTTGCGGACAAAATAAAAATTTTTAGCAGAACATTGTTTTATATATTTGTGTTCTTGCTTCCTTGGCAGACACGGTTGATTTTAACGCCGGAGAAACCGGAACTTTTGTCATTTAGTATTTATTTGTCGGAAATTGTTTTGTGGCTCACGATTTTATTTTGGCTCGGCTCGGGTGGGCTGAAAAAAATCAAAGCATATTTTGTTTTTGTGCTTTTTTGTTTTTTTGCTTTACTAAGCCTTTTTTGGGCGCCGGACAAAATGGCCGCATTCCGTGTATGGCTTTATGTTTTGGAAGGAGGGCTGGTCTATTTTTATTTAAAAAACGAAAATACAGCGCGTCTTGGGACGGCGTATGTTTTTTTGAGTTCTCTTTTTTTAGTATCAATCTTTGGTATTTGGCAATTTTTTAATCTTGGTTCTCCGGCGTGGAAGTGGCTCGGTTTGGCGGAACGCGGCGCGTGGAATTTGGGCGATATTATTATTGAGACGGCCGGAGGGAGGTGGCTACGTGCATACGGTTCGTTTCCGCATCCGAATATTTTTGGCGGATATTTGGCTACGGGGATTTTGTTAGTTGCTATTATCCTGAGCGATCTGCCTACTGGCGGAGAGCCGAATAATTCCCAGAAGAGAAAAATGGCATTGTATTTTACCGGCGCAATTTTTGTATTTTCTTTATTTTTAACTTTTAGCCGATCAGCATGGCTCGCGCTTTTTATCGCGCTTATTTATTTTGTAATAAAAAATATTAAAAGCCGTGAATTTAGAAAGTTTTTTGTTTTTTTATTGGTTTTGGCGACTGCCTTGTCCATAATTTTTTGGCCATTTTTAAAAACGCGCGCGACAAGCTCCGGACGCCTGGAACAAAAATCAAATACCGAGCGCGTTGCCAGTTGGCGCGATGGTTTATTGGCTTGGCGCGCCAATCCATTTTTTGGAACCGGCGCCGGCAATTACACTGTAGGACGCTCAGCTACCTACGGTGAACCGCCGCACAATGTCTTCATTTTAAGTTTGGCAGAGTTGGGTATTTTTGGATTTGTTGCATATTTGTTCCTCTGGCGCCGGCTTTGGAAAAACAAAGCCGCTCGGGCCCTTATATTATTATTTTTTATCATTGGCATTTTTGACCACTATCTTTGGTCGTTGTATTCGGGTCAAATTCTTCTTTGGTTGGGGTTGTCCTTGACACGAGACTGATTTTGTGTTAATATCCAAGCAGTTTTAAAATTGGTTTTTAAGGAGAAGAACAATGAAAACCGGTATTTTGTTTTTTGCCCTGTGCTTTTTTTCTTGTGATCCGGGCGACCAAGGTCCGGAACCGATCGGGTCAAACAATGAAAAGGAATGTGAAGCGGTTTGGGTTGACTTTGATGTTGACCCGTCCTTTTACTGCGGAGAGGGGACTTACTTTGACAATGTGGCAAAGAAATGTTTGCCTATTGAAAAACAGAAGCCCCTGATTGTACTGAATAATTAAAAGAGGGCTGTGTTCGCCGCGTTTAATAAGATAAACGCGGTTTTTTTATCTAAAATTACAATATTGACAAATTCAAGAAAAAAGAATAAAATAAGATAATAAAAATAAATGGAATTAGGAATAAAGAGTTGGGAATTAAAGGGAAAAAACCCAAAATTTCCAATTCGCAATTCCTTTCCGGCATTTTATGCTAAAACCTTTAAACGATAAGGTTTTGTTAAAACCTTTGAAAGAGGATGAAAAAACAAAATCCGGAATAATTTTGCCGGATACTGCCAAAGAGAAATCGGAAAAAGGCGAAGTTGTCGCCGTTGGTCCGGGACGCTTGCTTGATAATGGCACGCGCGCATCAATGACGCTTGCCGTTGGCAATAAAGTTTTATTTAAAAAATACAGCCCGGATGAAATAAAAATTGACGGGCAAGAATACTTAATCTTAGATGAACGCGATATTCTCGCGGTAATTGAGTAAATCAGCTTCGTTAGCTGGTTAGCTTCATTAGCTTGTTAGGAATTTCTAATAAGCTAAAAAGCTAATGAAGCTACAGAAGCTAAATTTTTATGGCTAAACAAATTTCATATAGCGAAGACGCAAGACAATCCTTAAAAAAAGGCGTTGATAAACTTGCTAACGCGGTAAAAGTAACTTTGGGTCCGAAGGGACGCAATGTTGTTTTGGACAAAGGCTTTGGCGCACCGACCATTACCAAGGATGGCGTAACCGTTGCCAAAGAAATTGAACTGGAAGATAAATTTGAGAATATTGGCGCGGAATTAGTAAAAGAAGTAGCGTCAAAAACCAATGATGTTGCCGGCGACGGCACCACGACCGCGACCGTTTTGGCACAGGCGATTGTTGGCGAGGGCGTGAAAATGGTTGCCGCCGGAGCAAATCCGACGGAAATCAGACGCGGAATTGAAAAAGGCGTCGCTCTTGTTATTGAAGAATTAAAAAAACTTTCTAAAAATGTTGATTCTGGCGCAGAAATAGAACAAATCGCTTCCATCTCCGCCAACGACAAAGAAATTGGAAAAATTATCGCCAAAACATTTGATGAGGTTGGAAAAAATGGTGTGATTACGGTTGAAGAATCGCAAACTTTTGGCACGACTAACGAGGTGGTAAAAGGCATGCGCTTTGACAAGGGCTATGTTTCCGCGTACATGATTACCAACACTGACAAAATGGAAGCGGAATATGAGGATCCGTATATTTTGATTACCGACAAAAAGATTTCTTCAGTGCAAGAAATCGTTCCGATTTTGGAAAAAGTGGCGCAGGCCGGAAAAAAAGAATTGGTAATTATCGCCGAGGATTTGGAAGGCGAAGCGCTCACTACTTTGGTTTTAAATAAACTTCGCGGAACCTTTAACACTTTGGCCGTAAAAGCCCCAGGCTTTGGTGACAGGCGCAAAGCAATGTTAGAAGACATCGCGATTTTGACCGGCGGAAAGGTTATTACTGATGATTTAGGCTTGAAATTGGATAGTGTGCAATTGGAAGACATGGGACGGGCAAGGCGTGTTCAATCTACAAAAGAATTTACTACCATTATTGAAGGCGCGGGCGCGGTGGAAAAAATAAACGCGAGAGTTTCGGGAATTAAAAAAGAAATGGAACTCGCCACTTCTGATTTTGACAAAGAAAAATTACAAGAACGTTTGGCAAAACTTTCCGGAGGCGTTGGCGTAATAAAAGTTGGCGCCGCAACCGAAACGGAAGTTAAAGAAATAAAATACAGAATTGAAGACGCGGTTGCCGCAACGAAAGCGGCAGTGGAAGAGGGAATTGTGCCGGGCGGTGGTGTGGCGCTTGTGCGCGCGACAAAGGTTTTGGCAAACACAGTTTTGTCCAACGAAGAAGTAATTGGTTTGAATATTTTGAAAAATTCTTTGGAAGCTCCGTTAAAACAAATTGCGGAAAATGCCGGACAAAACGGGGATGTGGTTGCCAACCGAGTTAAGGAGTCAACTGGAAATTTTGGCTATAATGCCGCAACGAATAATTATGAAGATATGCTTGCAGCCGGTATTATTGATCCGACAAAAGTTGTCCGTTTGGCGCTTCAAAATGCCGCCTCAGCCGCGGCAATGATTTTGACAACTGAAGCCGCGATTACTGATATTCCGGAAAAGAAAGAAAAAGGTCATAACCACGGCGGAATGCCCGAAGGAATGGGAATGTACTAATCAATATTTCAATTGCGAATGACGAATTACGAATATTTGTCCGTCCATACTCTCCCTTTATAGCATTGCTATGTGGGAGAGAAATGGGAGGAGAAAAAATGCCAAGAAAAAAAGTTCCTAAGTTTAGATCGGTTGCAGAGCTACGAAAAATAACACGGAGAGCACGAGAACAGATGAAGGTGTTGCAAGGGGTAGAATACTTAAAAGCCAGGGTTTTTGACATCATCAAGAAAGGTGCTGTAGAAGCGGCAATGAGAGGTGACTATAAAATCAGCTTTTATTTTCAGGATTATGAGGAACTGCAGGCCCTAAAGGAGAAAAATATAAAACATATTGAGGAAATCAATGATAAACTTTTTGCTCTCGGCTTTGGGACTATTTTAACTACAACGGATAGTAGTGAGTGTATAACTGTTGTATGGAGAAAGGCTGGGAAGGAGAGAAAATAAAAATAAGCCGCCTTTGCATAAGCATTGGCGGCTTTTTGATTCAAAGAACGCTGTGCAAAGAATCCCTCAATTCTTTTTGGTACATGCCGGTAGCTGTCGCATACCAGTTTATGACCAGTAGAAGCTTATACATTTCCTTATGTATCCCTTCAAAAAGATAGAATTTTTGCGATTTATCAACTCCGATTTCTATAAGAAAATGATCGGACGCGATAGCGTGAAGAAAAGGTGCTTTAACTCTTTCAGATAAAATATCAATCAATCTGGCTTTTGCGTCGTTTTCGCTTACCTCATCTAATCCGTTAGGTTGTGGCCAAGAAATCGTTTTTGAATCTTTTTTTGGTTTTTTGAGATACGTGCTGATTTTTATCATTAGATTCTCCTTTTTGTGTGAAAAATATATCATAAATATATCAATCTGTCAACCCATAGACTTTTGTTTTTAATAAAAAAGTGTATAATTTTAAAGGTATGGAGAGCCAAGAAAAACAACACGATATAAATCAAAACCGCCTTTATGCCGCAATTTCCTATCTTTGGATATTGTGTTTTGTGCCTTTGATATGGAAGCGCGACAGCCAATATGCGGTGCATCATGCCAAGCAAGGTTTGGTATTGTTGATTATGGAATTTTTTGCCGCCTTGGTTGGGCTAATACCATTCTTGGGATACTACATTTCAATGCTTTTTGGCTTAGCTCTTGCAATTTTAGCTCTTTTGGGTATAATAAACGCGTTAGACGGTAAGTATTGGGAAATGCCAACGCTTGGCAGATATGCGAAGAAGATTAAGCTATAACCTAAAATCTAGTAACCTAATTATATGATCAAAGAACTTCAGGAATTAAAAGACAAAGTCGCCTCCGTGGGGAGGTTACTTTGACCTGCCCAAAATAAAAACTGAAATTAAAGCGCTGGAATATGAAATGGAAAGTCCGGATTTTTGGAAAGATGCAGATAATGCAAAAAAAATAAGCCAAAAAGCGGCATCGCTTCGCGAAGAAGTTGGCAAGTGGGAAGGGATTGAGAAAGAAATTGACGCGGCCATTGAACTTGCGGATGCGGCCGAACCTGCCGAATTGGAAAAAATTTATAATGAAGTGAATGAAAAATTCAACAAACTTGAATTTTTTTTATTGTTTGATGGAAAGTATGATAGAAATGATGCGATTGTGGCAATTCACGCCGGGACCGGAGGAACTGAAGCGCAGGATTGGGCGGAGATGCTTTTGCGGATGTACTTGCGTTTTGCCGACAAAATGGGGTTTTCGGCAAAAATTTTAGACGAACATCGCGGCAATGAAGCAGGAATAAAAAGCATTACAATTTTGTTTTCTGGGCCTTGGGCTTATGGATATTTGAGGTCCGAGAATGGTGTGCACCGTCTGGTTCGCATTTCGCCCTTTGACGCGGAAAAAATGCGCCACACTTCTTTCGCGCTCGTGGAAGTTTTGCCGGATACGGGAGAGATGGAAGAGATAAAAATTGATCCGAAGGATTTGCGCATTGATACTTATCTCTCAAGCGGCCACGGCGGACAAAGCGTGCAAACAACTTATTCCGCTGTCCGTGTCGTTCATATTCCGACCGGTATTACGGTAACTTGCCAAAACGAAAGGAGTCAGCAACAGAACAAAGAAACGGCGATGAAGGTTTTAAAAAGCCGTCTGTATCAGCTGGAAGAAAAGAAACACGAAGAAGAAAAACAAAAATTGCGCGGAAACTTTACCAGCGCTGAGTGGGGCAATCAAATCAGGAGCTATGTTTTGCAGCCATACCGCTTGGTAAAAGACCATAGGACAAAATATGAAACGCAGGATACTGATGGCGTGCTGGATGGCGATTTGGTGCAATTTATGGAGAGCTATTTGAGATGGAGGAAGGGAAAATAATTACGAATTATGAATGACGAATATTGTTGCGGAGCAACTCACCTCTATTCGTAATTGATAATTGATATTTCTAATGCAAATTGTAAAAATAACAAAGAAAACTATAGATGAAGCGGTTGCTATTTTAAAGCGCGGTGGAGCTGTTGTTTATCCGACGGAAACGGCTTATGCTTTGGGTTGCGATTTTACAAATCAAGAGGCAATTGCAAAAATTTTTAAAATAAAAAATCGGCCAAAGGAGAAAGCTTTGCCGGTGATTTGCCAAACAAAAAAACAAGTGGAGCAATTTTTTATATTGCCGCCATTTGGCTGGAAATTATGGCTGAAATATTGGCCAAAGCCAATATCAATAATTATAAAAACACGAGAACATAAAAACAAAAAAACAAAACCGCGGGAAATACCGGTTAGAATTTCGTCACACAAAGTTGTGAGAGACTTAGCTCGCAAATTGGATCGGCCAGTTATTTCTACTTCCGCCAATATTTCCGGCTCTGATACTTTGTATAGCGCAGAAGAAATAGCCGAAATATTTGCGGATAAAAAATATCAGCCGGATTTAATTTTAGACGCGGGAAAGTTGCCAAAGCGCCAGCCCTCAACGATTGTAAAGATAGATAATAATAAAATTGAAGTATTGCGGCAGGGAGAGGTAAGAATATAATTACGAATTATCAATTACGAATTACGAATATTGTCGCGGAGAGACTTATCTTTATTCGTAATTTGTCATTCGTAATTCGTAATTTCTATGTCATTTCATCCATCAAAATTTTTGGGACAAAACTTTTTAATCAATAAGGGCATTGTTGATAATATTATTGTTGCCGCGGAACTTACGGCGGAAGATACGGTTTTGGAAATCGGCCCGGGTATGGGAGTCTTGACGGAAAAATTAATAGAACATGCCGGCCGAGTTATTGCCGTGGAAAAAGACAAAAGACTCCATGAATTTTTATTGGAGAAATTTCGGGATAATGAAAATTTTGAGCTTATAAATGGGGACATCCTTAAAATTACGAATGATGAATTAAAAATTACGAATAATTTTAAAATCGTGGCTAACATCCCGTATAATATAACCGGTGCATTTTTCCACAAATTTTTACTTGCGGACAAACGTCCCCAAATGATTGTTGTTATGATTCAGAAAGAAGTGGGGGAGCGGATTTTGGGAAAGACGGATAGATCTATACTTTCTCTTGTTGCCGAGCTTTATGGAACTTGCGAAAAAATTTGCAATGTTTCTGCCGGTTCTTTCAACCCCCCGCCAAAAGTGGATAGTGTGGTAATGCGATTAATCGCGCATTCATCACCACTATCAATAGAAACCGAAAAAAAAGTTTTACATTTGGCAAAAATCGGTTTTTCACAAAAACGGAAAAAGCTAATATCAAATCTGTCCACAGGGCTTAAATTGGACCAAAAAGTTTTAAAAAATATTTTTAGCACCCTTG
>Ga0265297_10010085_pt1 | contig 11960 bp, 7 predicted proteins | sample Munlanlwell13791_FD_192502 | JGI IMG/M metagenome (GOLD analysis project Ga0265297, IMG submission 192502) | Leachate microbial communities from a municipal landfill in Southern Ontario, Canada - Leachate well 137-91 | ecosystem: Engineered > Solid waste > Landfill > Unclassified | place...
GGGGCTAGTACAGTTCTACAATGGCAAATGGTATCATCAGCATAACGCTCAAACAGTATTGACGGGTGTTTGATAGTCATCCATTTGTCAAAACCGTAATGTAGAAAAAGGTTTGCCAAAACTGGGCCTATAACCGATCCTTGTGGCACACCTTGGTTCCGAACAGTGCGTTCTCCATCCACTTTCTCATAAGAAACCTTTATCCAGCGTTCAATGTATAGTAGTATCCACTTTTCGTTGATATGCTTACCTACCGCTTTCATAAGCAACCTATGGTCGATTGTGTCGAAGAACTTGCTGATGTCCATATCAAGTACCCACGCATACTTCCAACAACGCTCCTGAGCCTTGGCTATGGCATCATGGGCAGAACGATTGGGTCTGTATCCGTAGGAATCATCATGAAAGTGAGGTTCAATTTTCGGCAGCATCAGAAGTACAGCTGTCATTTGAGCTACCCTGTCTTCAATCGTTGGGATGCCTAATGGCCTTTTCCCCCCATTTGTTTTGGGAATCTCCACAAGCTTTACCGGCTTGGGGAAATAGCTGCCTGAGCTCATTCGGTTCCAGAGCTTGTAAAGATTGGATTTAAGGTTTCCCTCATACTTCTCAATCGATACCCCGTCTATGCCCGCACCGCCACCGTTGGACTTCACCTTCATGAATGCATTATACACGACCTTTTTGTCTATGTCATAAGATTTTGCTCCTTGCATCGATTCCTCCTTAGTTTTAAGTTGTTCAATCCAATTTGCTTAAATACGTCATCCCCTTCACTCCAGTCCCATTACAGAACCTTCTTCATTACTACGGGATGATCCGCCCCAGGTTACAACATCGATACTTTCAGCCTTACGTTGTTCGCTTATGGCTTTTTCTCTTATCATTTGCAACCTGGTTCTCACGTTCCGCCAAAGAGCCTGCATATAATTCCTGTCATCTATACACCGCATACCAAATGGGCGGTAAACAGGTTTCCCCCATTCTTGTCCCAGCAGTACATAACAGCCACTGGTTTTGATATGACTTTATTAACCCTAACGATGCTTCTTCGATGATTCATTCTCATTCAGCTCTTATATACTCATCTTCCAGCTTGTGCTGATTTTTCCGAATCGCTCACCACCCATGTCTTGCCTCAGAAGCGGCATTCGGCGATTTGCAACCTACACCTGTATGCCGGTTGCGGGAGGCCTACTCCCATCTCTTTGACAGTTACGGACACAGCTTTCATATTTTAGCCACTCAATATGTAGCTGCATCCTCGTGACGCACGCATGTAGGGGTTTTCCTGGATCATCTCAATCACTCCGCGATCGTCCAACTTCATAATGTGCTTGATGATGATCACTCCCAGCACAAGCCTGGCATCCTTAGTGGGAGCACCACGGTTGCTTTTGAAGTGCTTGTAATAAAGCCGGGCAAATTCCTCCCAGGGAACTATTTTTGAAAGAACAATCCACCGGTTATGCTCATCTAATTTTGCCTCAAAGGGCATCTTGAACTCTGAAATTGACAGCTGCATGGAACTCTTGTATCGTATCATAAAATGCAAGGATTATGAACCAAATATACTCATTTTCTTGCAGTTATGCAAATTTTTGTCGGCTTATTTTGTTGTAAATCAACGTTTTATTAATTATTCAGCAGCCCCTATTTAAATATTAAAATTTTAACGAACCATTGTTAGTATCCAGTTTAAATTAAATCCTATAAGTGTTATTATATCAATGCCTTATCGAAATTATTCTGTTTTTCGATTAGAAATTTAAATATTTAGTCAACCCTTATAAAACGCGTATTTTTCAACATTCCGGGGAATAGGCTGTAATGCCAGCCATCTTTCCCTTCTTCTGAATAATGAAACCACGATAGCCCATTTTTCGATGATACAAAATAGGACAAAAATGAGCTCCTCTTCTCGTTTTATGATCCAATGACGCAGGTTGTAGCCTGCTGCTGCCATCATCGTATTGATGGCATCCCCACGGGTCCCTTTCAAATAGTTCCGCAGCATTCGGTGATCTTTCTTAAGATGTCCTATGACTGGCTCTATCCCGGCACGTTGTCGGAACTTCCTGCGTGCCTTCTGTTTCAGGTAGTAACTTTGCTTCTCCTTCCCCCGTCCCGGAATCTCTATTTTTGTACTCTCAACATACTTTTGTCCCTGGTATCCTCTGTCTACCAGTGCTACTTTTGGCCTGTGCCCGGTAATCCGTTGTATCTGTTCCAGCTGATCTGCCAGTGTATGTCCGTCATAAGGATTCCCCTCAAAGGCCATGGCTCCTACTACCAATCCATCGGCTGTCTTGGCTATCGATGATTTATTTCCATATTCATATGGTTTTCCTTCTTTGCCCTTGGAGATACATGCTACATCCGGTTCATGCAAACTGTATATCTTGTTCTTGTCATGCCTCTCCTGTGTGATTACAGCACAAAAAAGTAGCAGAAGATCTTTGTAGGGCTCCCGCTGTGCCGCCGTTAGTTTACGTGCCAGATCGTTCACCTGGGCCCGGGCTATGGTACGCATCCTGCGTAATGCTTTCTGTCCCTCTTTCTTCCGCTTGGGATGGTTCATAAAACGCATCTTTAGGCTCAGGGCTTTGAGCTCCCCGGTGTAACTCCTGCGTAATACGATCCCTTCCTGGTCCGCGATCTGCCTGCACTGCCTGATTACTTTTTTGTATAACTTCCCATCTGTGGGATATGTGATGTTTTTCTCCTGTACCGTCGTATCTATAAAAACTTCTTTTACTTTACCCTTTGTTACTTTTCCTTCTTCCTCTATATTCAACCGTATGCTTAAACCCAGCAGTTTTTCCGCTCCTTCTTTCCCTATACGTTTGCGGAAGTGGACAAAGTCTGATGGATCAAACGGATAGCCTTTTTGGAACACTTTCTCTCCCGTAAAATATTGGAAATACGGACTATCTCTCCATTGTGACACCACCCTTTCATCGCTTAGATTATACAGACTCTTGAGCAACAGCAATCCGACCATCTTGCGTACCGGAACCCCGGGACGGCCATTTTCTGAAAAATAACCGGCGAAATCTTGTTCTACACTTTCCCAGTCTATGCGTTGGGTTAACCGGACCAATTCATGATCCATGTCTATGAAGTTGACCAAAGGAGTCTGAAAAAAGTCTAACTGGTGTGTTTGGGGGAGTTTACCAACCATGATTTTTTTGAATTTATTTGCAGGAATTTTAGTCTAAGATACTGATTCCCTGCATATATTCCAAATGTTTTTGGGCTTATTTTTGCTGATTTTCAACGATTTAACTGCTTTTTAAGGGTCGACTATTTAAAATACTTGAATCAGTTGTTTTAAATATATTAAATACCAACGTATTCGTAATCATTAAGACAATGAATAATATTGAACCTGACAGAAATGAAAAAAAAATTTGCGTTGTGGTTTGTAAAACTATCAGCGAGTGTTTTTGCTTGAGTATAATAGTTGTTTGAGCATAAAGTGAAGCATATTTTCATATAAATTTTGTTTATTCTATTGTTTTAATAATTCTGGCGGGTACACCTGCCACAATGGAATTTTCAGGAAAATTTTTAGTAACAACTGAATTTGCACCAATAATGCATCCTTTACCTATAGTTACATTAGGCATTATTGCAACATTTTCTCCAATCCAAACGTTATCAGAGATAACAACCGGGCCTTTTGAGTATAATTGCCTTTTTGCTGGAGCAATACTCAGATCTCTATTATTGATAAATCCATGATGGTGATCAGAAATATATATATTACTAGCAAATAAAACATTGTTCCCGATTTTAATATTGTTTACACATCCTATATGTACATTATTATTCATAGAGACGTTATTACCAATTGATAACACAGGGTGAAATAATTCACCAGCATATCTATCCCAACATTCAATTCTTAACCTATCTCCAGCATTGAAACCTTCACCTATAGACATATATTGCATCCCTTTAAAAAAAGCTGGTTTTCTTATTGAAAAGTTGTTCCCACAATAATTTATTGAAAGGCTAATCCAATAGGAATATATAGTATTAATATTCGATTTAAATTTTTGATAATTAACATAGCTATAAACCAAATTAAAACATCTAATAAAAAATAAAACGATATATTTTACGATTTTTTTCATCTAAACTATTTCTCTTTAATCCTTAAGCTGAATATCATTTAGTAAATTATTGACACTGTCAAATTAGGATAATAATTTTTATACGTATATGAACAAAAAAATTAATATATATGTCAATATTTTATTTACCTATTTGACTATAAAGAAGTTTTATAGCATCTCTTATTCCATTATTTTGGGGATCATTTAGATAAATATCAACTTTTTCTCTGTTTTTATTTTTTGTTTGTAAAATATGCTCTGCGCTATACATAAGCTCTTTACTACTTTCTTTAATAAAAAAACTATTAATTTGAAAATAAATATGATAAAGAACAGATTTGATTTTATTATTACTTATGAATTTTAAGGCAAAATTTCGAAAAGATGATAACATAATAGATTTGTTAAAAATACGGACATATTGGGCATAAACATCAGTGCCAAAGAACCTTGCAACATCTTCTATCTTGTTAAAATATCCAGGTAAGTCAATATTTCTAAAAAGTAAGGCTTTATGTAGGTCATCTAATATTTTAACTATGTCATCATCTTGTATATAATGCTTTCTAAAAAAATGTCTTATTTTAATATATTCTCTAAAAACGAAATAATTGACAGGTGCTGAATAAGGTAAAGAAACGATCCTAAGTACTTTTGAATAATAGTTTCTGTATCTATAATAAGCATATTTTGTTTTTAATGTGCTTGACAACTTTGACCAATCTCTTAAGGATTTATTAGCATTATATCCAACACCAACTTCACTATTTCCACAGATGACAACCGGATAATCGCAATAAGTAATTCTATCCTCCAAAAATAAATTTAACATGCCTGTATAGATATCTTGACTATCTCCATTTTCAAATTTCCCGGTAGATTGAATTATTTTACCTATGTGTTCTCTTCTTATACATGCTGTTAAATACATCATTGGCAAATCAGTAAATGATAAACTACCTAAAACAAAATGTTTAATTAATTGTTTTGTATCATACTCTGTATACCTTGGTTGACTTGATATATTCTTCTCGAAATAAATATGAGCTTGTGGTTTATGCAAAAAATCTGGCCAAAAATACATAGCTAAAGGCCAGGCTACAACATTGTTCTTCGGATATTTTTCTAACGCAAGTTTCAAATTGGAAAGTGCATTGGGCATAATTCCGTCGTCAGCTCCAATTGACAACAAATACTTACCCCTGGAGTTTAGAAACGCAAATTCAAAACTCTTTGATAAGGTAAGGTCATCTGGGGTACGAATATATCTTATTTTATCATTCGTTATTTTGTCAAGAATCCCTTTTACATCAATATTCTTGTGCCATCCATTATCTGATATTAGTATTTCGTAACTTCCTACATAATCTTGTTCTAAGCATGTTTGAATAGTTTCTTGAAGATATTTCAATGAATTTCGTACAGGGATAATAATACTGAAATCACACACTGGATTTCTTTCAAATTCTTTTTTTACATCATAACCCCATAAAAAAGAGAATGTCTTAAAATAGCTACCAATTAAAAGGCAGTCTTTGTGTTGTAAAGGTTGTTCTTCATAATGCCGATAATACATTTCCAGTATTTTACTCATCTCAGTATCTTCATTAATATCCATCAGAAGATTCGATTCACCAAACAATACGATTGGTTGATCAGACAAATTTTGAGAATTAAGTTCATGTAAAATAGCAGAACTACAAGATGGCTCAACACAATTTCCAGATTGTAATGCATTAATAATAATTACATTATATAAATTACCAACATCCTCCAAACCCGGATCATAATTATGATCTACAGTAGGAGTTGTAGCAGACGGAATTATATGATATACTGATTTACCAAGATATGACAAAGCTTTCACCAAGCACTTATCTCTTAATAAATCTTTCTTTTCTTTCGTAATTACACAAAAAATAATATCCTTTTTTTTGTTGAGTTCTATTGAGAAACTTAACGCTTGTGTATATTCAGAAAATTCGTTTTTTACAGCATCAGATAACTTGATTTTATTTCTAATGCTATAAGCATAAAAAACTGCTGCCTCTGTTATCCTTAAAAATTGAATATTATCAACAATTATGTTTTCCAGGGTATTTGAATCCTGTTTAATAACTCGAAGGAAATGTTCATAATAAATATTAAATTCATTTTCTTTTTCTAAGATATATAAGTCTCGTTCATCTTTCCCCAACAAATAAATATTATAGCTTATTTCGTACTTATTTTGCTTAATTCTATTGCCAAAGTATTTTTGAATTTCCTTTATATTACCGAGAGCTATAACGTCTTCTTCATCTATCATCGAATATGGATAATAATCCTTGTATAGGTCATTAGCATCGCTAAAATGTCCCGTCATTATGTAACACGCGGCTTTTAAGTTGATACACTTTCTTATTTGGGTTGTGTTGGGAATTAATTTATTGACTTTTTTTATCGCTCTTTCGTAATGCTTGTTGTCAATCAACTGCTGAATATTTAAAAAAATATTTTTTTCACTCATAAACATAGTGTTCAAAATTGAGAGAAATAATTGAAAATTGACAGAGATTATTGATAGATTTTAATAAGTTCATTTTTGATATCTTCAACTTTTAGCCATTGTGTGTTTGTGTTGGAACTGTATTCAAATCCCTCAGTTACTCTTTTCCCGTTCCTAGAAAAATCCGGTTCAGATTTCCACCAATCAAAATGTGGGTAAATAATATAGTGTTTATCATATTCGTACGTATGCAATGAATCATCTTTTGTAACCATTACCTCATGTAATTTTTCTCCCTCCCTAATGCCAATATTTTTTATTATGCATCCTGGTAGCATGGCTTCAGCTAAATCAGTAATCAAAAAAGAAGGGATCTTGGATATATAGGTTTCTCCACCAGTTGATTCATCAAGTGCTTTAAATACAAGTTCAACACCTTGATCAAGTGTAATCCAGAATCGTGTCATTTTTTCATCAGTAATAGGCAATTCCTTTCCTCCTTTGTCAATTAAATTTTTAAATATCGGTATTATTGATCCGCGACTCCCAGCTACATTTCCATACCTTACAACTGAAAACTTGGTTCCACTAATCTTACTATATGCATTAGCAGAAATAAAAAGTTTATCGGAAACAAGCTTTGTTCCTCCATACAAATTTATTGGATTCACAGCTTTATCAGTAGAAAGAGCAACAACTTTTTTTATTCCTCTGTCAATTGCTGCATCAATCACATTCTGAGCTCCGTGTATATTAGTTTTTATTGCTTCAAAAGGATTGTATTCACAGGTAGGGACCTGTTTCATTGCAGCTGCATGTATTACATAATCTACACGATCAAAAGCCCTCATAAGACGATCTTTATCTCTCACATCACCAATAAAAAAGCGCACTTTTGACATGTCATATATTTTTTCATATTCGGATTTCATTACACTTTGCTTATACTCATCTCTTGAATAAATGATTATACGATGAGGGGTGTATTTATTAAGAATCATTTCAAGAAATTTTTTCCCAAAACTTCCTGTCCCTCCAGTAATTAAAACAGTTTTTCCGTTAAGCATAATTGATATATTAATATTAAAAATTGTTAAAGAGATAGCACTAAACTTTATAATTAATAGTGTACTATTTATGATCTTTGTTAAGATTACTCCATCCAGGCATATTTTCAACCTGATCGTCTTCAGAGACAAAAGGGTATAAGTTTTCTAAATGTGAAGAAGTAAACGTACCATCAGGATTTGCAATGGTCATTGATTTTGGGATCTCGTCAAAATTGATGGATCCGACAACCTCGCAAAGTAACGGCGAATCATCATTCATAGCAACCTTCAAAACCGGATCAATTTTTTGGTTTGTATCAATAAGCATATAGTTTATACCATAAGCAGCAGCAACATCCCTTAATGACGGAAAACATATACCACTTGACTTATTACAACCTGCAAAACGTGACACAAAATTATTTTTTTGCATTGTCATTATTGAAGCATAACCCTCATTTGAAAAAATGAAAATTTTGAGTGGCAAACAATAGGTATTAATCAATGCCAATTCCTGAATGTTATGTTGCAGGCTTCCATCACCTTCAAAAACTATAGTACGTGACTTTTCCCCTGCTATACAACAAGCAATAGCGCTTGGGATACACCATCCCATGGATCCTAGGCCCATGGAAGAAATAAACCGTTGTCCGGATTTAAGTTTATATGCCAAATGTGAAATTCCACAAGTTCTTCCAGAAGAAGATCCGATAAAGATATCAGTAATTCTTGAATAGTCTGATAACTTTTCTGCGAACAAGTATGCATCAACCTTTCCCTCATTATCAACAGGTTGTATTTCTTTATAAAGTGGGTATTTATTTTTAATAAATCTGCAATACTCAAGCCAATTACTTCTTTCTTTAGGGTTGTACTCTTTGCTTTGCTTAATAACCGCATCTATAAAGACACCTGCATCACAGACAATTTTCATTTCAAAGGGAACGGATAATTTATCTATTTCACCTTTGTCAATATCAACAATAATTTTCTTCGCATTCGGTGCAAACCGTTTTTCAGCATAAGCTGTAATTGCCGGATTAAGGCGGGTCCCAATAATCAGCAAGAAATCTGAATTCTGCAGAACATAGTTGGAAAAGCGGGTCGCAGGGATTCCTGGTGATCCCATAAACAGATCCTCATCATCTCCGAATATTCCTTTAGCACGCCATGTCGCCAGTACAGGTATTTGAAGGTCATTACTAATTTTTCTGATCATATCTCCCTTATCCGAAGCTACTACCCCGTGACCGATCAATATAGCCGGCCTATTTGAAGCATTTAGCACCCTGAAAATTTCAGAAATCTCCGATTCTTCAATATTGTAATCCTCTACTAAGTCTTCTTTGACCGGATCAAATGGTATCAGTAAGGATTCATCTATATGAGCGCCTTGTATATCAAGAGGTATATCTATCCATACAGGGCCTCTTCGACCATGGGTTGCCAGATAAACCGCTTTTTCCAGATGGTAACGAATTTTTGACTTATCAAGAACAATTGCAGCATATTTAGTAATTGGAGTAACAATAGGTATAATGGCAATTTCCTGAGCGCCGTATTGCCTTAATCCACGCAATTGTCCCATTTGCTCAATTTTTGTCTGGCCGGATATGAATAGCGCCGGAGAAGAATCAAGCCATGCCCCTGCACACCCTGTTATCGCATTGGTCGCTCCAGGTCCTGTGGTTACCAGACATGCGCCGAGATGCTTAGTATATTGAGCATAGCTGTCTGCGCAAATTCCAGTTGCCTGCTCATTAAGGTTATAAATCATATTTAATCCTTTCTGCTTTGCAGCGCTATCGAGCAGATGCATTATCCCACCACCGGATATCGAAAAAAGATCTTTTATCCCGTTTTCAAAAAGGAATCTGGCAACATAATCAGATACTTTCATTTTCTGTTACTATTTGAAAATAAATTTAATCTCAAATTACTTTATCAATTCAAATAGAAAATAACTGTCTGGGGTTTTTCCAATTTCTTCAAACAATACTTTCGCCATAGAATTTGGTCCGTTTGAAGTAAGTATGACAATTTCATCTGTATGTTTTCGTATTTCCTCTGGTGATTCTGAAACTAATCCCTCAAACATAACTTTACGAAAAGAATCATATACGTGAGATAGTTGCGCCTTTGGACATTTTTGAGAAATGTAATTGACTGTAAGAGTTGACATCTGGGTCAATCCCCATATTGAATAATTATATTCAGTATCTCTATCTGTAAATACTCTATCAACAAATTTCTTTATAGGTTCAAATGCATCAACAATATATTCTTTTCTTTGCCTTTGCTCATAGTACCAACTAAGATCATAAATTGATTTATAACTATTATATGTTTCAATCAATCGTTTTTCAGTGATGCTTAAAAGCCGTTCTTTATGCTCTTCATAACAAACCGGTTCAGGATACCAGTTGATTGTTTTTAAATCATTGAAATCATATATTTTCAGAAGTTTTTCCAACCATCCAAAACGATAGGATATTTTCTTCTTAATAAGAACAACAGGTATGCCCGCTGCCATACAAGGTACAGAACAATGCAATAGACTTGTAATGATTAATTTTCCTTCATTTTTATAACGATCATAATATTGCTGCATCATTGATTTAGGGTCATTAATTCCTTCATGCAGATGAGTAAGAAATTCAGCATTATTTTTCAAGTCTTCGGGAATAAAGTGTACAACTTCGGGATTAACATCAACAATAAACACTTTGTCAAATTTCTTTCCTTCAGTTAATCTTTTAGGAAGAGTTGCTGTTATACAGCCATGAAGATAGGCACTTATGTTATAACTTCGTAGTGTGTTCATGGTTCTTTCATCACGACATCCTATCGGTTCAAATCTATGATAATAATCAACTTCTTCTGATAATAAAGTATCTTTGGCAAGTGTCAGGCCAAGAAAAACAGGGATAATGTGATCAGAAAATCGCCCAGAGATTCCACCTTCAGTATAATCAACCAAAGGCATTGTAACCGGCAATATCACATATTCACCTTGATATGAACCTGTTTCATTTTTATCTATGTACACAATCTCCTCTTTAGGTATACCCATGTTTTCATATATTGTATCAATAGCAATGATTTGCATATTGTCACCTAAATTATTAACTCCTCTAGCATTGAATGTATAATTCGCAAATTTCATATTTACTCCTAATTTTTTAAGTCACGGTCTATAAGTATATTGCAGTGGATTACCTCGTTTAAACCCATTCTTTAATAGTTTAATTAATCCTGCAACTCTAGCAGATATAGGAAATTTTATTTTCTTCTTCCTGAAAGCTTCTAATGTTTCGGAAACATAATGATCTTTTTTGCCTTTGAAAACCAAATATCCTAAATAATAGTCTTTATTCCTGTTAAATTTATCAACATCAAATATATCTCTAAACAAATCCAGCTTTCCAAATAGATATAAATCTATCATTGTTCTTGTGCATTTCGAACATTTACTACAATTTTTCAGAACGCCATTTTCTATATATGGATTACGGCACACATTCAAATAATGTCTGGGTAATTCAAAATTTGATATAAATTCAGTTTTTTCATGTCTTAGAGCTTCACTACCAGTTGAATAAAAAGAAAGGTTATCAGAGCTTAACAAATGCATGTATAGTAGATTATATAGTTCACTGCTATGAGAACATATTTTAAAACTACTATAAGGGTGGCCTGAAGAAAAATAGTAAATTGAAAAGAGTTTTTGTAAAGCAAAAATGTAGGATGTAAACATTGGTGTTATAATAGCTTCATGAGCTATACGATATACTTCCTTTACAATGTTAGATGATATGTTAACAAATACAACACCTAATTCATTACAAATATTTTCTGCTAATTCATGCAATTTTAAAGGTAATTCATCAACTGAAGAAGCTTCGGTCTTATATTCTAAATAAACACCATGTGTAATATTAAATCCAGGAATGTTCTCTCCTTTGTTTTTAAGTAGTGTATAAAAGGAATCAACACCCCCTGAAACACCTGTTGCAACAGCATGTTTAGAATTAATTACTCTGTCATCCAATTCACAATTAATATTGATTGAATTGTAAAATTTCAATTCTTTAGAAATTGTAGGAATTAAAAGAACGACCAATTGATAATAAAGTCTACTAGATAAAGGGGCAAGGCAAGTCATTGTAATAGGATCTTCACAAGTAGAGTGGGACATTGCATAGAGTAAAAGACCAATTACAAATGCATCAGAACGTTCTGTACACAAGTATTCTTCAAATATTCTATCTACTTCGTAATATAAAGTAAATCCCCCCC
>Ga0265297_10010087_pt1 | contig 11960 bp, 8 predicted proteins | sample Munlanlwell13791_FD_192502 | JGI IMG/M metagenome (GOLD analysis project Ga0265297, IMG submission 192502) | Leachate microbial communities from a municipal landfill in Southern Ontario, Canada - Leachate well 137-91 | ecosystem: Engineered > Solid waste > Landfill > Unclassified | place...
AAGGACCTGAAGGGACTTGTGACAGAGCCACAACCACTCATTCAAAATCAAGATGTCAATGAACTTACTTTGTTTTAAAAATTAACGCATCAGTAGTATGGATACATCAATTGAATATAAACTCGGGGCAAGAGGACTACGTTCGATTTGTGAGGCAATTATGGTAGATGCCATGTACGAAACTCCTTCTCAGGCAAAGAAAAGTCTTGTTATCAAGCTTGATTATGCAAAGAAAAAGATTGATAAGTTCACAGGCATATTAGCAGCTTCAGCGTAATCACAATTACTTTTTCGGTAAAATATCATAACCGGCAGCAGTAAGAATCTCTGCTGCTGTTTCGTATTGATCTTCAGGAACCTGAAGCTTTACATTGGAGGTGGGATAGATATTGATTACGGAGTTATAGTACTCATCTTTAAGGAAAGTTTGTATCCCGTTTGCTTCAAGGTTCGATCTTGGAATAAGTATATCCTGAGGGTATGCTGAAGTAAGTATGGTAATCCATTTATCCATAATGATTCATTTTATATTCATAAAGATAGTGAATTATCGGACATTTGTATTAAAATGTGCTTCTTCTAATTAGTCTGAAGTTACAATGTATCTTGCGGAATGGCTTTTCCAGAATCATCAGGGCGGCAAGTTCTCCCATCTGTATGAAGTCTGTGGACATTACAGTAAGTCCGTCAAGAATAATCTCGTTTATCGGAGATTCATTATAGGAAATGATACCAATATCCTTCCCGATGAGGCACCCCTTCATCTTTGCAATCCTGACCAATTCTATCAATTCAGAGTCTAGCTGGCTGTTCAGAATAAGAAAAATTTCACCCTTTTCAATCTTATTCTGATTAATCGTATGGTGAAATTCGTATTGTATTCCGTTTTCGTCACAAAAACGCTTTATGCCTTTTTCTATAATAGGAGAGTATAGGGAGCCTTTCATTGATACTATGTTCAATTTTCTGAATTTTAGTATGTCATTTTTACCCTGACACAATCCTTCATATATATCGTTTTCGAAATCCTGATACACAGAACCGAAGTTGCCTTTAAGCTCATCGATATATCTGTCGAGAAGGATGAGTTTCCTGTTCGGTATTCTTTTGAGAGTTCTTACCACTCTGCTCTGGATATCTTCTTGTAGCGAGAAGTGGGGGGTGACAATATAGTAGTCGAATTTGTCAAGATTCTCCTCTACGAATTGCTCAAAAAGATCAACATCCTGATTGTGAAGGCGGATTGTTATCTCGGACAGTTCACCAATATGATTCATAAATGAGGAGAAAAGGACCTGTTTATAGGTACTTAGTTTGTCGAACAAAACAAGTATCCTTATTTTATTCCCGTTTTTGTTAGTAATGTAGAATCCTTTTCCCTGGGCCGATCCGATAAGCTCTTCGTCTCTTAGTAAAGCATAGGCTTTTTTTACAGTCTCCTTGGAAATATTCAGTTCGGCTGACAACTCGTTCATGGATGGCAGAAAATCTCCTATCTCGTAATCTCCCCCATTTACCAAATCCCTTATAGATTGCATCACCTGCTTATAAACAGGAATCTGGGATGCTGAATCTACTTTTATTTTTGAATTCATATTCAGATTTTATATAAAAGTACAAACTTTCTATTGTATATTAAAAAACAAACTTTAAATTTGTACCACACTACACAACACTTAAATTAATCTCAATTAACTTAGCTGTGGTGTGGTTGTGGGTGCAAATTTAAACAACAAAACGTTAATTTAAACTTGATTTAATGAAAAAAAATGTTGGATCAAATGATTTAATGCAGTTATTCCAAAAATATTGGACTGCAACTTTAATGATGCTGTTAGGGTGTATTTTGTCTACTGACCTGATGGCTCAAAACTTGTCCGTATCGGGAACTGTCAGATTTTCAACCGGAGAGGTTGTTCCCGGGGCAAATGTCTCAGTGAAGGGCTCTGCAAATGGGACTATGACAAATGCAGATGGTACCTATAATCTGACAAATGTGGCGGCAAATTCTGTTCTTCAGTTTTCATTCGTAGGTATGGAGACTCTGGAGGTGAGTCTTAATGGCAGAAAACAGATAGATGTCGTACTTAAAGAGAGTGCCATTGTACTTGATGAAGTAGTGGCAATTGGTTACGGAACTGCAAAGAAGAAGGATCTGACAGGTTCGGTAGCGGCAGTAGGCGGGGAGAGGCTTCTCTCACGTCAGAACAATCAGGTTATAACAGCTCTTCAGGGTGCTATGGCCGGGGTGACCGTTACAAGATCAAGTTCTGCACCAGGTGCAGGTGGTACAATCCGTGTCAGGGGTATAACCTCAATTCAGGAGAGCGATCCTTTGATTATCATTGACGGTGTGCCGGCAAACAGCATTAATGATGTGAATCCTGCAGATGTTGAGAATATCACTGTCCTTAAGGATGCAGCATCTGCCTCTATTTATGGAGCAAGAGCTGCAGCGGGCGTTGTCCTTGTTACTACAAAGAGAGGTTCCAGGGATGGAATGAATATCGATTATAACTACAGCCTGTCATTGGATGTCCCAACGAAAATGCCTGAATATGCAAATGCTGTTACCTATATGAAGGTGCTGAATGAGAGAAACTGGAACGACAATAATGCAGGCGGGGAATACTCTGTGTATGAGAAGGACCTTATTGATAATTATTGGAGTCTGAATAAACAGAATCCTGATCTTTATCCTAATACTGAATGGGTTAACTTATGTATGAAGGATTATGGTGTGAAACACAGCCATCAGCTCGGAATCTCAAGCGGAAATGAAAAATCCAGGACTAAGGTTAGTTTCGGATATGATAATGTGGATGGTTTATATGTGGCAAACAATTCCTGGAAAAGAATAACTGCCAGAGTCAACAATGACATCAAGCTTAAAAAATGGCTCTCTACATCAATTGACCTTGGTCTCAAGCACAGTGAAACTATAGAGCCGGCTTTCAGTCCATCCTTGAGAATGAGATATGCGGCTCCGGTATATCCTGCAATATTTTCTGACGGTCGTCTTGCCGGAGGTAAAGATGGTGAAAATCCATACGGAAAGCTCGTTTATGGAGGTAATGAAAACAGTAAGGGTTACCAGGTCAGCGGCAAGGTTTCTGTGGATATTAAGCCTATCGAGGATATTACTGTTACAGGAGTCTTTGCTCCTATATATAATTTCTCTAAAGTCAAGCTCTTCAACAAGCAGGTTGAATATTATACCGCTTGGGATGATATGGCGAGCACCGATTTTATGGATGAAACAAATACAACTGACCTGAAGGAGACCAGAAGTGACAGTTATTCAATCACTTCGCAGATTTATGCAAACTACAATAAAACAATAAACAAGCATAATATAAGTGCGACTTTAGGTTATGAAACCTTCCACTATTTTTATGAGAATCTATGGGCTTCACGCGGAGAGTATGACATCCCTTATTACCCATACCTGGCAGCAGGACCTTCAACTCTAATGGATAATAATGGAGATGCATACGAAAATGCTTACAACTCATATATCGGGAGGGTAATGTACAACTGGGGATATAAATATTATGTTCAGGCTAACTTCCGTTATGACGGTTCAAGTCGTTTCCACAAGGATCACAGATGGGCATTTTTCCCTTCGGCATCTCTGGGATGGGTTATATCTAAGGAGAGCTTCATGCAGGATATTTATTGGCTCAATTTTGCTAAATTGCGTCTTTCCTACGGCCAGCTTGGTAATGAGAGGATAGGTAATTACCCTTATCAGTCTTCAATTGCATTTAACACAGGTACATTATACCAAGGCAGTACAATTATCCCGGCACAGGGTGCTTCTGCATACCAGTATGCAATACAGGACATATCATGGGAGACAACTGAGACAATTGACCTTGGTCTTGACCTCAGCTTCCTTGGTGAAAGACTGAAATTCACAGGAGATTACTATCAGAAAAAGACAATGGATATGCTGTTGCAGCTTCAGATTCCGAATTATATGGGTTATGCTGATCCTGATCAGAATGCAGGTACAATGTCGACTAAAGGATGGGAGATTGAACTTGGATGGTCTGACAAGATTGGAGATTTCTCTTATGGTGTTAACTTGAACCTATATGATTCAAAAACTGTCATGGGAGACCTAAAGGATACTCAGGTGCTCTCGAATGGCCTCATTATCAAAGAAGGCAGTGAATATAATGAGTGGTACGGATACAAGAGTGACGGCATATTTCAGACAGCAGAGGAGATAGCATCTTCTCCTGTTACTTCAGGAGCTGTTAAGGTTGGAGATGTCAAATACAAGGATATAAGCGGCCCTGAAGGAATCCCGGATGGTAAGATCGATGCTGTATACGACAGGGTTCTACTTGGCGGATCTCTTCCACGGTTTAATTATGGCGGTAATATTAACCTTGGATATAAAGGATTTGATTTCTTGCTGGCATTCCAGGGTGTAGGTAAACGTAACTCTATGATAACTGAGGAGATGGTGCAGCCAATACGCGGCGACTGGTACAATGTACCACAGATAATTGTAGGTAAATACTGGAGCAACTACAATACTGAAGCACAGAATTTAAATGCAAAATATCCGAGAGTTTCCAGAACAGGAAATACAAATAACTACGCTGTATCGGATTTCTGGATGATTGACGGGTCATACTTCCGAATTAAAAATATAACACTTGGCTATACAATTCCTTCTAAGCTTTTAAGAAAGATTTCACTTCAGAATGTGAGACTGTATGCTTCACTTCAGGACTTCTTTACAGTAAGCAACTATCCTCAGGGATGGGATCCGGAGGTGAGCTCTACAGGCTACCCTATAACAAAATCGGTAATTTTTGGAGTTTCAGTTAAATTTTAAGTGTTAATAAACAACCTAGAAAAATGAAAAAAAGGAATTATATATTATCGGCAATGGCGGTTGTTGCTCTCTATTCATGTAACAATCTAGATCTTCAGCCGCTTTCAAAGGCATCCAATGAGAGTTGGTTCAAAGACCGCACTCAGGTGGAGATGAGCCTTAACACTCTTTATCTGCATCAGTTCTGGCCAATTCATAAGACAGATTTCGGCAGTAATATTATGTCTCTGGATGAGCCAACCGATGACTGGACAAACAGAACTACCCTTATTGTTTTTACAAACGGAACATTAACAGGAAGTAACTCATCATTTCTCAATAATACATGGACATACAGCTATAGGGCAATCAGCCGTGCAAATACCATAATAAATAACATTCATAAGGCTAAGGATAATCTCTCTGCTGAACTATATGAGAGATTTATTGCCGATGCCAGGTTTGTAAGAGCCTGCCAGTATTCAAGAATAATCGAATATTGGGGTGATGCAGTCTATTTTACTGATGATATTGATATAGAAAAAGCATACTCTCTCTCAAGAATAAGCAAGGATACAATACTTGCCCACATTTATGAGGATTTCGATTATGCTATTGAGAAGCTGCCGGTTGCCTATGAGAGCACCGAGATAAAAAGGGCAACAAAGGGTGCCGCTTATGCAATGAAGGCAAGAGTTGCTCTTTTCTTCAAAGATTATGCAACTGCACGTGATGCTGCAAAGGGTTGTATGGATCTCGGAGTATATCAGCTCTATCCTGATTTTGGGGAACTTTTCCTCAGCAAGACAAAGAACTCTGTGGAAACTGTTTTTGGTATTCCTCGTTCATCTCAATATGGTACAGCTCTTACAAGTGGCTCGGTTACTGCATATCTTAGCAGAAACATAACATCACCGTCTGCAACAGCATCTCCTTCATGGGATCTTCTCTGTTCTTTCCTTTGCACTGACGGAAAGCCGATTGATGAGTCACCATTGTATGACCGCAAGAATCCGTTCAAGAATCGTGACCCTAGATGCTCTTATACTATTGTAGAGTTCAATTCTGATTACTTCGGGTTTAATTACACACCTCATCCTGATTCATCAAAATGCTGGAACTACAATACCAGGACTTTTGTAACTAATAAGGACTCGAAGGCAGGTGACCAATATGCATCTTATAATGGTCTTATTCTCAGGAAAGGTATCGATTCTGACTGGAATGATAATCTGGAGGCAGAGAACGATAAGCTGATCATGCGCTATGCTGATGTGTTGCTTATGTATGCAGAGTCTAAGATTGAGCTTAATCAGATTGATCAATCTGTATTGGATGCAATGAATATGGTAAGGGCACGTGCATATAAGGCTGATTTCAGAACAGGTAACTATCCTAAGATAACTGAAACAGCACAGTCTGCACTAAGAACCATCCTGAGAACAGAAAGAAGAATGGAGTTTGCATTCGAGGGACTTCGTTATAATGATATTCTTCGTTGGAGAATTGCCGAAAAAGTGATGAACTATCCTAACTATGGTCTTCCGACAAGTGTGGCTCTATGCAAGACATATTACAAGAGTGGTTATTGGTTTATCCCGGGTGTTCCGGATATTGATGAAAACGGCTGTCCGGACTTCTCCAAAATGGCCAACTTATCGCAGGCCCGTGTATTAAGTACAAGAGTTTTTGATAAGAACAAACACTATCTGTGGCCGATACCTACGGCAGATATGCAGATTAATCCTAACTTGGTAAATAATCCAAATTATTAATAGCCCTATATATGAGACGATTTTTTTCAACATTTTACCTGCTGGTTATATTGATATTGACCTGTCAGTATTCAGAAGTCACTGCAAAAGAGTTTATCTCTTCGGCAAGTGTCACCAATGCCTCCGGTAAGCTGATATTTTCTAAAGATGGGATAAAGATTGAGACAGACGGAATTGCTCCGGAATCAGATTCAAAGAGCGAGGCTGTATGGTCAATAAAGATACAGAATCTGTCAGATAATAGCAGCGAAATAATTTTCAGTGAGAGAGACAATAAACCGGTCATCTCATCATCGGAAAATGGATTTGTGTTGTCATATAACGATCTCATATTTAATGGAAAACGTTGGGATATAGATTTAAATCTCATTTTTTCCAACCATGGTGAGGCATTTTCTGTCAAGGGTGAAATTAAAAACAATGTCCAGGGTTGGGTTGTTGTTGGCTTCACCGGTCCTGTTATCAGCGGGATCAAAGCAGAGCTTGCTTCTTATCCTCTGATCATGCCTTGCGGTCTTGGTCAGAAATTTACAAAGGCTCCATCGAGCAAAGATTCAATTAATAAAGTTAGTTTTAAAGGAGGATTGGCCTGGACATACGACCGGGCCAACTCTTCCTTTTATTTGAAATCAGATTATCCGTCCAGGTTTGCCACTATGCAATGGTGTGCCTTTGCAGGCGAAAAGGGTGGTTTGTATTACGGCAGTCACGACAAGAGACACGGATCAAAACACTTCAAAATATCATATAAATCATCAGACAATACTCTCGGCGTGGCTTTTGAGCATGATCTTGTTTGTGCTCCGGGAGCTAAATGGCTGATTCCCGAACAGATAATCTATCCTTACAAGGGCACCTGGCACAAAGGCGCAGATTTATACAGAGAGTGGTTTAAGACTTCTGTAGCTTTTCAGCAGATACCTGAGTGGCTGAAGAACTCTTCGGGATGGATGTTGACCATAATGAAGCAGCAGAACAACGAAGTGATGTGGAATTATGCAGATCTCCAGGGGCTGGCCGATATCTCACTTGAGAGAGGCCTTGACATAATAGGCCTTTTCGGATGGACAAAAGGTGGTCACGATAAATTCTATCCCTATTATGAGCCTGATCCTGATATGGGAGGAAAAGAGGAGCTGGAAAAAGTTCTGAAAGAGATTAAAAAGAAGGGGGTACGTTCTATCATATATGCAAACGGACAATTGATAGATCAAAACGGAACGGATTACTGGGAAAAAGAGGGAAAGAGAATATCTGTCCTCAAGAGAGACGGAAAGGTCGATTATCAGAAGTGGCACAAATATTATGACGCACCGGCCCGTTTTCACGGGATGGCATGTCTTGGATGCAACGAGTGGTATGATATAATGCTGAATCTTGCGTTGCAGGCCAACGAACTTGGGGCAGACGGCATATTATACGATCAGCTTGCCGTGACAGCTCCTAAATTCTGTTATTCTCCGGATCACGGACATGCTGTACCGGCAGTTGTATATGCTGAGGACAGATATCTGTTTTTACGCAAGATATCTGAATACATGAAGACAATTAACAAGGATTTTGTGGTTATGACGGAGGGGCTCAATGATGTTGAAATGGAGTCGATATCAATGTTTCATGGTTATGAAAATGGTGCATATGTCCCGCTTATAGAGGAGTTTTCTGCAAGATTGAACGGTAGTGCACCAACATTTATTTTCCCGGAGATGTTCAAATACACATTCCCCGAAATGATAACTACAACAAGAAATCCGGCGCCGGTTAATAACAGGCTTATACTTAACTATGCAACAGTGTATGGTTTGAGATCCGAGCTTGAGACCCGTTATGCGGCAGATGTACGTTATCTTAAAGAAAACAGGATTCCGGTACCTGAGGATTACTCAAATGTTATAAGTAAACCAAACATCGACCTTGTTACTTCAGAGGATCCTGTCGCCATGAAGATTTATACAAGAGAGGTTATAGATTTCCAAAGAGAAAATTCCGGCTTGCTTTGGAGAGGTGTATACAATGATGACAAGGATTTTTCAATAAAATGCAACCCAGATGCAGTTATTGCAAAGTCTTTTATTTCCGGTAACAGATTTGGTGTTGTTGTATGGAATACCGGCAAGGGTAAGGAGTCTTTTGAAGTGAATGTGCCGGGATACATTTTAGAATATGCTACTGAACCAGGCAGAGGAACAGTTTGCGTCTCAGAAAAACTTTCTGCCGAAAGTATCCGATTATTAGTGTGGAAAAAAGATAATAAATAGATATGAATTATATTAAAATTCTGGTATTCTTATTTGCCATGTCAGTCTTTACTGCCTCGTGCGGTAAGGAGGGCAAACCTTCAGGGGACGGGGGAGATGATGATAACCCGATAAATATTGTAAAGGCAGGAAAAGTGCTTTGTGACTCCAAAGGAGTTGCCGGGGTTGTTGTGACAGACGGGACAAATTTTACTCAAACAGATTCTGACGGGGCTTATGAGTTGCCTTACAATCCATCTGCTACTCATATATATATATCATCCCCGGCAGGATATACTGTGCCGGTGGAGATGAGTGTTCCCAGGTTTTGGACAGCATTGAAAAATGCGCCGGATAAAAAGAATATAAACTTTACCCTTAATAAAATGGGTCAGTCTGACATAAAACACTTTTTCATTGCTGTCGGAGATCCACAAGTGAGAAATGAGACAGAACTGAAAAAATTGGAACCCATTCTTAACTACATGAGACAGGAGATTGCTTCAGCATCCCTCACTCCTGTTCATCTGATGATAACTGGTGACATCGTCTTTAACAAGCCACTTATGAATAACCTTAGCAAGAGTTATTTTTCGGCTGTCAACCAACCAGTATATTACTCGATAGGGAACCATGATCATGTATTCAGTACCACTCAGACACCATCCGTAAATTATGATAAAGTTGCGGATTCTGTTTATATACGCCACTACGGACCTACATATTACTCTTTCAATCGGGGTATGGTTCACTATATTATACTGGACAATATCTATTTTAAAGGGGGACCCGATGCAGAGTATACAGTAAATTTCACAGAAGCACAACTAAACTGGGTAAAGAAGGATTTATTATATGTAACAAAGGATAAAGCTCTGGTTCTTATGTTTCATGCACCTTCTAAGTCAAGATACTCATCATCGTACGGGAACAGTGAGACTTTGCATGCACTTCTGCAGGGTTATGCAAATGTTCAGATAATTTGTGGTCACACTCATTACAACTCAATGATGGTCGATAACACAGGAATCACCGAACACATAATCGGAGCTGCATGCGGTGGATTCTGGGAAGGACCTGTCTGTCTTGACGGTGCGGAATTGGGATATAAGGTGTTTGAGGTGGACGGTACAAATTTCAAATGGATTTACAGATCGTATGTTAACCCTGAATCACAATTCTCGGTATACAAGCCTGAAAATAGAGCCCCTGTGCTCAGACCTTCGGACGAGCTGCTTGTCAATGTCTGGGATTGGGATCCTAACTGGAAAGTTATGTGGTCTCAGGATAGCGGAGTTACATACCAGGAAATGGAGAGGATTACCGAAAGAACCATGGATCCCACTGCTTATTTCTGGTTCGGAGCAGATGGAGATAACAAGATATCAGGGAGGAGCTGGATAAATGCAGTAACTACAGATCACATTTTCAAAGGGCAGCCGGGTTCAGGTGTAAAAGCGGTGAAAATCAAAGTGACCAATGCTTTCGGCGTTGATTATATAAAAGAGGTAAGCTGGTGAGATAGTGTTAAATAGAAAGTTATGAATATTGTTAAAAATAAGAGTGATAACTATAAATGGGAGGTACTTGTGCTGCTCTGGATTGCTTTTTTTGTGAATCAGGCAGACAGACAGGTTTTTAATGTTGTCCTTCCATTAATAAAAGATGATCTCTCTCTCTCGGACGTGCAAATAGGGACCATTGCAACAGCATTCAATCTTATATATGCGCTTCTTGTTCCTATGGCAGGATATATAGGTGATCTTTTCAGCAGGAAATGGATAGTCTCTTTGAGTATACTTTTCTGGAGTGTTGCCACTATGTTCACAGGATTAAGTAACGGAATGATCATGCTGATTGTGATGAGAAGTGTTGCAACCGGAGGCGGTGAGGCGTTTTTCGGACCTTCAAATTATGCCTTGCTTGCAAGCTACCATAAGGATACAAGGTCTTTTGCAATGTCCATACATCAGACATCGTATTATGTGGGTGTTATTCTAAGTGGTTTCGTCGCTGGCTATATAGGTCAGCATTATGGTTGGCGTAGTGCTTTTCTTGTATTCGGTGCCATCGGGGTTATTCACGCTGTGATAATGATAATCAGATTAAAAGATAAAAGAGAGGGAAGTGAGGGGAAAGTGAATAGTGAGGAAGTGAATAGTGAAAAGAGGATAGTGAATAGTGAAAAGAGGATAGTGAATAGTGAAAAAGTGAAGAGTGAAAAGATATCTCTTTTTGAAGGGTTCAGAGTTCTTTTTACAACGCCGACAGCTGTTATGCTTACAATCGGATTCAGCGGCCTCATCTTTGTGCTTACAGGCTATCTTACATGGATGCCGACATATCTTTTTGAGGAGTTTAACATGTCTTTGGCTGAGGCCGGGTTTCACTCGATGTTCTATACACACCTGTTTGCCTTCTTTGGAGTTATGATAGCGGGAAAACTTTCAGATAAGCTTGCAGGGAAAAACCCGGCCAACAGAATATTACTGCAGGCCGGAGGACTCCTTTTTGCTGTACCTTTTATAGTGTTAATGGGTAATTCAGGTACACTGACAGCCATATATATCGGGTTTGCAGGATTTGGGTTTGCCAGGGCATTTTTCGATGCAAATACATACACCGTGCTTTATGATGTAATTCCGGAAAAATATCATTCATCGGCTTCAGGTGTGATGATTATGCTCGGTTTTGCCGTCGGGTCACTCTCGCCTGTTATTTTGGGATTGATGAAACCTGTATTAGGTCTCTCTTTCTCAATATCAAGCCTTGCAGTAATATGGCTGGTTTGCGGATTATTGATGGTTGTTGCATATAAATTCTTCTACAACAGGGATTATGCTAAGATACACAACATATAAGGGTTGGAATGCACTCTCTCTGGATAATGGCTTGATAGAGAGTCACGTCGTTCCTGCTTTGGGAGGAAGGCTCATGCAGTTTTCCTTACAGGGACACGACTTCCTGTTTGTAAATAGCGCATTGGAGTCCCTTTATCCGGAACGTATTCCCGGCAAGCCCTGGATGAATTTCGGCGGTGAGAAGGTTTGGCCCTCACCTCAAGGTTGGGACGGTGAGGGTTATTGGCCCGGACCACCGGATCATATTTTGGAT
>Ga0265297_10010088_pt1 | contig 11960 bp, 8 predicted proteins | sample Munlanlwell13791_FD_192502 | JGI IMG/M metagenome (GOLD analysis project Ga0265297, IMG submission 192502) | Leachate microbial communities from a municipal landfill in Southern Ontario, Canada - Leachate well 137-91 | ecosystem: Engineered > Solid waste > Landfill > Unclassified | place...
AAGGTTGATTATCAAAAATTAGTCATACTTTCTCCGCGATTTCTCTATAGCGAATGTAAAAAAATTGACGGAATGCCCGGAGAAGAAGGGACTACTATCCGCGCGGCAATGCAGGCGCTCAATACCAAGGGAGTCTGTCAGGAAAAATTCTGGCCGTATCAGACGTCCAAAAAGAATAAACCTTTAAGTGGAGCTTTTAGCAATGCAAAAAAGTTTCGTATTCTCACTTATGCGCGCATACTTAATTTAGGCGAACTTTGTATGAGTTTGGCAACAAAAGGCCCTGCGGTTTTAGGAATTCAGGTTTTCTCTGGAATGTCTGAGGCAAAAAGGGGAATCATACCTCTGCCCAAAAGAGGTGAAGAGAGCGTGGGCGGCCACGCTATTTGCGCCGTAGGTTACGATAATAAAAAACAATTAGTTAAGTTTAAGAATTCATGGTCTCCAAAATGGGGAGATAAAGGATACGGATATCTGTCTTTTGAATATGTAAGGTTTTATATGATGGATGCTTGGAGTTCGGTAGATATTGAAGATCCTAACCCTCTAACTTTGGCGAGCATTTTAGATTATCAAAATAGAGCTTTGGCTTAGAGCCTATGGAGAAGATAAAATACGAATTCGATCCTCACAATCGGTTAATTGCGGAAAGCAATCTTCGGGGGATCAGAAAAGTTTTAGATGGTCAATTCAAAATCTCTGCGCGCAATTTATTAACCTACCATGTCAAAGCTCCTTTTCCCGAAGATATAAAAGCCCCTCATCAGGTAAAATTAAAAGGTACTTGGTCCTTAACCGAAGATCACCAACTGCGATTTACCTTGGATCAATGGACAAGGCGGACATTTGGGGATCGATTGACACTTCAGGGCGAAATACTGGACGTTAAGAAAAATTCTCTGCTTTTTGCGGTGCAAACTAAGACTAAGGATGATTTACCCTCTACATATCTAATTGAGCTTGCAGGTGCCTGGCAGGCAGATGAACAAAACCGGCTTACTTTCAGAGTAGATAAAGAAAAAGGCGGTTCTGATTCTCTTACCTTTGACGGCGCATGGCAGATAGATGATAATTATAAGGTTACCTATAGTTATTCAAAAGAGCAACTTACGCGTAAAGTTAAGGAAATGCATGTTTTAACTTTTCAAGGATATTGGGATATTCAGGATAAAACTAGATTATCATTTGTGCTTGACGCTGATTCTGATTCCAGGTTCGATTTCAATACAACTTTAGGAATATTTAAAGACAACTATATCAAATATGCGTTAGGTATAGGTTTGTCTTTTGATAAGCAGCCGGTAAAACAAACTGTTACTTTCTATGGCAGATGGCAGATTAAAAAGAATATCGGCCTTGTTTTTAAGGTCGAGAAAGAAGGCCGGGAAATTCAGACAATCGTCTTTGGCGCGCAGGCAAAACTTACTAATATAGGCACGGTATCATTCAGCCTAAGGAATAGCTTAGATGAAAATGTAGGCGCGGAGCTTGAATTATCGCGTGATATTTTTAGCGGAGACGGGCAGGTATTCTTACGTCTGCTTAAAGAAAAGCAAGAACTAGCCATACTTGCAGGTGTGGGGTGGAGATGGTAAAATAGGAGTGCGATGGTAATAGATAGACTAAAGAGAATGCTTTGTCTTGTAACCCTTGTTTCGGTATTTATAGCCGGCACAGGGATTTTTTGTTTTGCCGCTGATTCCTATCCGGCAACCGTTGAAGACTTAAGTGATAATGCATATTTTCCAAAGGTTAAAGAAGCTATAGGAAAAGCTAAGGATTCTGTGTATATGATGATGTATTTCGTAAGTTTTAATGCACAATCTAAAAATTCTCCCGTTAATCAATTAGTCGATGAATTAATAGGCGCGCATAAGCGGGGAGTTAAGGTAAGAGTAATCCTGGATCAGAATATCGATTTTAGCGCCATTAGAACAGGGGGCGGAAAATGGGAAAGAGAAAGTAAGAATGATTCTTTGTTTTTATATTTAAAAGCAAACGGAATAGACGTATATTATGATAATCTTTTTATGATTACTCATAGTAAGGTTATTATTATTGATGAAGAAATTGTGATTTTAGGTAGCGCCAATTGGACAATGTCTTCCTTGAGAAGAAATTGGGAGGGTTCTTGTTTAATTAGATCCAAAGAATTAGCCAAGAAATTCCTGGATAATTTCTCCAAGATTACTATAGATTATGAAGCAAGTATCCTCGACGAAGAAAGAAGGCCGCCGGTCCTCTTAAGCAGCTATTTTATGAAGAATACGTCTTTAGGCTCCCGAATGGTTGCAAATAATGATCAAATTGCGTTTAATCTATACCTTCTTTTGTTGAGAAACTTCGACGGTAATAAAGAAGGAAGAGTAGATGTTGATTATAAAGTTTTTAGCCAGGCTTTGGGCCTTGAAGGAAGGTTCAGCTATATCTCAACGCGGGACAACATCTTAAGGGCTTTGGTACGTCTTGACGAGAAATATCATCTTATTATTCGTGTAAAGAGGCCTCCAAAAAGCCCTTACGCGATATTATTGGATTATCCAAACAAAAGACCCTATATATTGCCGCAAGATGAATATTGTTCCATACCGGATGAATATTGGAAATACGGCTGGAATAAAAAGCTGTCAATACGGGAAAGTTATTGTTATTTTATCTGCCGGTGTAGGGGAGGAGCTAAGAGGGGTAATGTTTGGTCCGATCATATTATAGGTTTAAGTAAGGATTTTAACGTAAGCAGGGATACTATAAAGCGAGGAATGCAGGCTTTAAGGGCGCTAAATATAATCGAAATTGACTATGCGCCTTATCTTCCGGAAGAGAACTTCAGGCGCAGGGATGCAAGTTTATTTAAGCTGTTGAGATTATATTCCCCCGAGGTTCTAGAAAAGGAAAAAGAGAGAGTAAGGAAAATATACGGTAATAAGCGTTTTGAAGAAGCTGAAAAGTACGCAAAGATAGTTTTTAAAGGTAATGATATCCAGGTTGTTGAAGATATTGTCAAGAAAACAGATGAATATGGCGCCCGGCAGGTGAAGGAGGCTTTTGAAACTGTTTCTGTAAAATCTATAGATAATCCGAAAAGAAGTTATAGGTATGTTGTAGGGGTGCTTCAGAAGAAAGCCGAGGAAACAGAAAGAGATTAAGAAAGAGAGAGGGTATCTTATGGCAGAAGGTGGATTTTTAGTTAAGTTTGACGGGAAAGAGGTCGAACGTTGTTACGCGGTAGCTTTTGATTATGACCTGCGGGAATATACGATTAACAATACAGAACCTAAGAAATTGCCTGTGGATTTGGAAACTATAGTGGTTATAGTTGAGAAGGGGTAAAAAACCTGCGTTATCTCACGCTACCTTCTTTAACATAAATTTCGAAGGTATTGTTCTTTAATCTTATCCCATTTATTAGCGACTTGGAGATCCATATTTTCCTGCTGTTATCTACTAGTATCGCCTTATCCGTTTCGTGGATTATCCTAATCTGTGCCCAGATGTATCTTTCTTTAGGATATATGGCGTTACGGATGCTAAATGGCCAGCTCATTTTTCCTCCTGCGTTGGTCTGTTGGTATAGTTATAAGCCCTCATTATGGTTCGTTTGCTTACGTTTAAACTTCTCCCTATAGCCCGAAACGACATTCCTAGTAAAAGTAATTCTTCTACCTTTTTTGCTAATCTTTGGTATAATGGGATTCGATCAATCGGTTTAATAATGATTTTAACCTGGATCTCGGATGCAGTGCGAATTGGTTGCAGACGGGTCCGCCATTGATACCAATTCGAACCTTTTTGTTCCTCATCCAGGAGCGCTAAGGTTCGAATTTTGGTATGGGCGACGTAATAAGGCTTAAAATTCCTCTCATTCCCCTCAAAAAGCTGATAAAAATCAGATTCCTTAGTTAATACCGGTTCCAAGCTTATAGGCGCAAGTAGCTTTTTAAGCGCCAGAGAAGAGGAGACGGTGTTCTTATTTAATGTCTCGCGTAGGTTTTCCAGTCTGTGGTTGATCCATTCTTTAGGTGGTGTTTTAAAGCTATTATTTTTTTGGAACTCCAAAGATCCGATTTCTGCTGTTAATTCTTCATTTCTTTTTTCTGCTTCAGTTAAAGCCTCGGATACTGTCTTTGAAAGGTTGCCTATCTTGATAAAATTAAGATAATTTTGTATCTCCTGCTGGATCTTCTCAAATTGAAATGGGATAATTAACATATCCTACTATTCAGATAATGGTTGGTATTGTAAGGGTTTTAGGTGTTTTTTTGGATGATTTGGCTAGGGAGTGTTTCAAGGAAATTAAAGATAAAAACTTGAAATTGCCTAAATTTGTGTTATATTTTTAATATATTTAGAGGAAAGCGTTTTCGCGAGGAGGTGCGAAGGCGATAGTTTAAGGTTTAAGTAAACCGCAATGCCACGGGACAGAGAGTTTGAGTCGGCTTTGCGGTTTTTTGTTTTTTAAGTACTTAAGTCTTTAGCAGATAGCTTATTAATTTGAGATTAAAATTCAGAGTAGGAGGTAGCTATGCCGCGCAAGATAATCTCTTTAGTTTTAAGTTTTGGTCTGCTCTTCCAGCAAATCAGCTTTGCTCAAGTAACCGCAGAGCTAAATTTTGGAAATTACCTCTCTAGAATTGGCAGTAATATAGTCCAGGATAGATCCCGGCCTTTGCATCTACGCTATTTCTCTTACGATAACATAAATGATAATTTCAAGATTATCTTGGACAAAGGCGATCTTAAAAATTTAAAAGCCATGGAGCTTGAGAATTCGACCAAGACGTTATTGGGTTACTTTTTAGTAGGCGTAACTCTGCCTGATGATATGTTCTGGGTAAACCTAAGACCTGATTCAGAGGGTCAAATTATAGATCCTTATCTAGAAAAAACAGATATCGGTAAGATTATGCTTGAGGCAGACCTTCAGCTTAAAAAAGATACAGCTGCCATGACTTCTCCAGCCACTCCCGAAGGTAAAGAATACTGGGATAAACTTTATAAAAAAGCAGCTGACCTTTATGGCTATGACAATGTCACCATACCTACTCTAACACGTCCTTGGATAGTACCAGGAGAAATAATTGTTAGAGAGTCTAGGGACAGTGCTTATGTTTATAAAGCAATCTTAAAAGTAATGTTAGAGCAGGATTACTTAAAAGATTCTACTACCTACAACTTTAAAGATGAGCGTGCGAAGGCCTTAAATGAATACTCCTCACAACTTATCCGTGAACTGATTATTCCTAAGCTTACCAAGGAAGTAAATTCTTCCAAAAAATATGCTTCTTTACGTCAGGTATACTATTCTCTTATACTCTCACGCTGGTTTAAGTTACGTTTTGCCGGTAAAACTGGTACTTATGCCTCGTTAATTAACACCAAAGATCTTACTAATCTAATTTCGCAGGGGGCTTGGTCAAAAACCGATTATTTTAACCAATATAAGAAATCCTTTCAAGATGGCGAATATAACATTAAGGAATCGGTTTATACCCCTACAGGCCAGGTAATTAGAAGTTACTTTAGCGGTGGGATAAATGTTGCCAGTAGTGCTATTAATACTCAAAACGGAATTATTCTTACAAATGATAATGCAGATAAGTTAGGCGAAGTGGTTGGCGGTAAGGCAAATGTTAATCTGGACAGAATTAATTTGAATCGCATCACAAGTTCTCCGGTAAAATCAGACAAGGAAGATAAAATCAAAAAGTATTTGCTTGAAGGTTTTTCTACTATGCTAATTAATCCGTCTGTGGCGGTTGAAGCGTTTACCAGGGTAATAGGATTAAATCCCGATGATGCTCTTGGTTATCTTGATCGAGGTGATAGCTATATGGAACTCAAAAAATATGATTTAGCGCTTGCCGATTATAATGCTGCTTTGGAAACGAAACCAGGGCCGAGCTTATTTCTTAATGATAATGGCTGGGGTTACGTTTACTTAGATCCTAAACCACACGCCCATCTTGGATTGGGTAGGGCATATTATGGTCTTGCGCAATACGAAAAGGCCGTTTCGGAATTTAATAAGGCTATTGTTGAGTATGAAGCAATTGTAAAGACTGATTCTGATAGAGGTTTGGTAAATAGTCTTGCGGAGGCTTACTATGGCCGTGGTCGTGCCTATCGATGGCTTGGCCAAGATAATAAAGGTAACACTGACTTGGAGAAAGTAAAAAAGCTGAATCCCGTATTAGCCATTTTTATCCCCGGCTTTGAAGAAGTGCTTAAGAATAATAAGAAGCCTACTAGCTCTCCGATTAATTCTATATCAGAAGAGAATCCGCCAGTTTTATTTACAGGCTTTCAAGATGGTGATGATCTTAACAATGGAAATAATAGAGTAGATAATATTTTTACTAAAGAACAACAAGCTAGAGTATATCAATGGATTGAATTTTCCAACCGCCCATATCGTCGCATCGCGAAAATTGAGGTAGCTTTTGATAGAGATGAGCAGTATCAATATCTCAAAGACGACGAGAAAACATGGGATCTTGGGAGATGGTACTATGTTTCAATTTGGTTAGTTGATACAGATGGTGAAAGAATCCGGAAGATTGGTGAGGCTGATAACGGCGATTATTTCTCAAAATATTCTATAATGAGTCGAGGGCAATATTTTCACAACTTTATTTTTGACCCGTTAGATTATATCGATGCCTTTAATCCAAAAGCTGGATTTAATCCAGGGCTGTTGAAACTAATAGATCTATCCAATTTTAATAGTAACAAAGAAAAGATTAGCAAATACTGGAATGATATTCAGCAGGAGATAACAAAAGATGTAGTCCGGAATAGGATTTTTACTTTAATTGAGCAAAGCCGTTTATCTCCCGTTGAGAAATCAGAGCTAATAGACATTATTAAAAGAGTTAGTAGGGCAGCGTCGAATTATTTTATTAAGAGCGAAAAAGACAATCCATTGCACCATAGCTTTATAGTTTTAGATATTGCATTAAGGATTGCTTTGGAAGAGGGATTGAGATATAGAGATATAAGGAAGCTTGTTGTGTTAGCTATTTTGCATGATCTTGGCTATGGTGCTCTAGAGGATAGTAAGGGCAGGATCAGTAGTAGCAAGATCAAGAAGATGATTCAAGAGTATGAGAGCACAAAAGATAGCTTGTCGCAAGAGGAAAGAAATGTGGAAGAAGGAAATATTAAGAAGGCGATCCAAGATGCAATAGACGCCAGGAAAGAGCATATGGCAAAAGGGATTCCTGTAGCCCGCGAATTATTAACGGAATTAAAATCACAGAATATCAAATTTGATATAGATGAAATATGCGAATTAGTTGGGATGCATGATAACCCCGGCATAGCTAAAACTTACGAAACTAAAGAATATAAGCCGTATATACAAGGTTCGGCACAGGAATTTCTTATCAACAAGCATGATACGCTTGCTCTTATCTTCAGGGAGGCAGACAGGTTATGGATGCTTTCTTATGAGGGATTAATGAAAGATTTAGTTGATAACTTGTTAAAGGGCGATAAGCCACTTACAGTTGCAGGGCAGTTTGATAATAATATAGCCGTGTTTACAGATGAGAGAAAATCATACGATGCCATGGGGAGAGATTACGGTATATTCTATGGGAATACATTCATTAGGACAAAAACAGGTTATAAGATATTTCAAGAATATAGTCAATCATGGGGAAAGATAATTAATGGGCATGCAAAAAATTTTTCTGAAAAACAAGGTAAAGATAACATACAAATTGATACATTACCGCTTGTAAGTACTGCAAGCTATCGTGAATCATGGACGACTACAACAGGGCATATATTTCCTGATGTCAAAGATCAGCAGAAAATTGCTCAATGGATTCGGATCAGCGGCGAAGATATCAAGAGTATTAGAGTGGATATTGATTGGGAGCCTGATTGGGATTCGGAAAGAGTCTTTGAGGCAGATATTAGTGTTTATTTGGTTAATGCAAAAGGAGAACAAGTAAAAAAAATCGGCCAAACCAGCCAACGTTGGATTGTCGATGAAATTGATTCAATAATTGGACCGCTTGAAAATACCATTTTTGATGGGGAAATAGATGGCACTCGAGGTAGTTCTCCTATAGCGCAAGAGTCGCCTCAGATTACCGGTGGTATCGACTTCCGTGTCTTGCCTATGGCTATTCAGCCGATGGGGAGTTTTACTAGTTTAAATTTTAAGCTGCCGCAATTAAGCCAGGCAGAGCTTAGACAGATAAATGTTAGCTTAGAAATGCAGCAGATTAAGAATATGGTACAATCAGGGATTATCCCTTCAGGCCAAAGGATTAAAGAGATAGTTGCCGCTTGCATACAGAAGAAGGAGATGAATTCACAGGTTAATAGCCTATTGCTTTGCCTTGCAGATATTTTCAGGCTAGAAGAGGAGAACGCTAGTGGAAGTTCTCCTGAGCTAAGGGAAGCATTAGCGATTGTTGATTCACAGAGCTAAGGTATATTTTTCGGCTTAGATATGAGCTTAAGAGAGCTATCTATAAGTTAAGGTAGCTCTCTTTCTTTAGGACCTAAATAAACGTTGATTCTCTCACCACTACCATGTTATAATCTTTTTGTTCAGAATTATTATTTGATTTATTTTTTTCTGCCTGCCGTAGGTAGGAGGTGGCAATAGATATTTGTTTCTTTATCTGCACTTCCTAAGCTATGCTTGGAAGAAGTTTTACTGCCGCGTCTAGGTAGTATTTAATCTGTTATAAAGGAAAAAGCAGACGGTGCCGTTTTTATAAACATATTAATTTGGATGTTGTAGCTTTTGGCAGATGGCGGCAGTCAAAAGCTCCGCACACGTATTGAAATTTGCATGAAGCAAGCGGTCAAGCGAGCGCCAAAGAAGGCCTTGCCCAGCGCAAGATCGACTGGTACACGGGTATGATGTAGCACCTCAGGGTGTGGTAAGCATTAAATCTTTTGGAAAATAGTTCAAATGGTACGATAAACATACCGTAGTTTTTTCTGATAACGGAAACCCAATTATGCCTCCAACAGTTTTTGCCTTAAAATGGCGGCCGAATAATTTCGATGAAGTAGTCGGCCAGCCGCATATCGTAAGCACGCTTAAAAACGCTATCGAACAGAACCGTTTAGCTAATGCTTATCTTCTTGCCGGCCCGCGCGGGATAGGCAAGACTTCTACCGCCCGTATCTTAGCTAAGGCTTTAAATTGCAAGGAAGGGATGACAATTAAGCCTTGCGGGAAGTGCAGCTCTTGCCTGGAGATATCTAAGAGCCGTTCGCTTGATGTTATCGAGATAGACGGTGCTTCCAATACCGGGGTTGAAGATGTGCGTTCATTGCGCGAGAATGTCAAATTCGCCCCTGCCTCGGGTAAATTTAAGATTTATATCATTGACGAAGTGCACATGCTTTCTACAGCCGCATTTAATGCGCTGCTTAAAACTCTTGAAGAGCCCCCGGAGTTTGTTAAATTTCTTTTTGCCACTACGCACCCGGATAAAATACCTTCAACGGTTTTATCCCGTTGCCAGCGTTTGGATTTCAGAAGAATCTCCACCATGGAGATAGTTTTGCAATTGGAAAAGATCGTGAAATCCGAGAAGATAAGTTTAGATAAAGAAGTTTTGCTCGCTATTGCCAAGACCAGCGATGGCGCGCTTCGCGACGCCGAATCGATACTGGACCAATTAGCGTCTTTCGCCAAAGGCAAGATTTCTTTAAAGGATGTTATTTCCATCCTGGGCCTTGTAGAGCAGGAAGCTTTGTTTGAGATAACCGATAAAATAATCAAGAAAGAGCCTAAGAATGCCTTGAGCCTACTAAACAGGATTATTGACGACGGAAAAGATATCAACGTATTCTTAAATAATTTAATCGAACATTTCCGCAATCTTATGATCGCTAAGGTTTCCAAGGGCGACCCGAAATTAATCGATCTGCCTTTGGATATCTGCGAGCGTTTGTTAAAGCAGGCGCAGTCTTTGACTTTAGAAGAGATATTTACTGTTTTTAATCTTTTAGCTAATACCCAGGAGATGTCTAAAAGGTTTGAGTCCTTGCGCATACCCTTAGAAGTAAGTATTGTCCGTTTAAGCTATAATAAAAAGATCCCGGAGGCCGGCGTAGTAGAGGCGAAGAGGCCGTCTTTAAGTGAAAGGCCCATCACCAAAGAAAAAGTATTGCCCATTAAGGCAGAGGAGCCCGTTAAAGCGGAAGAGCCCGAAGAGCCGCCGGAATCAGTTGTAAACATAACCTTAGATAATGTTAGAGCAGTCTGGCAGAATATTATAGATAGCTTGAGCCGGGTAAAGATATCCGCAGCTACTTATTTGAGTGAAGGAGAATTATACAAATTGCAGGGAAACCTGCTTACGGTCTCATTTCCTAAGAGCCATTCTTTGCATAAGGAATCCCTGGAGAAGAGAGAGAACAGGGAGATGATTGAGAAAAATCTAACCGAATTTCTAAACACGCCTTTAAGAGTAAGCTTCATTCTTTCCAGCGAGACCAAGCCTAAAAGCGATGACTCCGGGAATACTTTTATCAGGTCAGTGATGGATGTTTTCGGCGGAAGAGTTGTGAAGGAAGAATAATGGCGAATTATACCGAATCGATAGAAAAACTCATTGATAGCTTAATCAAGCTGCCCGGTATCGGCAGGCGCAGCGCCGAGCGGATGATTAATTATATACTCGGAGCTACTAAGGAAGAGTCGAAGGCTTTAGCTGAGGCGATAATTAAAGTAAAAGAAAGCGTGCGTTTTTGCAGCCTTTGCCATAACCTGAGCGAGGAAGAGTTATGCAAGATCTGCCAGGATACCCGCCGGCAGAAAGATATCATATGTATTGTTGAAAAGCCGAGCGATGTCACGGCGATTGAAAGGTCGGGGAGCTTTACCGGAGTTTATCATGTATTGCTGGGTGCGATCTCGCCTTTGGAAGGCAAGGGCCCGGGAGACCTAAAGATCAATAGCCTGATTGAGCGCATAAAAAAGAATAGCATAAAAGAGATTATTATCGCTACTGATGCCGATACTGAAGGCGAGACTACATCACTTTATCTTACCAAGTTAATTAAACCGCTGGGTGTGAAATTAAGCCGTATCGGCCTGGGCTTACCGGTAGGTTCAAACCTTGAGTACGCTGATTCTACTACGCTTACCAAATCCTTAGAAGCACGCCGCATTATTTAATCTTATGATTACGATAAATAACCTCTCTAAAAATTACGGTAAAAAAATCCTTTTCGAGAATATCTCGCTTAATATCAACCGGGGAGAGAAGATTGGGCTTATCGGCCCTAATGGCTCGGGTAAATCAACTCTTTTTTCGCTGATCTTAGGCGAGATCGAGTCGACTTCCGGTGATGTCAGGGTCAATAAAAATACGCATATCGGATATCTTGCGCAAGAATCGAAATTTAGTTCCGAGCATACCGTGCTTGCGGAATTGACCGAAGGAGACGAGCGTATTTTACGCTTAAAAGAGGAGAAGAGTGCGCTTGAGGATAAAAACGAAGCCGGTTCGAGACGCTACGGAGAAGTTTTGCATGAGTTAGAATCCTTAGGTTTTTTTGAATTAGAGCATAAAGCGGAAAAGATTTTAATGGGTTTAGGTTTTAAAGAGCGTGATTTTAGCCGGCGGATAAAAGATATGAGCGGGGGCTGGCAGATGCGCACGCTTTTGGCCAAACTTCTTACCTATCAATACGATTTACTGCTTTTAGACGAACCGACCAATTATCTTGACCTAAACGCTGCCCTTTGGCTAAAAGATTATTTAGCCGGCTTCCGCGGCACATTTATCATGATCTCCCATGACCGGGCTTTTTTAACCGATGTTACTAATTATACTTTAATTCTCGAGCACGGCTTAATTACTAAAGTACACGGTAATTATGAGCACTATGAGCAGATAAAAAAAGAAAGGCGGATTCATTTAGAAAAGCAGTTTAAGGAGCAGGAGAAAAAGAGGGAACAGTTAAAGACGTTT
>Ga0265297_10010089_pt1 | contig 11959 bp, 11 predicted proteins | sample Munlanlwell13791_FD_192502 | JGI IMG/M metagenome (GOLD analysis project Ga0265297, IMG submission 192502) | Leachate microbial communities from a municipal landfill in Southern Ontario, Canada - Leachate well 137-91 | ecosystem: Engineered > Solid waste > Landfill > Unclassified | place...
GACTCCAAGCAGGCCAGTTTCTTTTCCGATCTTCCCGACGAGAGTGCCAACCGAGAGCTCGGCGGAATCTACACTCCCCACTACATCGCGCGCTTCTTTGCCAGGTTTCTGAAGGAGAACCTGACACCGCCGCTGTTCCGCAGCCTCAAACTGGCCGACCCGGCGTGCGGATCCGGTATCTTCCTTCGCACGACGCTGGAAATGCAATGCGACCCCCTGCAGGACATCGACATCCATGCGGTGGCCGGCCAGGCATTCCAGAACGTACTCGGCATCGATGTTGAGGAAACCGCGTGCCAAGCGACCAGACTCTCACTGTCGCTGCTCCATCTCGTCCTCACCGGAAGTTTCCCTAGCGCTCTTCGGATTGAGTCTGCCGAGGTGATCGAATACTACGCGAAACACCTCGGGCTCAAGGAGGCTTACGACGCAGTCGTTACGAACCCGCCTTTCATCAAGTGGGACGCAGTCCCTGAGGACTGGCGCCAGAGGATTAGCAAGTTCATGGCGACCGAGGCGACCGGCAAGATCGACCTCTTCCTCGCACTCTTGAAGGTCGGACTCGAGATGGTCAAGCCAGGAGGCTTTCTCCTCTACGTCCTGCCCCACAGCTTCCTGATCGCTCGTAATGCAGCCAAGCTACGTCAACGGATCGCTGCCGAGTTCTGGGTACGCGTAATAGTCGATCTCTCTGAGATACCTGTATTTGGTGATGTTGGAGCCTATGTTGTTCTGTTGATACTACAGAAGAAGCCCCGACACGCCGCCGAAGAACCCTTGGCAGCCGTCGTTCATTGCAGGGGGTACGTCGGGTTCGCTCTGCAGAGCGCCCTGGAGGGCAAGCGCACCACCTCTGATTTCTACAGCATCCACGATACCTCGCAAGCTACGTTCAGGGCGAAGACCTGGCAAGTCCCGCCGCCCAGCCAGCAGGGGCTCGCCGCGGCTCTGCGGCGGTTCACTCGTCTCGATGATTTCCTGATTGTCAGGGAGGGGTTTGTCACGGGCGCCGATGACGTATTCATCCGTCGGCGGGCGGACGCGCCCCCTGGCGAGGAGAAGGCATACCGGCCGTTTCTACACGACCGAGAGATGGGGCGCTACAGAGTCCCGAAGAACACCAAGGAGGTGGTCTTCTATCCGTTCGAGAATGACCGCAGACTAGAGGCCACCGAAGTTCGAAAGCGTTTCCCTGCGACGTGGGCGTTTCTGGGGGAACACAAGAAGCTTCTCCAGGAACGAGCGTCCGTGAGAGCGAAGACGGTCGAGTGGTGGTGCCCAGAGCGCCCCCGCTCCCCAGAAAACATGCTGCGGCCGAAGCTCGTCAGCCCACACCTCATTCTGCTTCCGCGCTTCTCATTCGACGAGACGGGACAATACGCGATTTCGCATAGTCCTCTGTTGTATCCACGAGACCCCTCAAGCCAAACGGATTTCCTGCTCTACTTCTTGGCTGTCCTCAACTCGTCGGTTGCGTACTGGCAGATTGCCATGCTCTCCCACAAGTACAGTCGTGGCTACGCGATGCTTGAGCCGAAGACGCTGAAGGAGCTCCGAATTCCACCACCTGCGGAAGTTCATCCGTCAAGGATGAAGCGGCTCCTGGCGCTAGTCCGCCGACGTCTGGACAACTCAGACGCCCAGGATCTCGAACTCGACATCGATCGCGTCGTGGCGGACCTGTATGGCCTCTCGACGACAGATCGAATCGAGATCGGTATGGAGCGGTAGGTGCTTCGCGTTGTCCTCGCGGCTGAGAAACTGACGCATCGGCCGAATCTACTGCAGAAGTTGCTGGGGCGCCTTCGCTCGGCCGGCAAACAGCCCGTGCTGGCCGTGCAATTCGTTAAGCAGAAGGCCGACGGCGGACGCGCTATCGCCGCCCATGAGGGCAATGCCAGCACGACAGACTACCGGGATTGGAGGTTCCGCACGGCCGCCCGCGACGTCTGGGGACAGTACTTCGAGATTTGGAAGCCACTTGGCAGTCGTCAGGATGAATGGTACCTGCACCAGGCGTACTTGCATCTCTTTCGCACGGAAATGCCCTCACATAGCCTCATTGAGTTTCTTGCGCTGCATTCCGACCCGAACGACGAAACCGACGAGCCGGTTGGCTCCTATAAACGGGGACCACATCTTCACGTCACACAGTCATCCGAGCCGCTACCGCACTGTCACTTCCCATTGAATCTCGGACAACTGGACCAGGTTCTGTCTTCCGTTGATGACCTGACGCTGGCCCTCGAAAGTGCGATCGGCGTGATTGCACACGATGTCCTCGGCAGGTTTGGCTACTGAGACTGCACACACTGCGCGGTCACACCTGTACAAATCTCCGCCGACACTGGGGGCCCGAGAGTCATTTGTTGGGTTCCAACATAGTCCGCCAGGTCGACACCGAGTACACCAACGAGTAGGCACGAGGCCTAGTCTCCGGTTATCTAAGCCATCCCCAAGACCGGATTTCTGGCGAATGTCATCCTGTCCAATCTGGACCAGTATTGCGCCTATGCGCTTGATTCTGCTCTATTGGGCAAAGAGAAAGGGTTCAAGACCAACCAGGTGTACCAAGCACGATCACGTTCAACTCTTGTCGAGGATCACAAAACAGCGCTGAGAGGCGCTGTGTTTCGTTTCGGTGAGCCTGTCCCGCAGCATGGTTCCTGCCCAGGTAGGAATTCGAATCCTACACAGTGACCGCGCCGTCGAGAGCCGTAAGTGGTACCATCCCCGCAGTACATCGCTGCGAGCCACGACAGACGCTGAGGGAGACAGGCTCATGTTCCGACGGAAGCGCTCGGATACCAAAGTGGCGAGCATAGAGGAGCAATACGGCCTCGACCTTGGCGTTCGCGGTGACATGAAGTTGGGTAGGCTCCTTCAGCTCACGGGTTGCGAGACCGTCACAGATCTGAGGAGCCTCGGAAGTGACGGGATCCGACGGCGCCTGGCCCGCGCTCGCCCGCAGCCCGATCCGCAGATCACGAGCTACCTCGAGCATCTACTCGTGAAGTACGCGCTGCGACCGCAGGACGAGGAGGCGATTCGAAGGGCTCGTGCGCAGTACGAAGGATTGCTGCTCGGTGGCTGGGAAGGCGGCAACCCCCGGATTCGCTACGCTGGCTCAGTCGCGAAGGGGACCGCTATCCGTGTCTCGTACGATCTTGACATGGTGCTCTACTTCCCCGCAGAGAGTGCGATGAGCATAAGCGAATGCTACGAGGCGGTCGAGAGGCGGCTACGTAGCGCAAGACGCCGGCCGAAACGCAGGAATGTGGCGCTTCGGGTTCAACATCCTGGCTTTCACGTTGATATCGTGCCCGGAAAGACTCTCAAGAGTGATTCCCGGTACGCGAATCTCTACGTGAGCGGGGCACGGACCACCCGTCAGACCAGTATCGAGCAGCATGTCGCCCACGTGCGCGAGGGTGGATTACGCGACGTACTCCAGATCCTCAAGCTGTGGCGAGTGCGGCACAAAGTCCCAATTGGCTCCTTCGCAATCGAGCTGGCGACTGCCGAGGCGCTGCGCGGCTACCAAGACCCGAAACTGGATCGCCGCGTCATGCGCGTGCTCGAGTTCCTTCGGGACGATTTCCAGAGTGCTCGGCTACTCGATCCTGCCAATAGCAATAACATCATCTCGGATCTCGTGTCGTTGCACAACAAGCGCCGTGTCGCTGAGATCGCGGCCCGCGGCTGCTCCGAGGATTTCTGGAAACACGTTGTCTGGTGACGACGCTCCTGCTCCGCCGCACCCTATTTCGAGCTCGCCGCCAGCATGCTCAGTGATTTCGCCGCCACTGATGGGGGAATCCGGTCTCTGAGACGCCGCAGTGCCGGCATGTGACACTTCCGCACTACTTTCCCGGAACCGCACGGACACAGCCAGTGCCCCCTGACCTCCGGTCTGGCGAGGTAGTCGAGGTACCCACGCAAGATACGGCCATCAATGGGCCCGAGGTGTTCCTGATAGAACTGGAGTAGTCCTTCCGAGCCATGCGCCCACTCTCCGTGGGGCCACCCGGCGCCCAACTCTACCAGGCTGTTGCCCAGGAGATACGTTCTCACCGGTCCGCTGATGTAGTCGATCAGAGGCCTCTCTGCGAACCCATGGAGCCAATACTCCTCCGGGAGGCAGATACAAAGCGCGCCATCCGAGTTGACATGTCGGTCTGGCGCGCGGGGGATTCGGCCTGCGCTTTCGCGTACGATGGGCTGGGAATCCGGGTAGTCTTGTGGAAGGTCAATCTCGATTTCATAGGTATCAAGACGCCTGCCCTCGTATTCGATCCGGAACGGACCCTTGAATCTGAGGTGGCCGGCCTCTTCCGAGGCGATCAGTTCCGGGAACGCCTGCGCCACCTCGTTCTTGAGTCGGTCGAGTTGTGCTTGGTCGTGACGCGGGCGACGATGACTCATACGAGGCGGTTGCACCACGGCTTTGTCGGAGCGCTGATGCCCGCGGCTGCGCGTTTCAGCGCCTCCACACGGGACTCCTTCGAATCCTCAGGAAGCGCGCCAAAGACACCTTCCCATCCGGACGCCGCCACGGTAGTCAGGGTGTCCTTGGCCACGAGGGCAAGAATCTGGCGTACGTTGTCGTCGAACGCCTCGGAGAGGTCGTTGCCGTCGGGATTCGCCGGGTCCTTGATCGTGATGTCGTCGACATTGTCGCGCAGCTCGGTAAGGACGTGCTTCAGCTGCTCCTCCAAGGAATCCTTCTTGTGATCCTTGAGAAGCTCGATAACGGCAAGCTCGAGTACAAAGGTGCGTACCGAGAGGCTCTTGCGAGTTCGCCAGACCTTGAGCACCTTGATGGCATCGGAAACGCCGCTATCCCTGACATGCTTGATATGAGTATCGAGGTTCGTCTTGAGCCGCTTCTTATCGCCGGAAGCTCGATAGAGAAAGGTATCGGATTTCGCGTCATCCACGTAGCGCCCTGGAACGACGTCCACATGGAAATCGGCCTTATCGCTAAGACCCATCAGGCGCAGGGCCTGCGTCTTCGTCACTACCGTGTACTTGGTTTCAAGCGCCTTACGCACGTTGTTGAAGACTTCTTCAAGCGTCTCGGCGTTTTCGTCATCGTCGCGCGGGAAGTAGCAGATGATATCCAGGTCGTAGGATTCGCGGACGAGCGTGCCCTTGGCCTTGGATCCTCCGTACTTGATGGTCGGGGATGAGTCGAATTCGTCCCGCAGCAGTTCTTCCACTTCGCCGCGGATCTTCTGAAGCTCCTTGAGCTCCGTGCTGTCGTCAGAAAGCGCCTGGCTGTCCAGAAACACCTTCAAGTAGTCCTTGTTATTCATATTGTTTGTCATTAGCATTAATCCTTGTGCGAAGGTTGAATCCTCCGCTTCCCTTGTCGAAATCGTAGACACATAGTGCGGGATGAACCTTTGGCAGTAGGTCGTATCCGCAAGCAACGGCTATGGGTGCCGGAATCGCTGGGAAGAGGCTGATTTCCTCTAGTCCGACATGTCTCTTCATCAGTTCAGCGAGCAGTCTGCGGTAAAGCTGCCGGAACTCCTCGAGGTCCTGCCGCTGACGCAATAAGTCCGTGGTCAGAGGCTGATCCTTGAGCGTTAACTCATATATGGAGTAGGACGCATCAATTGTCGGCGGCAGCTGTTCACGATGCACCTGGCCGCTGAGTGAAATGATCAACGCCACTTTCCCGTTGTCTGCACCCTGCTGTAGTGGTTTCCACTCGTATGCTGCGACTTCTTCCGAGGTGCGCCAAACCCAGGGATTGGAGCCGTCCCGATGCCGCTGAAACAGGTCGACCGGAATCTTGTTACTGAGACGGCTACCAAGGAAGATCAGGAGATGGATGGGGGCCAGAGCAAAGAGCGAGATGTGACGCGTCTTGTCTACATCCATCCCAGGACTGTAGAGCGCGCGGACCTCCCGCGCGATCTGCCGCTGAGCGACGTTCACGAATTCATCTGAGTCGTCGTCGATCCCGGTGAGGTCGATGATGTGACCCTTTCGGTCGACGGGGTACCTGGGAGCGACCGCTTCCGTGACGTGGCCGATGGGGATGTCGACCGCATCACCGGCGATCTTGGCTTTCAACTGCACCACGCTGGTAGCAAGTTCAGGCCCCAGACTGGTCATATGGAGGATCCGCGTCTCGTGCGCCTCCTTGTATGCCCGAAGCGTTTCGCGCGGGTACTCTGTCCATCGCGTGTCAATCAATGTATGGCACGGCTGGCATAACAACATGAGGTTAGCGACATCGTTGATGTCCACCGGGCGTTCTCCCTCTGCGCCCCTGGGCCCCTCTGGGCTGAATGCGACGATATGCGCGCGCTCGGAGAAATTGCCCTCCTTGAGCGTGAGAGGGTGTTCGAACAAATACTCGTTGCAGCCAGGGAACTCGCATCGACCCCCGGCGCGTACCGCGAGTAGAATCTTGGTCGCTTCCTTGAGATCGCGAGAGGCTGCCTGAATAGGTGACCCACTCGACGATGGCGGAAGCATCTTGGGTTTCGTCTTCTTTGGCATAGCAACTCACACGTTAGGAATAGAAGCGACCACGACACCTTGCACCAGGAAATCCCTAGTGAGGATGATCGGCTTGTGTCTTGGATTCCGTGATCGTGGCAGCAGCATTATCACTTTGTCGTCGCGCCGATACTCCTTGATCGTCGCGTCGTCATCGATGAGGGCGACCACGATCTGACCATTCTCGGCCGTCGACTGCTGTCGGACAAGAACAAGTCCGCCATCCTTGATACCTGCCAAGGTCATCGAGTCGCCCTGGGTGCGCAAGAGGAAGTAGCGGTGCGGCGGTCGAGCGAGGCCGACGGAAACTGGGATGGTCGCTTCGATGTTCTCAGTGGCGAGGAGTGGCGCTCCACATGGAGCGGTGCCCACGAGCGGCACCTGCACCGTACGTGCGTGGTCTGTCGTCTCTGATGGACTGCGCAGCAGCCGCAGCTCGCCATTCGGACGACGGGCCAGGTAGCCGGCCTCCTGCAGACGATTGATGATCACGGCTGCCGAGCGCGGTGAACGGTAGCCCAGGAGTGCGGCGAGCTTGCGCACCGATGGCGCTTGACCCGTGTGCACGATCTGATTGCGGATCGAGGCTAGCGCCTTGCGCTGGACGCTGTCGAGGTGATGGCTTCTTACTTTCATACATCCGTAGTGTATGCTGGTGTATGCTCATCTGTCAAGAAGCGTGCTGTGGATAAGGTCTGAAGGTAGTCTCGACATGCCCGCATCGTGAGACGCCGACCACTCTGCTGCCGTAACACCCATTCGCCTCGTCACGGGCGTCGGCGGCGACCCAGCACGTGGTGCAATGGTCAGTCACACCGCTCGGTGGCCGCCACACGAATGAAACGGCCCGAGGTACAATGCGAGAACCATGTGTCCCGACCACGCCGACTCCGACGACGATTTCGGGCAGCTGCCGCGGAGCAGCCCGCAGCACGAGCTGGAGCGCGCTTCCAGCGCGGCGCTCGACCATCTCCTGACAAGTAAGTACGACCGCGAGCTTGAGCTGCGGTCCGAGCCCGGTCCCGACACGGGCGTGGATAGATATCTCGAAGTGAAGGTCAATGGTCGCTACACGAAGTGCCAGGCGTTGGTACAGCTCAAGGGCACGGACTCTGCTAAGCCGCTTTCCAAGGGAGGCCTCGCGCATCCGGTCGAGGTGTACAACCTCAACTACCTGCGCCAGGGTCTATCTTCCATCTACATCTTGTACGACCGTCCGCGGGATGAGTTCTGGTACGCGTGGGCCCGGGATGAACGGGGTCGCCTCGATGCGGAGCGGCCTGGGTGGCGCGACAAACGCAAGGTGCGGCTGCACTTCAAGAGGCGGCTCGACGCCGGGGGGATCACAGAGATACGAGCGAGGGTGCTGGCCGAAGGAAGGCTCGCCCGCGACGTGCTTGAACGGCACGCGCGACTGCAGGTGGGGGACAAACTCACGCTAGCGTTGCAGCAAAACAAGCCGGTGATCACTGACGGGAGCGAGGCGCTCGACAGGTTGCTCGCCGAGGGGTTCGACATGGCCGCGGCGGGCCGCGCCGACGAAGTACTCGAGTTGGCGACTAAGTTATCGGCGGAGAGCAGGAGCTACGCGGGGGTGCAGCTCATATTGGCGAACGCCGAGTTCATGCGCTCCCGCGCTCAGCACGCGCTCGGGTACCTAGCCGAGGCTGCGCTCAAGGCGGATCAGCTGCCCACCGAGGCTCACGAACTTCTTGCAGGCCTACAGCTGGAATGCGAGTTCCTCGCGGGCCGGATCTCACGCGACGAGTACCTCCGGAAGCAACACGCCTTTGCCGCCTCGTGCGCAACTCCTCTACGAGACTTCCACCGACTCGAGGAGCTGCGCCTCGAGTTCCTGGACCAACCTACACCCGACCGCCAGGATGAGATCCTCGAAGAGGTAGTGGCAATCGACGCGAGAGTACAGGGGGACTCAGACGCTGGCCCGGGTCGGAAGGCGCACGCCCGGTTCATGCACCTGCTTCTGCGAGGCCTGAGGTGGAGCGCTGAGCTGCAGGAATGGAGCCTCGTGGCCATGTTGCTGAGGGCGTTCGGGCTGATGACGCCATCGGATGCCGACGAACGGGCCAAGGGCGCGGCCCGCGAGGTTGATTGCTTCATCGCGGACGTCAGCACGTTCATCGAGGAGGTGCGGCAGCTCTCCCAGCCCTGGATTTTGGGCGAGGCGCTTCTCCTGCGAGCGCTCGCTTACGTCATCCAACTGAGGTTCGTCTGCATGGCTCGGGTGCTGACCGGAGGAGCATTCGGCCGCGAGGACCAGCATCTGCAGACCGAGAAGGACGCCCTTGCCGCGGTCGACGTGTTTCGACGTGCAGGCATGCTCCACGCTGAACTGCGCGCCCAAATGGTCCTCGCCGACTACTACGAACTGACGAACCATGGCGACAAGGCGCGCGAGCTGGCCCTCCAGGCGCAGCCCACGGTCGAGGCCATGAGCTACGGCAATCTCGTTGCCTCGGTTCGTGCATATGTCGCCGGGCGCTCGATGCTCCGCCAGGATGCGGACCGCTTGGCCGGATTCCTGACGGGCGGCCTGTTTGCTATGTTGGCCTCGCTCACGGACGACGAACTGCACCTCATGGCACGACGAACCGCCTCGCGATTTCCGGTCTCCGAGGAACAGATGGGGACCTTCGAGGTGAGCTTCTTCGCCGGCAGGGAGGCCGGTCGGGAACGCGTCCGGTGGTGCCGGTACCTCAACTTGGAGGAGAGGCGGCCACCCGCGGGGAAGCCATGGGAGATCGCTCTGCCGCTCGTCTGGCGTTGCGTGCGCCGCCAACATATCATTGAGGCGCCCCGATCCGAGTGGCTCCGGTTCCTGCGGGGTTTTGAGCGAACCCACTGCGAGGACTGCTCCGACCGCAATCCGCTGGAGACAGATGCCAGCAACACCCAGCCCTCGAAGTGTCCAGACTAGCCGACCGCGCGACGATGCGTCCTGTTCTTGACGCATTGCCGTCCAATCCTGTATCATTAACTCATGTATGCCTTCACATTCAAACAACCAGCGTCCTAGGATAACAAGACAACGCCTCTGGTATCTCTACTGCCTCGTTGGTCTTACTGAGTCAGATATTGAGAAGATCACCGGATGGCCTCGTCAGGAGATAGAGGCACGTTTGCGTACCTGGGGTCTCACGTTCCTGTCGCCAGTATCCCGATGCACCAACCGTTTTCTCGAACGCCGCATAGAGCGTTCCATCGTGCACCCGCTCAATTCCTTCACCAAGATGGAGCTCGTGGCTTCCATGCGTGAGCAACTGCGCGACGCAGTGCTCGATAATCCCGTCGACTGGGACTGCGTTGATCGGCTGCGCTGGTTGCCTCAGATTGAAGCAGAGGCATCCTCGGTGCCCCCGATACCACAGGAGTTACTATAAGAACGCAGCCTCTCTGCGCTTGCCACCACTGCCGGGTATATGTTATCGAGTTCGGAAAGGACCCAATATGGTCCACGTACCGGGGTATTGTCCCCACGAATGAACCTCGCGAAGCCATCCTTTGGCGTAAATCTAGCGACGCAACCGTTCGCTGCGACCAGTTCTTGAAACATAATTTTCAACAACGCCTGCTTTCTGGTGTTGGAGGCATGATTGTAGCCAACCATGGCCAAACGCAGGAGTTCTAGAAAACCCATCACGCTCATGAGCATCTTGCTCGGATCGACGCTCTCCACCTGGGCGAGCTGTGTGTCGACCTCACCAAGTTCCGCCTGCAGCCCGGCTATTGCCGCGGTGTAGTCCTGCGGCGTGTACGCGCCCTCCCGCAAGAGGGCGATTTTGTTGTCTTCGAGGTAGCTCAGGTCTCGACGTGCTCGGGTTCGCCTGTTCTCCAATTCGCAGCGCCGCTCTTCTCGCTCCCGACCGCGGCGGGCGAGCGCTCGACCACGCGCATCGCGACGAGTTTCTCGAGCGGCTGATCCGTGAAACCGCTCGCAGGGTTCTGGTGTTGTCCCAGCGCCAGGTACGTCGCCAGACAGGCGTCGACCTCATGCCGGAATTCGGGCCGGGCGATCAACTCGTCGTGAGCCTTACTGGCAACATCTCGAAGTTCATCGCGCTCACGGTCGAGGAGATCGTGGAAACGCTGCTTCACGAAGCCGCGCACGCCATGAACTTCGAGATGGGCATCAGGGACTGCTCGGCCTCCCAGTACCACAACCAGCGCTTCCGCGATGCTGCCCTTCGCCTCGGACTCGAGGTGACACAGGTCAGGCACTACGGCTACGCGCTCACAATGATGCCGCCGGAGACGGCGGCCATCTACAAGGAGGAGATCAAGTCGCTCACCGAGGTCCTTGTGCACAGACGGCGGATCACGCCGACTGGCGCACGACCGTCCAAGCCATCCCGGTCTAGGTCCGACGATGTGTTGACAACGCATTCCGCCCAAGAGCGTCCGATATCGAGGCCCTCCGCGATGCAAGGCCTTGCCCGTGTCAATCCAATAATAGCATGTAATTGGAATTACACGCGGAAATCGGTCATCCCGCTGCGTCAGCCAAGCTCAACAGAACGGCAGTGTCGCGGGGGCTCAACGCCGCGTGACATGGCAATTTCGCGCGGAATTCGAACAGAGTCGCAGACTTCTCTACATTGGCTGACCTAGCCTTGGCCGCGCGGCCCTTCCTGACTCCCGTCACGTGAAGCACCAAAGAACATCTTGTGACGTCCCTACAAGGGTCTGCACCAATGCCACAAGCCAAGCTCAGCTTGCCTGGCTGCATGGCCTGGCTGCATGGCTCGGGTTGACGTGCGATTCTAATGGAGAGTATCATACCTTAATATGCAACATTCTGGGGGGGACATGAGTCCCAAACACAACAATGCCGGACCATTTCGGAACCGACGCCTCGTAGCGGTCGGTCTGGTTGTGCTGGTCCTCATGCTGGGGGCCGCGTCCAGCATGATCTCATGTCGCTGGGAGGCCTCGGAGAACAAGCAGAAGGCGTGTGAGGAACCCGTCGCTGGTCCTCCAAGCAGGGAAGCGCTCAAATGCAGGTTACTTCGAAGCTCGAACGCCGGCGAACTTCCGCGGCGACTCTCAACTGCAGATGCAGATCGGCTCCTCGACGAGGCGCAGAGACTCTCCGACGCCAAGAGAGCATTCCGACGGGGTGAGGTTTCCCCGGTGCAGGTTCAGCAGCAGGCGCGACGGTTCGAAGACGTATGCCTTCAACTGGTGAACATGTCGTGTGAACGCCTCTTCTTCTCGCCGGAGAGGCCGCAATGACCAGACGCTCACTAGCGCCGGGCCTGGTCACCGTCATTCAGTTGATGACACTCCTACCGTCAAGCGAGCGCGTAAGCTCGGAGCCGTGATTCCAATTCCTCCCCTGGATATGAATGTACTGGTCCGGTCCTTCGAGGGCTACCTGCGCGTCGAGCGCGGCCGTAGTCCGATAACCATCAAGAGATAC
>Ga0265297_10010090_pt1 | contig 11959 bp, 15 predicted proteins | sample Munlanlwell13791_FD_192502 | JGI IMG/M metagenome (GOLD analysis project Ga0265297, IMG submission 192502) | Leachate microbial communities from a municipal landfill in Southern Ontario, Canada - Leachate well 137-91 | ecosystem: Engineered > Solid waste > Landfill > Unclassified | place...
CCGAGATAATGACCTTCCCAAAATCCACGGTGAAAAACCTGTTCCAGCTCGGATTTGAAATTCAAACCTAACGAATATTTGAATTTTCCATCAAAATAGCACTGAACCGCTTTTTTGTAAACCTGAACTGTCTTTTTAACATATTCCGGAGATCTTCCTCTTCCTTCAATTTTGAGCACCTTCACGCCTGCCTCAATAATTTTGTCAATAAAATCAACCGTACAAAGGTCTTTTGGTGATAAAATGTAAGGATTATCAAGAATCATTTTATTGCCGTTCTCATCCTTAACGGTATAAGTTCTGCGGCATACCTGGTAACAAGCTCCCCTGTTGGCAGAAGCACCATGAAAATGTTCGCTTAAATAACATTTTCCCGAGACAGCCATACACAAGGCACCATGAGCGAACAATTCAATCTTTACCAAATTTCCCGAAGGTCCGCATATTTTATTTTCTTCGATGGAAGTACTGATGTAATTGATTTGTTCCAGGCTTAATTCACGGGCAAGTACCATAACATCTGCGTAGGTAGCATAAAAGCGGACGGTTTCAAGATTAGAGATATTTAATTGTGTGGAGAGGTGCAATGGTATATGTTTATGAAAAGCGTAATTAATGACAGCCTGATCAGAGGCAATGACGGCATCAACTTGATGTTTCACAGCAGCATCAATTATTTCACACATCAAATCCATATCGTTGTCATACATTATGGTATTCAGCGTAATATAGGTCTTAACAGCTTTTTTATGGCATTTTTCAATTAGTTCAGGCAGATCAGCGATACTAAAATTATTGGAAGAGCGAAAACGCATATTCAGATTTTCAATACCAAAATATACCGAATCAGCTCCTGCCTGCAAAGCTGCTGCTAAAGATTCCCTGGAGCCTACAGGAGCAAGAATTTCAATATCGTGGTCTCTTTTGTTCTCCATTATCACTGATTAAGAAGGGGCAAAGTTAAAACGCTGGGATATTTTGTGTTATGATAAAGCTTAAAATTTCCTTTAACTGCATCTGACTTGGTTTCATGAGAAATGCTTTTTCCGGATTGAAAATTCTTCTGATAGTGAGGTGAATTCAGATTTCTGATGAGCAAGACAATTCGACTGCCTTTTTCTATTTTCCTGACAAATATATAGGGTGTTTTGAAAGTATAATTTGTTATTTCCCCGGGATTTATCATGATTTCTTTCTCAAGGCTGTTTTTATAACGCGCCCGCAAATAGTCGGTTGTAAGAAAAATGAAATCCCCGTTCTCGCAGAGTTCATATAAAAGTATTTCGAAATCAGCATCTTTGACGTCCATCTCCAGATATAGTGACAATTCAATTTGTCCGCTGACCCTCATATCAGTTTCCAGTGGATCACTGCAATAGATAAGCCCTTCCCCTTTGAATACCTCCCTGTTTTTATACAATGAATAGTTCACTAAATGGCCCTCCTCCAAATCATAATTAATCCACGATAAATTCAAAGGATCATACTGAAAAATATCCGCTTGCTTTTGATTCACCAGCGTAGGTGATAATAAACCGCTACTGGTAATGCTTTTTCCGTCACCCTGTGAAGACAGGTAATATTTTTTTGTTTTTCCTTGATTAAGGTCAATTGTGCCGGAATAAGCCCATTTTTCATCTCCCATGATGTAATAAGCAACATTGTCTTTCAGGAATTCGGGTTTTTCTTTGTTTTTCAAAGTCCAATCGAACCACTCCAGATGAATTTGCTCAAGATTAACGACACTTTCATTCGAAAAAACCAGATCCCCTATGGTTGTTTTCGGACTCCTTGTTCCACCGTGATCCCAGGGTCCGATTATTAAATAATGCTGTTTTTGCGTCTGCGGATTAGCATATTTCAGATGATTTTTATAGTAATGCATGGCCCCATGCTGGTCGTCATCGTAATAACCGGTTATGGTAAGAATGGGAACGTTGAATCTTTTATAATCTTCAGGCCCGGGAATAATCTTTTGCCAATAATCATCATACAGAGGATGTTGAAGCCAGGTCGGGACGGGTGTTCCACTTATTCCGGATTCTTCGATTATACGGTCAAATGGAATTTCACCACTGAAAAATCGTTTATATACCTTGCTCCAATATTCTATGTTGGAGAAAGAATAAGTATTTGCCGTATGTCCGCTGATAAAAACAAAATAGGGCCCGAGGTAGCTGAAAAAAATATTGTTACGTTTGGGAAAATCAATACCGGGGCAGACAGATGCTGCTGGTACGATTGTCTTCAAACCGGGAGGATTTTCTTTTAAGGTTTGCCATTGCGTCATCCCAACATATGAACCGCCATACATTCCGATTTTACCGTTGCTCCAGGATTGTTCCGTGATCCATTTACAGACATCGTATCCGTCTTTACCATCCACGGTGTCGAAAGGAGTGCATATTCCTTCGGAATTACCCCGTCCACGGGTATCTACGGTCACCACTACATAATCATGTTTTGCAAAAAACAGGGCTGATGCAATATTCCTGTCGGCAATATAAGGAGTAAGCATAAACAGGGTGGGTAAAGGCTGTTGTATGGTTTTAGGTTTGACAATGGTTGCTGAAAGCGTTATACCATCGCGCATGGGAATACGGCTGTGGTAGCGTATTTCAACTTCTGTTTGTTGGGCTGAACTGATGAGTGAGAAAACAGATAAAATCGTTATAAGCAGGTGTTTTTTCATAATTGATGAATTCATTTTATTTCATTTAATTTTCGTCATACTTAATATCAGTATCCAAAGTGTTTCATAAATAAATCGAAATTTAATTTAAGATCGAATTTAGTTAAAAATGCGAATATATTTCTCATTATCCAATTTTTCATAAATACTTACCTTCGCAAATGATTTTTTAGTCCATTTCAATGAAGAAAAGTATTTTGATCCTTTTTTTGATGTCAGCATGTTTCCTATTTTCATGCAAAGAAAAACAGAAAAAGGATAAAGTCGAAGTCAAAAAAGGAGTAACATTACCCGAGGTAAAAAAAATGACCGTAAAAATACTTTCGCAATTGCCTCATGAGGGGAAAAACAAATATGTCCAGGGTCTGGAGATTAAAGACGGCATTTTATATGAGAGCGCTGGGCTTTATGATCAATCCTGTGTAAAAAAAATAGAATTAAAAACAGGAAAGCTGATCATTTCCAAGGATATTCCTGAGGTTTTTGCGGAGGGATTGACCCTTTTTAATGATTATATTACTGTTTTAACCTATCGTGAAGGCATTGCCGAAACATATAATATTAGCGACCTTAGTGAAAAGGGAGTGCGCTTTACTTATGAAGGTGAAGGATGGGGGCTTACCAATGATGGTGAAATGCTGATCATGAGTGACGGCAGCGACAGACTCTTTTTCAGAAATCCATACAGTTTTAAGGTGGAAAAAGTCCTTAATATAACGATAAGAGGGCGACCTTTATATTATCTCAATGAATTGGAATATGTGGATGGTAAGATTTATGCCAATGTGTATGGCCTGAATATCATCTTTGGCATTGATGCAAAAACAGGCATGGTGCTGGAAGAAATTGATGCTTCGAATCTATCCTGCTCCATGTTGTCCGGTACGAATTCTGAGGCTGTGCTTAACGGCATTGCTTATGATAAGGATAGTAAAACATTTTGGGTGACCGGAAAAGAATGCCCCACCATTTACCAGGTAGTTTTTGAATAGAAATGATCATACTCAGCATTATAATACCGGCATACAACGAAGAAAACACCTTGCAGGCAGTTCTTGAAAAAGTGGTTTCCGTAAAATTGCACAACAATGTACAGAAGGAGATCATTATCGTGGATGATTGTTCCACGGACAACACAGCTCAGATTGCCGATACATTTATCAAAAGCCATTCGGATTCAAGCATCCGGCTGATCAGGCACGACAAAAATAAAGGAAAGGGTGCTGCTCTTCATAGCGGGATAAGCACTGCCAGCGGGGATTTTATTATTATCCAGGACGCTGATCTGGAATATGATCCAAACGAATTTAATGATCTGCTGAAACCGGCACTTTCGGGAGTTGCGGATGTGGTTTACGGTTCGCGCTTTATAGGAGGTAATCCCCACAGGATACTGTTCTTTTGGCATTCCATCGGCAACAGGTTTTTAACCTTTTTGTCAAACATGTTTACCAACCTCAACCTGTCGGATATGGAAACCTGCTATAAACTGTTTCGTGCCGATACACTTAAGTCATTAAAGTTAAAGGAAAAAAGGTTCGGATTCGAACCGGAAGTAACTGCCAGAATTGCCCGTATACCGGGTATTCGTATTTATGAAATTGGCATTTCCTATTACGGCAGAACCTATAGTGAAGGTAAAAAAATCAACTGGAAAGATGGTTTCAGAGCTATATGGTGTATTTTGAAGTATAATCTCCGGAGACAATAAATCAAAAATGAAATTACGGTATTTTCTTGAAATCAGTTTCAACGGGGGAGCTTATCATGGCTGGCAGATGCAAAAAGACGCAATTACCGTGCAGCAGGTGTTGAGCGAGTATATTGGCATTCAGCTGGGTGAGCCGGTGAAATGCGAAGGATGCGGACGTACCGATGCTGGTGTCCATGCACGGAAATATCTCCTCCATTTTGATTCGGAACATCAGTTGACAGCCGATTTTACAGGCAAACTAAACTCTTTTTTACCTGCCGATATCCGCGTAAACAAAATTTACAGGAACCTGAAAAAAATACATGCCCGCTGGGATGCCCTTTCCCGTACTTATGAGTATGTGATCAGCAAAGGGAAAGACCCTTTTCGCCAGGGATTAGCCACGGTTTCCTACGAGAGTTTTGATATCGGACTGATGAATGAGGCGTGTCGGCTCCTGATGAAGTATGAGGATTTTACCACCTTCAGCAAAACCAAGGGAAGTCAGAAAAGTGCTTTATGTAAAATCATATACGCTCAATGGACCGAAGACAGTCAAAGTTATGTGTTTCGAATCACGGCCAACCGCTTTTTGAGGGGGATGGTGCGTTTGCTGGTGGGCACCCTGCTGCAGGTGGGAAGCGGTAAAATAAGTCCTGAAGAGTTTGAAGCCATAATAGGGGCACGCGACCGAAAGCTGTCGGGTAAGTCGGTAGCAGCCTGCGGTTTATATTTTACAGATGTGAAATTTCCTGATGGATTTTTAAAAGAACTTAAATCAGGTCTGTCCAAATCCGCAAAAAAGAGCGATGAATCGCAGGATACGCTATAAAACCGGAATTTATGGATTATACACAATTTGGAAGCTGCAAAGTAAGGATAATTACAAACAGCCAAATTTATGAAGGTATTGTATGGGGTTTTTTGTTCGAAGATGAAAGCAGTCAAAACGTGGTGGAAGTGTGGACCGAAGATTATGTATTTAATGTATCAGAGATATTAAGCATTGAAGAAATTGAATAGAATAATAGGGTTGTTATTGATTTTGATTTGTTCCCAAACGAATTTAAAAAGCCAACATAATATATTGGCCTTGTTTGATGATTCTTCCGGTACATTTAAATTCAAGGATAAAATTTTGCTTTCTGAGTTGTACCGGGATGATTTACCGAAATTGGACACTTTCCTGATCATTGAAAACGGCTTATTCGCCCCGGATACAAATCAAGAATTTCCCATAACGAATTACCGGGAAGCCGATTGCCGGATTGTAGCTGCTTTTAAAGGGAAGGAATATCATCTGCTAGCCCTTTTTTATTATACGCTGCTCGCAGGTGATGGCCAGCCGGTCGTACAAATTATAACGCTATCATTGACCGGAGAAATAATGGACAAACAACGTATTAATGTGCTTTACAGCCATGATCCCGAATATGTCCCTACGCAGTACCTGCTATTTAAAACTTCAAACAGATTTGAACTGATAACGAATGAAAAAACAGCAGTGCTGACTGATACAGCCTTAACAGAAACCGGAAATACCACCACCAGGGAGGTTTTTGTAATTCGTGATGGAATAATTAAAAAGCGCAAACCGGTTGTTACCAACCATTGTTCTGCTTGCGGGATTTTTTTATAAAACAATACAATTAGCAATTAAATGAACGAAAAACAGACTGTTGTTCGGGAATTTTTAAAAGCTGTTCCGAATCCTTTTTTGGAAATCGCTGAAAAGATCATAGACCTGATTATAAACCAATACAAAGAGTTGGATTATGCCATAAAATGGAAAAAATTAACCTTCGCAGTCCATCAGGATTTTCATCATTGGCTGTTTGCTATACAACACACTAAAAACAGCATAGGGATTGTTTTTCATTTTGGAGGTCTTCTGGAAGATAAAGATCAGGTTTTCATAAAAGGAGAAAGTATATTTTTCAGGAAACTGGAATTTAAGCGAGTTGAAGATATTGATTCGAAAACAATAGAGAATTTTATTGTACAAGCGTTGTCAAAGCTGGATTATTTTAAAAATAACTGGAAAGAGTTAAATAAAAAGTAACCGGATTTTTCTTCCCTCCTCGATAACGGAAGTGTGATAGAATAAATCAGGTGGGCATCACGCTTGGAAGAGTGAGAATAGTATCAAAGGGAGCATGGATTCAACACTGGCTTCTTTTAACGATTGCTTTCAAGGGGAAAAAAGTTATCTTTGCAGAAAGGAAAATATGAATTATGGAAACAAGAGAAATTATTAGAGCAATTGGAAAACTTCCGGTAAGCAAAAGAATTCTTATTGTTGAAAGAACTCTAAAAACAATCAGAGAAAGTGAGACAAGAAAAAGGATGGTAAAAGCGGCTGAATCGCTTTTAGAAGATTATAAGAATGAAAAGGAATTAATTGCTTTTACTGCACTTGACTATGAAGAATTCTATGAAACAAAGTGAAATTTGGTTGATCAATCTCGACCCGACAATTGGAGCAGAAATTAAGAAAACAAGACCTGCCATTGTTGTTAATGATAATTCTCTTGGAAAGCTTCCTTTAAAAATTATTGTACCACTTACAGATTGGAAAGAAAGGTATGAAATTGCTCCTTGGATGGTTTACATAAAACCGGATAATATCAATAATCTATCTAAAGAATCGGCAGCTGATTGTTTTCAGATCAGGTCAATATCTGAAGAGAGATTCATTAAAAAAGTTGGAAGAATTACATCAAACAATCTTGAAAAAATAAAAGACGCTCTATCGAAAGTTTTATCAATAGAAAACTATTAATATTTTGCCCCAAACCTCTCATCTGAGTCACTCATTGAAAACTCAGATATCTTTAATTATACTGTCCAATGAGCCCATTTCAGATATCCAATCGGTATTATGTGTAAAAATTGTAGATTTGTTGGGGAAAAACAAAAATGTACTTTTATTGATGAAAAACGACAAGTATAAATAAGTTAATTCTTACCGCACATGAAAAATAAAATACTTTTCAGGATCTATATTATTCTTACCGGAGGAGCTATCAGCTCAGTGGGAATATTACATTTGCTAAGGATCATTTACCAGGTACCGCTTGTCGTTGGAACATTAACTATTCCCATGTTCCTTTCTTATTTCGGCCTTATCGCTTCTGTTGGGATTACGGTTTTAGCTATATTATGCCTCCTCAGGGTCTCGAACTGAGGAAACTGAAGGAGAAAAAATGTAAAAGCGATGAGAATAAATTATACGATTGAAATAGCATGCAAAGCAGAGAAGGTATTTTCCTGGATTGATGAACCCGAAAAAGCAATGCGATGGCAGAAAGGGGTAAAGAATGGAGAAATCATAAAAGAAACTCCTCAACGAATTGGAACAACCTTTAAGGAAGAAATGGAAGAAAACGGAAAAAGTCTGATCATGTTTGGAGAGATAACTAATTACATCCCCCAAATATTAATCTCATTTCATTTGGAGAGCAAAATACACCAAGTGGAGGTAAAATATGAGGTTAGCGGAGATCAGAAGAAATCGAAAGTTTCGATGGAATCAATTATCAACTGGAAATTCCCGATGAACGTGATCAGCTTGTTCATCGGTCAAAAAATAAAAGATAAAATTTACAAACAAACGGAGTCTGAATTTTGCGAACTGAAGAGATTATGTGAAAATGAGCCTAATAATGAGATTACGGAAGTGTGCCCGAATAAATGAGGCGAGCATCACGCTTGTGGGAATGATAATAGTATCGAAAGGTAAAATCTTGCGGGAAAAATGAAAGAAAAAATACTTATTTTTTATCATGAACAAATTTCTTAACTATCTTTGAATACTAATAATTTTAAAACTGCTGTTATGAAAAAAATGACTTTTCTTACATCACTAATCCTTAAATATGGGTATTATTTAAGTTCGATTGTTTTTCTGGTGATTTTATCAATTATTTTTAATTCTTGCGAGGAAGAGGAGATTAAAACACCTGTTGCTTTCCCTATTATTGTTATAGATAGTCCGGAGTGCGCGGTTTTGGATGTTGATCCCGGAGATACTTTCCATTTTCAAGTTACAGTATATTCGAATACTGCGACAAAGAAGGAGATTAAGCAACTGGAGATGAATGTTGCTTATGAAAAGGGATTTACCTGGGATACGTTATGGGTGCCGGATAGTAGTGAACTTCAGACTTTTTCAAAGGAAATTGAAATAATTATTAATAGAAATACAGATGATGATTATTTAATTGTCACACTGAAAGCCTCAGATATAAGCAATGCCTTTTCAACAAAGCATTTATTCTTGAAAATAAAAACAATTTCAGGCTTAATTGAATATGATTCAGTTTATTTAGGTGCGCAGTATAGTATGGATTATGGAAGTTTTTATGCGCCATCAACAAATACCGTTTATAATGTTACAGATGCAAAAGCAACAGGGCAATCTAAAATTGATATGATATACATTTATACCACCAATTACTTGGGTGCGTTGGTAAGTCCGGATAATCAGCAAGTTTTTGGTATAAATACAGGTCAGATTTCAAATTTGCAGGTTCATACCTGGGTTACACGGAACAAAACAACTTTTAAAATGATCTCCCCCTTGACATCAAAAGAATGGGCAAACCTTAGCGCAGATGAAATATTGGAAAAATGGGATATTTCCTCCAATATTAACACATTAGCCAATAATTTATCAGATGGAAAGGGGGGTACAGCGAAATCGCATGTTTTGTTTAAAACCACAAACAATAAGGTGGGTATTTTAAGAATAAATGATATTTCTGATTATGCCAGTGTTGGAAATATTATGTTTGATATTAAGATTCAGGAATAATACCTATTGGATGTCTTCAATGTTGCAATAAATTGCCTATGACAGCTATTCCTTCGGCATTAAACTGCAAATCTTTGGATTAATTTATAATTCCCTTTGGTATAAAATTCCAAGCGTATAGCGCCATGGATAATAATACATCAGCTTGAAGGTGTTTTTTTGCTCATCCATTTTTATATCTTTAATTGGGACATTGAATTCACATTACGATTAATGGAATAAAGCTTTTTTGTAAGTTTCCAAAGCTCTTTGACGGGCAAAGCCATGATCGGCAATGGGAGGCAGATAATGGTCACATTTGTAATCCGGTATCCATTTGTAAATATAGGTTTTTTCGGGATCAAATTTTAAGGCTTGTGCCCCGGGATTAAAGATCCGGAAATAAGGGGCTGCATCGCATCCGGTTCCTGCGGCCCATTGCCAGTTGCCGTTGTTGGAACTGAGTTCGTAATCCAGTAAAAGAGAAGCGAAATAGGCCTCTCCCCACCGCCAGTCAACCAATAAATGCTTGGTAAGGAAGCTGGCCGTGATCATACGGACCCTGTTGTGCATAAAGCCGCTTTCGTTGAGCTGACGCATTCCCGCATCAACAATGGGATAACCTGTTTCACCCCGGCACCAGGCTTCAAATTCATGCTCATTATTACGCCATTGAATGTGGTCATATTTACTACGGAAAGATAAATGCACCACATGCGGAAAATGCCAGAGTATCTGCATGAAAAACTCCCTCCAGATCAGTTCATTCAGGTAGATTTCACTCTTTTCAAGAGCCTTTTTCACCACCTGCCGGATACTGACGGTTCCGAACCGCAGATGCAATCCTGCCTTTGAGGTGGAATCGGGTGCAGGAAAGTCGCGTGTTTTGGCATACTGCAGAAACATTCTGTCGCTCAGATCAATTTCAGGGAAAACAGCAGGAGCCTGCACGAATCCCATCTCTTCCAAGCCAATGACAGGAAAAGGGGCAGTTTTATACAGATGATCTGTATCATTTTCTGAGGGAAAACCTGGTAAGGCTTCGTTGTTTATACATTCTTTCCATCTGCGGCTGTATGGCGTAAAGACTGTGTAAGGCTTTCCGTCTTTTTTGAGGATTTCATCCTTCTCAAAAACAAGCTGGTCTTTAAACGAATAAAAGCAAATGTGGTGTTGTCCGGCAATTTTCATAATCCGCTCATCCCGCTCCCTGGCATAAGGCTCATAATCGTGGTTGGTGTAAATGGCGTTGATCCTGAAACGGGTAAAAAGATCCCGGAAAACTTCTTCCGCATTCCCATAAAGCATCAGCAGGCTGCTACCCCTTTTTTCGAATTCGGATTTCAGCCGGAGGAGCTGTTGGTGTATGAAAATCAGTCGCAGATCCTTTTTATTTGCTGAGTTTTTGAGGATATGAGTATCGAAAACGAAAATGGGAAGTACAGGAAACCCGGAGTTTAAAGCTTCGAACAAGGCATGATTGTCGTGAAACCGTAAATCACGCCTGAACCAGAAGATATTTATAGTGGGATGTTCATTCATGGTTGACAAAATGATTCATGAAAGTTTGCAGGTTTAACGGATGATAATGGGTTCTCCGAGGAAATAGGGTTGTGTATGGAGAATATAAACGTCAATTATTGCCTTGACCCGCGCCATTACTTCCCGGACACGAATTTTAAACGCATACATATTGTCTGCATCCTGGGCATTGTAAGCGATGGCTTCAATACCTCTTTTGCGGGCGATAAAAACTGCCCTGCGGTTTTGAAATCTTTGGGAAATGATGGTCACTTTTCGCTGTCCGAAAACCTTTTTGGAACGAATCACAGAATCAAGTGTCCGAAATCCGGCATAATCAACGACAATATTTTCAACAGGAACACCAAGTTTGATCAAGGTATTGCGCATCACAAAGGGTTCATTGTACTCCATTCTCCTGTTGTCGCCACTCACCAGAATGAATTTAATTTTACCTTTTAACCAGAGGTCTCTGGCCGCTTTCATCCGGTTGTTGAAATAGGGATTTGGTTTTCCGTTTTTCAGGTATTTGCTTGTACCTGGTACCAAACCGACATAATTATCCGGTAACTGATCCGTTTTACTGTACAAATAATCTTTGCTGACAAAAAAAACATGAAGATTACAGCATAAAATCAGGAGAAGAAGGCCGATAAAAGACCAGTAAAATACGAATACAACGTGCTTGGTCTTGATAGGTAACTTCATTAAGTGGATTTGAACAAATACATTTTCATTGACAAAATTATATTAATTTTGGTAAAAATTATATTTACGTATTAACAATGAAAACAATCATTAATGATTTTCTGAATCAAAAGGAAGTGGCTATAGCCGGTGTTTCCCGAAATCCGAATAAGTGGGGAAATGCCTTATTGAAAGAACTTCGTAAAAAAGGCATTAAGGTGTATCCGGTAAATCCGCATGCGGAATTGCTGGAAGGTGAGAAATGTTATCCTGATCTCAAGTCCCTGCCCGAAAGTGTGGACAGCCTGATCATTGCTGTAAAACCTGCGGATACTACCACACTGGTAAAACAATGCCCTGAGGCTGGTATCAAAAGAGTATGGATGCAGAAGGGCGGAGGCAAAGGCTCCTTCTCACAGGAAGGTTATGATTTTTGCCGGGAAAATAATATTGACCTCGTTTATGGGATATGTCCCATGATGTTTTACGGAAAAGGTATGCATGGTTTTCATTTCTGGATTCGCAAAACTTTGGGAAGATTACCAAAAGAATTTACCGCCTGACTTACTTT
>Ga0265297_10010091_pt1 | contig 11958 bp, 4 predicted proteins | sample Munlanlwell13791_FD_192502 | JGI IMG/M metagenome (GOLD analysis project Ga0265297, IMG submission 192502) | Leachate microbial communities from a municipal landfill in Southern Ontario, Canada - Leachate well 137-91 | ecosystem: Engineered > Solid waste > Landfill > Unclassified | place...
CAGGAACGGCATTCGCCCTGTAGACAGCTATATCCGCGGCCTGCAATACTGGATAACCTAAAAAACCGTACGTGGTGAGCTCCCTGCCCTTGATCTCCCTAAGCTGTTCTTTATAGGTCGGGCATCTCTCCACCCATGCAAGCGGCGTTAAGTCCGAGAATACCATGGCAAGCTCTAAATGTTCCGGGACATGCGACTGGACGAATATGACCGACTTTTCTGGATCGAGGCCCGCAGCCACAAAATCCTTAACCATCTCGTAAGAGTTCTCGCGCAGCCCGGCAGGATTCTCATATTCGCTCATCAAGGCGTGCCAATCGGCAACCATATAAAAACAATGATAAGATTCCTGCAGCTTTACCCAATTGCCAAGCGCCCCCACAAGGTGGCCAAGATGGAGCCTTCCCGTAGGGCGCATGCCGCTCAATATCCTCTTCTTCATGGCAAAAAACTTCTTTCTCTTAATTACGGCCTCTTCGTATCAAGCCTTCTAGCAACTTTCTCTATAGCGTATATCTCGATAAGGTCGCCGGTCTTTATATCATCATGCCTATCCAGGCCTATACCGCATTCGAAACCTTCGTTCACCTCTCGCGCGTCATCTTTGAAGCGTTTTAGAGATACCAGCTTGCCTTCATATACTACATTTTTTTCCCGTATCAGTTTTGCTGTGCCTGTCCGCACTATCTTACCCTTGACAACGGAACATCCGGCTATCGTCCCGGCCTTCGTAACCTTGAAGACCTGTTTCACGAGAGCCCTTCCAACGAATACCTCTTTCAGGAACGGCTCAAGCAATCCTTCCATAGCCGCGGTGATATCCTGAAGCGCTTCATATATGATCCCGTATATCTTCGTATCGATGCCTTCCTTCTGAGCAAGCGCCTCGGCGCCGGAATCGACCTTTACGTTAAAGCCTATCACGACGGCATTCGAGACCACCGCAAGCATTATATCGGATTCATTTATATTACCGACATCGGCATGGATGACATTCACCTTAACGTCCTTGGTGCCGAGATCGAACAGCGATTTTTTTATGGCTTCCACGGATCCCTGGACATCGCCCTTGAGAAGGATGTTCAGCTCTTTCACCGCGCCGTCCTTCATCTGCTTATAAAAATCTTCCAGCGTAACCCTTTGCGAGCTCTTGAGCCTCTTGCGGCGAGCCTCGTCCTGCTTAAGCACGGAAAGCGTCTTTGCCTTCTTCTCATCCTTTACCACAAAGAACTCATCCCCGGCCATCGGCACCCCGGAAAGACCAAGTATGCTGACAGGCTTCGACGGAGGGGCATCCGTTATCCGGGTCCCAGTATGATCCATCATCGCTTTGATACGGCCGTAGTGCATCCCGGTCAGCACCATGTCTCCGACCCGCAATGTTCCGTTCTTAACAAGTATGGTTGCTACCGGTCCCTGGCCGCTTGAAAGCCTGCCTTCGATCACGACCCCCCTGGCCCTTAAATTAGGATTGGCCTTTAATTCAAGAAGTTCCGCTTCCAGAAGAAGCATTTCAAGAAGACGCTCCACGCCTTCGCCTGTCTTGGCAGAAACGGGAACAGTTATGGTCTTGCCTCCCCAATCTTCGGGAGTTAATCCAAGCTGACCTAATTGCCCCTTCACCTTCTCCAGGTTCGCGCTCGGAAGATCACATTTATTCAAGGCAACTACTATTGTCACGCCTGCCGCTCTTGCATGGTCGAGCGCCTCTTTGGTCTGCGGCATGACACCATCATCCGCCGCCACTACCAGGACCACTATATCCGTGGCATTCGCGCCCCTGGCCCTCATTGCGGTAAAGGCCTCATGGCCCGGCGTATCTAAAAATGTGACTGATCCGCTCTTTAACTTAACTTCATACGCGCCTATATGCTGTGTTATTCCGCCCTTCTCTTTATCCGCCACCTTGGTCTTACGTATAAAGTCGAGCAGACTAGTCTTACCGTGGTCGACATGTCCCATCATCGTTACTACCGGAGGCCTCAACACAAGATGCAGAATATCCTGTTTATCCTCGAGCTCCTTATGTTCTTTTGCTATCTGATCTTCGATCTTAGCCGGCTTCCTGAACTCTATTCCGTACTCAGTCAGCAGGCTCTGGACTATATCTTCGCCCAGGCCCTGATTTATAGTTGCAAATATATTCTTGGCCATCAACTTAACTATGATCTCATTAGGCTTGATGCCAAGTTTTACGGCCAAGTCTTTTACTGTGATAGGGATGTCGAATTCAAGGATCTTGACCTCTCGCGGCACTTCAACAGGCACCGGTTCCTGCGGCAATTCCTGTGTCTGTGCTGCCGCTGGTTCCGGCATGACAGCAGTTTTATGCGTCTCTACCGGCTTTGGAGGTTCTACGACCTTGGTATGTTCGATCGGCTCTTTTTTAGGTGGAATACTATGTTCTTTTGCAGCAGTAACCGTTTCCGGCTTTGCGGGTGCAGGTTTTACATCTTCCCTGGATGGCTTGCGAACCTCCGCGGGAACTTTCTTCTCAACGACCGGTGCTGCTGGCGTAGGAAGGGCGCTCTTCAATTCTTCCTTAGCCGCGAGCGCTGTTTCAACGGGCTTCTCTTTCTTGGATACTCGCGGCGCCGGCGTCTTTTTCCGCGGGAGAGCAGACACAGCCTTTGCCTCTACCTTCCCGGGCTTATCTTTAACGACAGTGGTCTTAACAGCAACTCTCTTCTTCTTCTCTTTACCGCTGTTCTCGGCAGCGCCCCTTACCTTAGATCCTGATTTTTCTTTGCCTTCTACAGCGGAAGATTTTTTTACCATATCGACCTCTATCTTTTAATGCTTCTGTCTGCTATTCGTTCTTAGCGGATTTTATAATTTTCTCGGCTGTCTTTTCGCCGATGCCTTCCAATTTAACCAGATCTTCAATGCTCAGTTTCTTTATCTTATCTATCGTATCGTAACCGGCCCCGATGAGAATCTTCTTCGTCTTCTCACCCACACCTTCGAGCTTTGAAATATCATCGCCGGATTCCGTCTTGGGCTCCGGCTGAGGCTCAACAGCATCTTCGGCTTTCGCGACCTGGACGACCGGCTGTTTCGCCTTCTCTTCTCGACCACGGATATCCATATCCCATCCAACGAGTTTTGCCGCAAGACGTATGTTCTGGCCGTGTTTTCCTATCCCGATGGAGAGCTGATCATCCGGCACAACAATCTCTATCTTGCTATTGGCCTTATCGACCTTTACTTCCTGTATCTCTACCGGAGAGAGCGCAGCCTTCACATACTCTTTGATATCATCGCTCCACCTTATAATATCGACGCGCTCTCCTTGCAGCTCCCTAACTATATCTTTCACGCGGGAACCTCTCATGCCTACACATGCGCCTACCGCGTCAACCTTGTCATCCTTAGACCATACCGCCAGCTTCGTCCTCTCCCCCGGTTCTCTGGATATCGCCCTGACCTCCACTATGCCCTCGGTTATCTCCGGAACTTCCAGTTCGAACAACTTCTTTACAAATGCCGCGTCCGATCTAGACAATATTATCTGCGGACCATGAGGCGTCTTAGTGACTTCGAGTATATACGCCCTTATCCTGTCCCCCTGCTTATATCTCTCCTTAGGACATTGCTGCGAACGCGGTAATATGGCCTCGGTCTTTCCAAGGTCGATGACTATATCCCCTTTTTCGAATCTGTGCACCGATCCGTTTGTTATAGTACCTATCCTCTTCTGATACTCGTCAAATACTATATCCCTCTCGGCCTCCCTGATCTTCTGTATGATCACTTGCTTGGCCGTCTGGGCCGCTATCCTGCCGAATTCGTCAGATTTGATCTCCTTGCCCTCGCTCAATATGCTTATGGAGCCGTTCGACCTATCTATGGCAACGACGACATCGGCTTCCTTCTTGCCGACGATCTTCCTGGCAGCGCTGGCAAGCGCGGATTCTATGGCCTTAAATAAGATCTCCTTATCTATGCCTTTTTCTCTCTCTATATGCTCTAAAACCGTCAATAATTCTTCGTTCATTATGCACCTCACTCCGATCGTTAATATTTAGAACCTTATCTTCAACCTTGCGCGCGCTATTTTGGCCCGAGGAATAACACTGCTTATGCCGTCCGCCTCTATGACGATACTATCTTTATCCATGCCGATAAGACTTCCTTCGTGCAGCCTTTTATCGTCTATGGGCTCATACAAGCTGATCTCCAGCTCTTTGCCCATTGCGCGCTCAAAATCCCTGTCAGTTATTACAGGCCTATCCAGGCCTGGCGATGAAACCTCCAACGTATAGTGCTCGTCTATAACATTTTCATTGTCAAGCATCTCGCTTAGATAATTATTTATAGCCGCGCATTCGGCTATGGTGATCCCGCCGTCCATATGATCAACTAAAAGACGAAGCACCATGCCGCCCTGTTCACGCTTAAAGCTGGCATCTATGATCTCCATATCCTTAGCTGCCAGGTAATCCTTAAGCAATTCCTGAACCCTATCCAATACTTCCATGGAACCTCCAAAACGTCCGTAGAAGGGCTATTTGACAAAAAAAAATGGGTTTATTGAATTAAACCCACTTTCCCTCCTTAATGAAAAGTATAGATATTTATACTATATTCTATATGGTATGTCAAGAAAAATTTATCAATATAACCATTTTAAGCAGCTACCAGTGTTTTTGCCTGATTTTCGTAAATATCCTTAAGTTCTTCATACCTCATGGGTTCTGCGAGCGGTATCAGCCTTATTATCCTTTCCCCGATCCTTTTAATCAATATTTGCGGATGGTCTTTCGGATCAACATTAATGTTGCCGGCAGTTTTTATTGCAATGGTAAGCATCTCCAGCAATCTCACATAGTCATATCCGGCATAACTCTTCATATCCACTGCCGCAAGAAACGCTCCACGACGGCTGCCGGAAGACCTGATCCCCTCAAAGGTCTTAGACATCAGAGTGCTTTCCGTACCAAGAACTATCACGTCTTCAGATGATACCCCCTCATCTGACATAACATCCGCGATCCGCACCATCAGATCATCCCCGACACCCCTTACAATCCTTACATTATCCAATCCTATCCTTTCCAGATGATCGCCCAATCTGTAAAGTTCAGATAGCAGCGGCTGCATGATTGCCTGCTGTCCCGGGATAACAAGCTTGTTCGCTTCTAGCGCTATAATGATCTTTCTATTCTCTTTTTTTGCAGAATCAGCCTGCATCTTTATTGTATCGGCCAGCATTTCAGCTACACATGTCTGGCTGCTAGCGAAATCTGTCATCTCTGAGGATAATTTACTGTGCGAACCTCGGACAGCTCCCCTTACCCGTTTCGCACCCGCAAAATCATCTCTTCTCAAACCAAGACGCGGATCGTCAAATACCGCCATTAAGGCATCTATATGGCTGCCGTTAAAATAAGGCGCCGTTTTACGTAAGGTGCATGCTGCCAATCCCCATACCTCAAAATGCCCTCTCTGAATAGCATATATATCATCACGCAGAGAATCTATCTGGCTTAGACTAAGCTCTCCTATGGAATTATAGCGGCGCATTATATCGCCGGCTTCTCTGGTTAATATGAACCTTATGGAGTTAATGGCCTTTTGCCGCGTGCTCCACTCCCGCTGAAACCCTACATCCTTTAAGTCAAGCTTAGGGAAAACAACCCTAAGGGCTTCCATATAACTCCCTTTAAAATAAGGTGCGCTTCTGCTAACTAAAGCGGCTCCGATATTCCATATCTCAAAATGTGCTGACGTAATACGGTATACGTCTCTCCTTAAAGATTCGCACTGCAGTTCGTCTAATGCGTCAAAATTATCGTATCTGCGGATTATATCGGGTCTCTCGCGCCGAATAACATATCGAACAGACTCTATCCCTTTATTCTTAGTAGACCAGTCGTTCTGAAATCCTAATCGTTCGAGATCTAATTTAGGGAATACCGCGATCATCACCTCCGATATGCTGCCCTTAAAATACGGGGCTATTTTTTTATCGGTGGCAGCGGATGCCCCCCATAATGACAGGTGCGCACTTGAAATATTATATATTTTACGCCTCAGCAATTCCCTGTCTTTGGTCGTTAAGGTGTCTATGGAATCGTACATCGCCATCACTTGGGGCAATTCCCTGGTCAGGATGAACCGGATCGAATCGAGTCCTTCTTTTTTTGTCTTCCATCTCAGCATGAACCCAAGCGGGTTTAATTTTAATCCGGGAAACACGGCCTGCAATGCATTGATATGGCTGCCTTTGAAGTATGGGGCGTTCCTGCTATTCATAGCGGCACCGATGCCCCACAGCATAAAATCTATAGCGGATATCTTGTATATCTTTCTTCTGAGATCTTCCGTATCAGACACGCTAAGCTCGCTGAGCCCGTCATAACAATCCATTATATCCGGAACGAAACGCCGCATAGAATATCTCACCGACGCCACCCCCTCATCTTCAGTCGACCAATCAGACCTGAACCTATAGCGGCTCAGCTTTAGGTCGGGAAATACTGCCATTATCGCAGCTATGAAGCTTCCGTTAAAATACGGAGCTGTCTTCCTATTCAGAGCTTCGCTGCACTGCCATAGTATCAGATCATGGGCCCTGATAGCGCATACATCGTCCTTCAGCAACTCTACTTGGCGATCATCTAATTGTTTTAAGTTATCATAACGCTCCATGATATCCGGAACTCTTTTGCGGAATAGATAACGCAGCGATCTTACAGCATCATCCTTTGTAGACCAATCGAGTTTAAATCCTAACGGATCAAGATTAAGAAGCGGGAAGACGGCTTTTAAAAGCCCTGCATGACTCCCTCCAAAATAAGGAACATCCCTAATATCAAATGCGTTGACAAGGCCCCAGGCACACAGATCATTATACCTTATACCGTAGACATCTTCTCTCAGCATCTCTACCTCTGCTGCCGGCAGATCGTCAAGACGCTTATAGCGATCCATTATATCGGGTATCTTTTTATTCAAAATAAAGCGAACGGATTCAATGGCCTTATCGTTGCTTGACCAATCAAGCCTGAATCCAAGCGGGTTCAACTCAAGCCTTGGGAATACGAGAATTACGGCATTTATGTAGCTGCCGTTAAAATACGGCACGTCTTTCTGCACAAAGATCCGGCTCATACCCCATAACCTGAGATCACCAGATTTAATACCATATATACTATCTTTTAGCGCCTCTATCTCTTGCGAATCCAAATCATCCAATCTATCATATCTGTCCATCAGGTCCGGCCGGTGTATTTTGAAAGCATCCCTGACATTGGACACAGCTTCTTCCCGCCCATTTTGCCATGTATATTTTTTATAATAGTTATCTATCCTGCCTTTTTTAAAATCTTCCTTTGTCAGATCCATACGGAGATCGTCAAAAACCGCAAGAACCGCTTTCTGATAATCTCCTCCAAAGTACGGACAGATGCGCGTATCGGCAACTGTCCCTAACCCCCAATGTCTCATTACCGACGTTGTAACGGTAGTAACTATATCACGCCTCAATAAGGCCTTCTCCGTATCCGGCATATTTGCCATTCTTGCGTACCTGTTCATAATATCCGGCATCTTGCGTCTAAACACGAACCGGATCGACTCCAGCGCTTTGTCATGGCTGGACCAATCTAACTTAAAACCGGGCCGCTCAAGATGCAGCCTGTAGAATACGGTCATCAAAAAGTCGGAATAGTTGCCTTTAAAATACGGCGCCTTATCGATATCCAAGGCAGCATCAAGCCCCCATGCTTTAAGCTGGGTGGCGGAAATCGCATATATCTGGTCCTCGAGCATCTGCCGCTCAAGGTCCGTAAGGCCGTTGAGACCGTTATACATTTTCATTATTCGCGGGATCTCCCGCTCAAGCACATATATTGCAGACCTCATCCCGGACTCTCTGGTAGACCAGTCCAGCATGAAGCCTTCCCGCTTCAATGGAAGTTTTGGAAAGACCTGAGCAAGTGCCTCAGCATAATTCCCTTTAAAAAACGGAAGCCTCGTTTTGTCAAACAACTTCGACAACCCCCACCCGACAAGCATATCAGAATTTATCGCGTATATGTCACGCATTAAAATTTCCGTTTCCCGGCTGCCCAAGGCATCTAGCTCGTTATATCTCCGGATTATATCGGGTGCCTTCTTTGACAGGACATACCTGATAGAGTTAATGGATTCGTCTTTCGTCTTCCAGGAGAGATCGAAACCTAGAGGATATAATCCTAATTCGGGAAAGGTTGCGATCAGGGCCTTTACATAGCTGCCTTCGAAGAACGGGACAAGCCTCACAATATGCACGTTGGATATTCCCCATGAGTCAAAATCGGCCAGGCTGATCCTGTAGACCTCCTCCCTCAACTCCTCTTTTTCTAAATCCGAAAGAGTGGCAAGAATAGCATATCTATTTAATAGATAAGGCGCACGTCTGCTGAGCACGAACCTGATAGATTCTATGGCCTTCTCGCGGCTCGACCAAATGAATCGGAATCCCAGCGGATTTAAGTTCAACCGGCTAAATACCGCTACCATTGCATCCGGAAAATTATTTTCAAAATAGATGCCGGCTTGATTGCTATGGTAACATAATCCGCAGCTCACGAGGTGCACAGGGCGTATTCTGTATATCTCATCCTCCAGATCCCGGCGCTGCTCTTCGCTCAACTGATCCAGCGCGTTATATCTGCGGATAATATCGGGAAACGCCCTCTTAACGATGAATCTAATCGATTCGATAGCGGCCTCTTTACTAGACCAATCCCGATAGAATCCGCGCTCTTCTAATTCAAGGGCCGGGAATATTTCCATAAGCGCCTTGATGTAACTGCTTTCAAAATATGGCGCCGCACTGGTGGCCGCACTGCCTATGCCCCACATTTTAAAATGCGCTAATTGTATGGCATATACCTTGTCCTGAAGCGCAGTCTTCTCTTCCTCGGTGAGCTTACCTATCTGATCATACTGCGCCATTATATCCGGCACGTTGCGGTAGAGCGCAAATCTTATAGACTCCAAAGCAGACTCTTTCGTCAGCCATGAAGGGCGAAAACCAAATTGGTTCAACCGAAGTTTTGGAAAAACGGATATCAGGGCAATGCCATGGCTGCCTTTAAATTGAGGAACGCATCTGCGGTTTAAAGCGGTCGATAAACCCCAAAGATGGAAATGGCCGGAACTTATTTCGTATATATCATTCTCGAGAGATCGAATCTCATCCGCAGACAGGTTGCTTATATTGTCATAGCGTGAGATTATATCCGGTCTGTATTTTTTAACGGCCTGTCTGACGTGAGCAATCCATCTGCTCTCGCCCAGCGAGCCCTCTTCAGCCACCATCTTCTTCAATGTCTGGAAATTTGACCGGTCTCTTTGATTAAAGCTGTTAAGAATGCCGCTGTTTTCTATCTTATTGATAAAAGCCATGGCAAGTTTCCAGTTCTTGTCTTCAACTATCCGGCCCAGCGTATCTATTATCGACAGGTTCAGCCTCTTGTACGGCGCCATCTCCCGCAGATACTCTTCTTCAGCAATCCCCCTGAACCATTGTCCCTTATCCGGTTCAGGGTGCGGAAGATCCGCCGGCGGGGCCTGGACAGGGACCTCTTCGATCGGACCCGTTCTATCCGCAGGCGTCGGTTTAACTGGTCCGTCATCACTCTTTCGATCCTTCGGTTTGGACAGGTCTTTGTAGCCAAAATTGGCAAGGTCCTCCATATAATCTTCCACAAAAAAGTTTATCCGCCGGTGAGCAGCCTTCATGCCTGCCTTGGCTTCCTGAGCAAATACCGATACCTCTGCCCGGCTTCTTGATCCTGCATAAATTTTATATACGGATGCACAGTAATCCAGCAGAGACTGCTTCATAGCATCACAATCCTCTCCGGAGGGGTCCCGGACAAGTTCGGTAAGCCAATATTTCCGAATAATTATAATTCTCTGCTCCAACAGCCCAATAAGCACGTTTGTGAAATCTTCCGATTGCGCAGCGCCCTTTATTACAGACGCAACGGCCCTATCGCACTTATCTACGCACGATGCCGACTCTTCGATAGTCTCAGATACCAGAGCCATAACACCGGGTCTTTCGTCGGATATGGCAGAGGCTAGCCGGATCGATATCTCATACTCTTTTTTGGCAAGCTCATACATCGCGGAATCAAAATATTTATACCCCCTGGCAAGGCGCTTTCTGGCCTCTATAACTTCGCGCGTAAAGGCAAGGCCTTCGGTATCATCCTCCTCTGACTCTTCAAATGACTCGCGCTCAGGCTCTTCGCTTTGATAAGAAACGTGAAAATCGAATCCCTCATTCCTGGGGGTTTTTTGTTGTATGTAATTACTTATCGCCGTCTCTAAATATTGAAGTCTCTCACCTTGGGGTATGGGGTCTAGTATGCCGGGGTGATGCCTCTCTATATAACGGAGCAACCTATAGGGCTCGTCAATAAAGTCGGAGTTCTTGTCGAGTATGCCATTTATGATCGTCTGTCGCGTGAATTCATCTATACCACCCGATTCGCGGCCAAATACTGGAAAGCCCGGCCTGGCGGGGTCGTCACCATTATTGACAATATCAGATCTTCGTATAAAATCATTTAGCACTTCGAACGCAACATTCTTTCCGGAACCGATCGGAACGAGCGTAGCATAAGCTCCAGCCTGCAAGACAGGACCGAAGAATCTTAAAAAGAGCTCTTCTCCCGTATCGTTGCGTACATACGGAAGATAAAAATCATCTCCATATTTAAATATTCGATTGTAGTCAAAACGGGAAAAATTGATATGCGGCAGGTCGCGCCTGATAAGCTGTATGAGCCCAAACTCTGTTAAATTCAATTCCAGCGACTGACCCACGAGCTGGCAAAGATATATAAATTCAACATCTTCCCTAAAGTTCTCCAACAGCAATTTTTTTGCTTCTTCGTTCTCGTGGATTTGATATGACGATCCTTTCTTCTCTATCCTTACCAATGGAGAGAAACTCGACTCTGGGGAAAGGGCGAAAACATCCCTGGCTTGCAAGGATAGCATTAAAATAATTATGATGCTTATTATTTTATTATATCTACACTTTATATACTTTAACATATTGGAAAAAATTATATCATATGAGGGAAAAGCAAATAAATGATATTACTAAATTTTTTATCCCTTAACAACTGTAGCGCATTTCTATTCTACTTCGATTTTGGATTATTTTTTTAGGCAGGAGATCAAAGCTGACGCTGCTATTAGTTCAATTATTCCAGTTTTTCTATCCTTTACTTCAAGTGATCCGTTGGCCGCATTTTTTGCGCCCACAATTACTTTCGTAGGTATACCTATCAGGTCGGCATCTTTGAATTTTATTCCGGCAGATTCAGATCTGTCATCGAAGAGAACATCGAAACCGCCGGCCCTCAGGTCAGAATAGGCCTTCTCGGCTAGTTCCTTGACCTTGGGGTCATCTATGTTAAGGGCTATGACGAGTATCTCATACGGGGCTATAGACCGCGGCCAGATTATACCGAACTTATCATTACTGGTCTCGATCAGTGTTGAGGCGATACGGTTTACGCCTATGCCGTAACATCCCATGATCATCGGCTTCTCTTTGCCGTCCCTATCCAGGAACATGGCGCCGAGGGTAGCTGAATATTTTGTGCCAAGCTTAAAAGTGTGGCCGACCTCTATCGCGCTCTTCAATTCTATCTTACCGCCGCATGACGGGCACGGATCTTCCGCGGTTATCTTCCTGAAATCGCCGAACTCTTTTACCTGGAAGTCCCTTCCGAGATTAACATTCTTCAGGTGTGCGTCTTTTTTATTGGCGCCGACAATAAAATTCTTCATGCGCTTGATGCTCTCATCGGCCAGGATCCGGCACTTAAGGCCGACCGGGCCTGAAAATCCTATACCTGCGCCGGTAGCGGCCAATATGGCCTTCTCGTCGGCCAGTTCCAATATGGAGCACTTCAAATAGTTCTTCACCTTCGACTCATT
>Ga0265297_10010092_pt1 | contig 11957 bp, 7 predicted proteins | sample Munlanlwell13791_FD_192502 | JGI IMG/M metagenome (GOLD analysis project Ga0265297, IMG submission 192502) | Leachate microbial communities from a municipal landfill in Southern Ontario, Canada - Leachate well 137-91 | ecosystem: Engineered > Solid waste > Landfill > Unclassified | place...
AATGGGTATCGACAGAGATATGGTACAGGTACAACAAAATAATTTCATGAATAATACAAAGGATATTCGATTCGTTCAATTATATCCATTGAAATACAATGTGTTTTTCCATCGAGTATTTGATGGTAACTATTACGATTCATGGCAAGGAACTGGTCCTCACCGCATCTGGGGTGCAGCAGTGATCTTCGTGATTCCTATCTTTCTACCAGAATTTTTCATCTCCATTCCTATTTGGATACCATGGGTGTACCGAGATTTAAATCCAGCACAAGAACCCTATGACATCTCAGGGATGACCTGAAAAATATCTGAAATTGTAGTCTTTTACAGGAGTGATAATTATCCCTTTTTCAGAATTTAACCGGTAAACGCGGGTTCACATCCCTTCCCCTGCATATGAAAGAAAGCAATGATAGGGTTTACAAAGATGATCAATAGTTGTTTAAATTGAATGATTAATAATTCTGTAAAAAACGGTCTTAAGGGGTCAAAAGCCGATTTCTGATATCGTGGTTTTCACGGTGTTTAACAGGAGAAAAAACAGTAAATGGAGCCGACGGGGGGATTGCAACGAAAGGTTGCATTTACTAACGTAATAAAACCAGCTAAAATCGTGTTGAAAAACCATAAATAATAATTTTTTATATAAACGTAGCGGCCAAGCGTTAACCTACCGTTTCGAACCTTTTATAAGAACTTTCCGCATGGATACCTGAATATGTAAGTCTAAACTGGATTCCAATAACAATAGTACGAGGACATTTAATTACTTCAGTAGCCCCACATGGCATTTTAAAAAATTTTAATACGGCGATATTTGCGCTTGAACTTTTTTCTGATTTATCATATGCAGTAACGGTGATCGTATATTGAAAGAGCGTATGCGTGTTCCATCGAGAGAATGAGTCGAGTCTTTTCTTTCGGTTTTCTGGATAAAGGGAGAGACGATTATCGCAGAATCCTCAACAATTTCTGAAATGCTGAGAGGATTTTTTGAAATACTATAGTCTTGAGATTCCCGTTTTTTTTCGGCCTTAGTCTGAGTTGCTATGATCGAGAATGTATACGAATTTATTCCCTCATGACTTAAGAGAAAAATACCTTTCTTGATGTTTTTATGAGTAGTTTGGGAGTTGTGAGTTTTTCTCAGGGGAATCCAGGGTAGAATTCTGGATAACCTTGGAGAAGCCATCGTATGAGGTGGTCATAGAATGTATAGAGTTTGATGATGGTGGGGTTGCAGGTGAGGGCGGTGTCAGGGTCCATGATGGGGAAGTGATCGTGATCGTTGGTGAGAGGATTAGGGAATGTATCGGGGATGATGTAAGGGGTGTCACCAATACCGTCGTGGTTTCGGTCTTTGCCGCGGTAGTCGCTCCAGTAATTGCCCCCGCCGGTGTTGGTGTAGCCGAGATTCCAGTGGTTGAAGTCCTGCCAGGGGTAGACGAGGTAATTGTCGGTGAATGCACTTCGGTGGTTATTAAGAAAGACGTTGTGGTAGAGGAGGTTGTTGTAGCCTTCGAGGAAGGTGATACCAGTACCGGTGTTTTGGCTGATGGTATTATTGCAGATGATGCTGTAGCCGCTGTCTTTGAGGATGATGCCGTCGGTGTTTTTGTGCATGGTGTTGTTGGCGATGAAGCAATGGAAGGCGCCGTCTAAGAGCAGTCCGGTTGTGCAGTCGTGAATGTGGTTGTTTGTGGCGTTGACTGTACTGTGGAGGACGATACCGTTTTCGCAGTTGTCGACGGTGTTTTTGTAGACTTGGCTTGCATACTCTTTGAAAGTTTTTCCACTACAAACGATGCCGTCATTGCAGTTAACGATGATGTTCTGGAAAATAATATGTCGTTTGCCGTGGGTCTCGATTCCTTTGGAACAGTTGGAGATGATGTTACTCCAGACGAGGTCATCATCAGCTCCGCCCTCATCGAAGATCTCAATGCCTATACCACAGCGACGAATAGTGTTCTTGTAGATAGTGTTGAGGTTTGTGCACCAGAGGTGGATGCCGAAGGAGTAAGAGTCTACGATTGTGTTATCATAGAGTGTATTGTGGTGTGCTGGTTTGGCGATGCAGATTCCATTGTTGGTTATATAGTTCTCAAAGATTTTGTTATGGTCAGAGTACATGACTATGCCTGTGTCGGTGAAAGTGTTGCTGAATACAGAGGTATTTGAGGCATCGAGGTAGATGCATATGCCGAAGTTCAGGTGTTCGAAGTCGTTGGATGAGATATTGTTGTTGCATGATTCGACTTCGACACCTCCTAAACAACTTCCTTCTCCTTTTATATGAAAATTGGTGATGATACAGTCGTCTGCATATAGGGTGATGAGATTGATGTTGCAAGCTGGATCATACATGACGATGATGGGTTTTCCGGTACTGGAGCCGTTTCCAAGCTCCATTGGTATCCCTTGTAAGTTGAGTTGTTTATTGCATGTGATATTTTCGCGGTATTCGCCGCTATAGACTTCGATGGTGGTTCCTGCGGTTGCATTGTCGATGGCGTCTTGGATATGGATAAAGTCGCCGTCACCGTCGTCATCGACTGTGAGGACTAGTGATTTTAAATCCGATGCGGGGGTGACAGGCTTCGCGATGCCTGATGGCATCAATAGTAATCCAATGATGATGCAAATGATGAGGGATTCTTTTTTTTTTAGGCTTATTTTCATGTTAGTCACGCTTCTTTTGTTAGTTCTCACATGGACAGGGAGGCAAATCTGTTAAAATCCGTGTTTGTTGATAGGGGTAAAGCCATTGACAATGAGGGTAGATGAGAATGAGGGTGATGATTCCTGCAAAGCCGTATACGACTTGAGATAGTAATAAAAACCCGATGAAATAGATTGCTTCTGCAAGTCCGCATAAAATAAGGCAAAAACTGATCAATATTCCACAGACGATGACTGGCCATCGCAACCAGAGTATATCTAGGATTCTGAGCGCCTCTTGGTATTTCAAGACGACAGCAGGCGATCCTCTACAGAGGTTCTTTATACCTGTGAGCAGGGTGCGGGTTGCTATTAAAATCTGAGGTTTCTTTAGGGATTTCGTTTGTATTGATTTGAGGTTGTTCTCGGTTTTGTTATGAAGCATGGTGAGTGCTTGAGTATGGATCATGCCTTGAAATGAGAGCAGCGTCAAAAATATGGCTGACATTATTGTCGCGAGGAATATCGTCGTTTTCATATCTTCTTTCTCCCTTTTTCAGTTCGACTTCTTACCTTTACCGAATTCGTTTTTACTTTAAAAACTTTATGCTAACTGTTATCAGGACGCATGGAACTAGTTTACAGAGTCCCTCCAGCGGCTTCCGAAACTTTTTTTCCCCTGTTGAATACCCCCTCTTTTTTCAATCTCGCAGGAAGCACTCTAGGTAATATATTTCTCGTAATCGTTTGAGTTAAACTCCAGGTTCAAATCCCTTCCCCTGCACATTTTCTATTTTACAAGAGAATACTTTGGTGAAAATGCATTGAATGTAATTGTGGCTAATAAAAGAGATTTGAACCTATCAATCTTAAAATAATTCCACATATAATGCCAAAATTGTCTCCTGTATTCATGCCCAGACCCAGACAGATTCGGCTCTAAAAATGAGAACTCTAACTTAGAATTTCCTGCTGGTGATTAAATCACGTTTCTTGGTGATGTTAAAAAGATATAGCGGCCAATGATCCATCCCGAGACTGGATACCAAGTAGATTCAATCGTGACGTAGGCCTGAATACGCCCGAACCCTATAAGGCGCTCTGAGGTGACTGTCACGGTTCCCTCGCTATCGATAGAAGGGATGAAACCGAATGCACGGTATGAAACCTGGTGGAAGATTCCACCCGTGATGTACATGGTCCACAGAATGTCCGTGACGGTCTCATTCTCGTTGTTCTCGATGTGAACCTTGAATGCTCTGCCACCATTGAAGGTCGCTGTGAGGTTTCGTGTCAGCTTATGGCCAGATGCGTTGAGCGAGTAGAGAATACCTCCACCACCACCGCGAAAGGGAATGGTGCTGGCTGCGGCCGTGGCGAAGGCACCATCTCGTGTAATGTCCGCCGAGACCAGGAACAAGAACCATGGCCCATGAATGGTAAAGCGTGGATGGGAGTCGTTTCGATCGAAGACGCGGAGTTGATCAACGCTGCCAAACTCGTCACCTTTTGAGGCGACGATGGCTCGTACTCCCGTTCTCGAAAGACGAACATCAATGATTATATCAAACCCATGGCCGTGGCGGGTATTCTCCCAGAGTCTCCCGCTCTGGCTGTCAAATAACACGGTCTTTGTCTGTAATGCTGGGGGTGAGGACATGTTTCCGCAGCACCCAACGATGATGGTTGATCCATCCTCGGAGATATCAACGGAATGTCCGTTTGCGAGGGCACCCCATCCCGCAGGAAGGAACAGTTGTCGCCAGCGCTCATGGTAGTACTGGTTGGTGGCATTCCACTCAAGGACGATGATGGCCATGCTGTTGTTATAGGCAAAACTGACAAGTGTAGAGCCGTCTCCGGAGATTGCCCCTAGGGGGCAATCGCTGGTCCATCTGATGGTCTGAGTTGTCAAGTCCACGAGGCATGCACTGAAAGGATAGGTGACGAGTACGAGAGAACCATCCGTTGAGACGTCAAGGGTAGCGACATAGGCCTGATCTTGAGAATCAAGATAGAGCGGGTAGGAGGTGAGAAGTTCGCCGGTGAAGACGTCGAACTGAAAGATCTGAATAAGGTTGTTCGTGGTATTAGTCGCGGCGAGGATGACACGGGTGCCATCGCCTGAGAGAGCAAAGTTATGTTCCACCAAACCGCCTTGGTAGACGTGGTATGAGAGGGGGATATCGAAGTACCAGTCAGGGATGCTACTGGCGGACGTCCATTTATAGAGTCTTTGAAAGGGCGGCTGCTCTGGCTGGTCTGGGTTGTTTGCTGTAAGCCCGACCAAGACATCGCGTTCTTTGGCAGCATCGACTTGCACATACCCTAAATTGTTGGCAGTATATTGCCAGAGTGGCTGGCCGGATCCTTGGGTCGAATAGAGCTCAAAGCAAACCGGTCCTGGGTAAACATCTAGGATGGAGCCTGTAAAAATATAGGTTCCGTTATTACCGATTGAGACTGCAGGATGACGTGCTGGGAGAATGGTACTCCAGATGATGGGGCCAGAGCCACCATGAGATGAGGGGAGATTTTTGAGGTGAGGCAAAGAAGTGGGCTGTATTGCTGAAGTAACATATATGAGGTAGGCTGGTGAGGTTGAAGGTTGAGTCCTAGCGACTGGAAGCGATGAGCCATAACCAATGATATTGCTCATGGAACTAAGCATAAGAAAAACAACAACCAAGATGCTGATTCCAATCAGAGGTTTCTTATCCATATTGCTTTCCCCCATCGATGATTATTAAACACCGTTCCCCTTTAAAAATATATCCATAACAATAGAGGTTTTATTGAATAAATGTAATTTAAGTGAGGGAAAGCATTGACATGGTTTTAATCAATAATATTCCCATTAGGGTCTGATAAAGTGGGTTAAATTCCTTCCACTGCGTATGAAAGTAAGCAGTGACACGATTTGTAACAAAATTTTTCGTGTAGATAATAGATCTTGATTGTAGGATTAAAGGGGTCAAAAGCCGATTTCTGAAATAGGGTTTTTCACGGTGTTTAACAGGAGAAAAAATAGGAAATGGAGCCGACGGAGGGATTTGGACCCCCGACCTGCTGATTACAAGTCAGCCGCTCAACCGGGCTAAGCTACGTCGGCATGTTTCAAAGCGGTAATATCTAATCCTATATAAAATTCTCTTGGTGCATAGGATTTAATCTTATGAATCGTCACCTCAGTTAAGCGGTACCCCTGCGTTTGAGCGATCGTTTTCAGAAAGGAAATCCGTCCGTCGATATCTTCCTCTCGAATAATATCATAATAATGTACTTTACAGTTGGATGCTGCGATGGAGAGGGCTACTGAAAAAAAGTTATATGCGGAAAACGGAAGGTTCATGATGATCCGGTCTGCTTTTGTTGGTATGATCTTTTCGACATCTTTTGCATCTGCATGGATAACCTCCACGGTCTCAAGGACATGGTTCTGTTTCACGTTCTTTTTTGCTAGCGTGATTGCTACACTGTTTTTATCAATCGCATAGACCCTTCTTGGTCGCGCATGTCGCGCAATCATGATGGAGAAGGGAGCGACCCCGGCGAACAGATCCACCACGATCTCATCAGGTTGTACGAGTGTCGCGATTCTTCTCCTTTCAGAGGCAAGTCTCGGAGAAAAATACGCTGCGGCAACATCAACCTGGAAGGTCAAACCATATTCCGTATGGGTGGTCAGGGTGTGGTTCTCTCCAGCAAGAATCGTCATGGTTCGCGTGCGAAGTTCCCCGGAGACCGGGTCGATCAAACAAACCGTCCGTATGTTTCTATGGGTCTGTAACAGAGCCTCACCGATTTGTCTGCGATATCGAAAAAGAGACTGCGGTAATTTTACCAGGAGAATAGACCCTACGATATCATAGGATGTCGGCAGGTCTCCAACAAGCTTGTGAGGCAGTTTCAGGAGTTCTTTATAGCAACGAGGCTTTCTTGTTCTGACCTCGAAGAATTTAGTAACAACACTATAGTTGGGCAAATCCTTTGGGATCTCCTTCAAAGGAAAATAGATACCTGTTCCATCCTTTATTATCTTAAAATCTTCTTGTAAAAGATTCCGTTCTCTGAGAATTTTCCGTAATGTTTCTGCTTCATTGAGTGGAACACATAAAGCTTTTGTTTTCTTTGTGGTCATTGCACCTGTGATGTATGGGATACCTCAATAAATACTATCCTGAAAAAAGTGAGTCCCGCCTCCCGGATTTGAACCGGGGACCTGCCGGTAACGGCCATAGAGTCTACAGCCGGCCGCTCCAGCCAGACTGAGCTAAGGCGGGGAATCTGGTCTAGCCCACATAATCATAGGTATATTTATTAGTTAAGGTTTCTTTCATTCTGCTTGTTTTGTATGAGGTTTGGTGTGATCGTCTGTCCGAAGTGCAAACAGGTCAAAGCGGTGCAGTTATCCTCAAAGACCACGAAATGCATTCGCTGTGGAACCATACTTACTTTGAAAAAACTAAAGATTTTCTATGAAACTGATTCTCAGGAACAACTCCGACAGATGATCGGTGTCTTGAATGCTGAGATGGAACGCTCAAGTACATATAAGTAAATTTTGTTGAATAAAAAGACACCGAAATGAACCATCATACCAGCCATTAATCTTAATTTTATACCAATAGTTGTTTATAAGATTAGGAAGGAAAATCGTAATGTATATAAACAAGGTAGATATTTACCTCACCTGAGGTCCGGTGAGGACACAGATATAAGTTACCTACATCTACACTAGAGAGGGACTTATAGAGTGGTTCACGGTGTGAACCAGAGTGTTTTACCAGACCATTATGAAGCAATATGCAAGATGAATTTAGGAGGAACAAAAAGATGAAAGGAAACAAAATAATCGCTACCTTGGTAGTAATGGCAATGTTGCTATCAACGCTGGTAGTTTTTAATCAATTAAATATTGTAGATAAAGCTAGTGCACAGCCAGGTGTCGATGAATGGGGAGACGCCACATCGAAACTTGTCTATGGCGTATCATATGCAAAAAATACGATTGAAATAAACACATCAGGTTGGAGCGATACTAGACACTATTTGTACTATCCTACCTATCAATGTTCTACCGCAGGTGGACGTCCTGCCACAGATTTCAATTGGACTGCAATCTTTTTAAATACTGACGGTGATCAAGTATACATCGAGCCTACTGGGGAAGAAGATCTTTTAAATACCAATAATATGGCTATCACGTTCAACCGATCAGGGATGTGGATATTTGATGATAACTCCGATCATTCATCTTTTGATGGGTATCTCTGGGTGAACACCTCAACTGCGTATACCATTAGTGCCATCAATGATTTTACCTATGGTTCAACAGATGATGTGAACATCGAGGTTAAAGAAGATGGGGTCCTGGTGAATTGTCGAATCGCGGTGATAGGACCAGATGGGTCAACCATACTCAATTCAGCGACGGGTGCTGATGTGGTTACGCTTGACTCAGACGAGTTCACGATGGCGGGAGAATATACGGTACGAGCTTATCGAGATTTGGATGAAATTGAAGCTGCATACTACTACTTAGATGAAGATGGTGATGCACCATATGGTCCATTATATGGAAATGGAAGTTACTTTACTGGCCTTGGTCTATATGTCTATGACGATGTTGGTCCCTGGGATCCACCAGAGAAAAACGCAACACAGAAAACATTTACTGTGACAACCGCGAAACCTAATATGGTCGTAGAAGACGACTCTGGGGATACGACTCTTTACTGGGGATATGGGGCCGAGATAAGCATAAATATCACTGAACCTGATGGAACAGGAATCGATGCAGACGAAACAAGTAATCTGTCGTTGCGGGCACCAAACGGAACATTCTATAAGGAAGCAGATTTTCCAGATCTCTCATTTGATTTTTCAAATGACGGTCTAGGAAATTATACCATTACCTTGCCCCAATGGGAAAGTGGTGTGAACGATAATGACTGGAATCTTATTACAGCGGGATACTGGTACGTTGTCTTCGGGTACGATGAGGATAACGATGGTAATGAGGAATGGAATAGCAGTTATGGAGCAATGAATCGACTTACTGTTAAAACAACGACACCACCCGTTCAACTAAGGATACTTGATGATGGCTCTGGTGATGCAACCGATAAAAAAGTCGACATCCCAATGTTTAGCAATGGTAGTGGTATCTTGCCCTTAGAAGTAGAATTCAGTGTAACAGGGAGCAGTATCACAGACGTTGACGGACGATTATACTATGGTGATGATTCCGGAGCTCCGTATAATGAGACTTGGGAAAACTTCGAGGTCACTGGTGATATCCTCTGGCCGGTTGATGACTATAGTTTTACCTATGTCTCTGAAGGAACTTGGACGTTATCGGTTCTTCCAAGCAAACCTGGTGGAAGCTTCACGATAAGCATTGATTGGCCGGGAGATGACAACGGTACTGCCAGTCAAACGATCGACATCGTCAACGGGTCCTTTGTGACGACGAATTTCGATTCCTTTGCTGTCGGTGAAAACGTCACCCTTACCGTGACGGTCAAGGATATGGATCAAGAATCATTAAAGTATGCCACCGTCTCGCTCGTATGGGAAGATTTAGCAAGTCCGATACGAGAGTCAGAGCTTAACGCATTTAATGATACCACCGGAAATAATGGGATTGGAACCGGAAGAAACGGGGAATATACGTTCCTTGTCGATACTGACCAACAAGGAGACTATGCACCAAGATACCTTGCAGTGGCGGTTTACGATCCTTCCAGTAATCTTGCTGGTTACGAAATGATTGATATGACCAAGCGGCATAACATGCAAGTGAATATGACCCCTGTGACTGCTTATGCTGGTGATGCTGTTGAATACGATATCACTGTTACGTTGCTTGAAGGCGGATCCCCTGATGAGGACACCCATAATGGGTTACACGTGATGATTTACAATGAGACTGGAGAAGAAGTCACTGATTCTGAAATTTCAAGTCTTACTACGCCTATTACTAACGATGCTTCAATTACTGATTATGAGATCATCTTAGCCGCTGGAACCTATTATCTCTATGCGTACAATGATACTCATGATAGTCAAGGATATAATGCCACCCTTACCGTAACCAGCTACACGGTGACCTCGTCACCATCAGTACTCGCATGGTTAATCGATGAAGAAACCAACATCACCTTCCAAGTGACCCCTGCAGTCACCGGGACCTTAAAACTCTTAAACATGACCGGTACGAACGGGACCTGGGAAGGGCGAGAAGCCTTTGTCGACGTTGAAGATGGAATCGGTACACTTGAGGAGATTAGTGCGACTGACCTTGGGAACATCACCTATGAGTTTATGCCGTTTGGAGGAGAGTACCGAGATGCTGAAGGTTTACTCCGAGTCACCACGGCAACCGCAGCGCCAAACCCAGCAACCATCTACCTGAACGAACCTACTACGGTAACAATCACGGTTACCCATCCAGCGACCGGTGCTCCCTTGGAGGATGTTCGCGTAGGACTTGATTATGGGAAGTTACTCAATCAGTCGATTCTTGCCAAATTACCCTCAGATGTGCAGACGGACGCAGCGGGTAGAGCAGTATTTTCCATCATGGCAGACGCGAGTGGCGAAGTCATGATCTACATCGAAAACGAGACCGATCCTGACAATGAATTCGTCATCACCGCACAAGCTCGAAAGTCCATGAACATCGTTGTCGATCCATCCGTAAATGAAGCAGGGACCTTCACGGTGAAAGCCTATTCCAATAACGTCCTAATCACCGATACGACGGTAACGTTCACGTTCGACGGGCAAACCTGGCCGACCACAACCGGTGAAGCAACCCTGACAGCACCAACAGTGGCAACCTCATTAACGTACCCGATCACCGCTACCGCTGAGGGATACACCACAGGTGCGGCCGCTGTCATCATGGTATTGAACATCCCGAAACTCATCGTTGTCGTCAGCGGGGAAGTCAAAGCAGGACAAACATTCGTTGTCACCATTGCTGATGATACGGGCAAACCGATCGTCGGTGCAACGGTCAGTTTTGACGCAAAAACCTACACAAGCGATGCAACTGGATCCGCTAAGATCACCGCGCCTTCAACTCCAGGTGACTACACAGTCACGGCAACATTCCCTGGATATGAATCGAGATCAGACACCATAACGGTCACAGAAGGCGGCGGAATCCCCGGATTCGAGCTACTGACACTCATCGCTGCCATCGGGGTAGCGTTCCTGCTCCTCAGACGCAGACGGAACTAAAACCAACACAAAGGGGTATTACCCCCTTTTCTCTCTCTTTTTTAACCATTTTTTTTCAAAACCCTTTTAACCCCCTTGTTTTTATACTCTCATCAGGAGTGAGTGACTCTGAAGGTGAGTATAGTTATCCCAGCGGTCAACGAGGAACGAGGCATCGGGAAAACCATTGATGCGGTCAATAGGACCTATCTCACCAGCAAACACTGGGATCTTGAGATTATCCTGGTCGACGGGAATTCCAAGGATAACACCCGAGAGATTGCAGCAGATAAGGGTGCAGAAGTCATCCTGGAGAAACGCAAAGGCTACGGGAGAGCATATAAAACCGGGCTAGCGCAGGCAACCGGGGATGTGATTGTCACCGGTGATGCGGACGCGACCTATCCTTTTCACCTTATTCACGAATACATTGAATTCCTGCTCGATCAGCACCTTGATTTCCTGACCACGGATCGTTTCGCAGCACTCAAGCATGGGTCGATGTCCCTGAAACACCGGTTTGGGAACCTGACCTTAGCATGGACGCTGCGCATCCTGTTTTTGGTGAATATCCGGGATTCTCAATCGGGTATGTGGATCTTCAAACGAGACGCCTTATCCAAGATACAACCCTTAGAAAGCTTCAATGATGGGATGCCGTTCTCAGAGGAAATTAAAATCGAGATGTTTACGAACAAGCACATTAAAGCAAAAGAGATCCCTTCCACCCTTTCTGCCCGAGAAGGTCAAGTGAAACTCGAAAGCTTCAAGGATGGGATAAAAAACCTCCGATTCCTTTTCAAAAAACGAGTCGCACCTTCGAAGCACCACTGAAACGGAAAAGATATTCAACATCTTCTTTCATCCTTCTTCTTTGAGGTCGACGTATGGATTCTTTGATGACCCTGTGGGTGTTTGTTATCGGATGTTTTTTCGGAGTCATTCTTGGAGTGATACTTTCCTATCGAACGGTGGTCTCACCTTTGCAACATAAAATAACGACTCTCATCGGTCAGGATACACGATATCAGGAGAAAATGAAATATTACCCCTATGACCTG
>Ga0265297_10010093_pt1 | contig 11954 bp, 9 predicted proteins | sample Munlanlwell13791_FD_192502 | JGI IMG/M metagenome (GOLD analysis project Ga0265297, IMG submission 192502) | Leachate microbial communities from a municipal landfill in Southern Ontario, Canada - Leachate well 137-91 | ecosystem: Engineered > Solid waste > Landfill > Unclassified | place...
GTTTCAACCTCTCTACCGGCTCACGATTCATCAATCCGCATCTCGCCCTCCGGAGGCGCGGCGAAGGAGGGTCATCAATCATCATTGCTCGCCGCGCCGCCAGACGCCGGACTACGGACGAATTCATCCGCCGATGGAAATCCCGATGTTATTGGTGTGAATCCTGAATCGCCAGACGGTGGTAAAGCTCTTGGATCGCTGGCCTCGCAAAATGCCTCTATTCCACTGTCACCCTTCAGGGGGATACTGGGTACGACCTCTGTGGACCTCTGTGACCTCTGTGGTAAGACTCCATCTTCTGGCTCTTCCGCATCCTCTTCCGCCCAGGCGAATCCAACCTCTGCGAACACAGTCGGCCTTCAGGCTGATGCTGGGCACGACCTCTGTGGTAATGCTCCGTCTCTTGGCTCCCTCCCAATCATCAATCATCAATCCGCATTCATCAATGCTCGCAAGGCCTCCCTTCCCCTTGCCACCCAAAAAGCCCTCCTCGATGACCTCCGCAAAAGAACCGCAGCCGTCCTGGCTCGGGTCCACAGGGACTTCCCTCAATCCCGCCCGATCCGCTGGGGTTCTCAAGACCCATCCTCTCCATTCGACGAACAAGATGCCGCCGCTCCTGGCTCGGCTTCAGATGGCGTTTGATCAGCGGAACAAAGCCCGCCGTAGGCCCGGCGTAGGAGGGGACGACAGCCGACGGACTACAGACTATTCGGTGTGCATTTCCCGCCTCCCCCCGCCCTCTTGATCACGCGTGATTGCTTCAGATGAATGCACGATATAGGGCTTGACAATTGCCTCACTCAACATTATACTTTGCGTCCGCACCAATTGCCTTGCCTCAGCGAGTAACGAAGTTCCGATCTTTCGGCAGTTTCTTCTCCTGAAAGGGGGCGCTCGTGAGAGGACGTCTTTTGGCTCTCGGGTGCGTCGTTCTTTGCATCGGTTTGTGCCTTGCCTGTGGCGGAACGGCGAGCATTGCCATTAACCCGGACGTTATTTCTGGCGGAGCGTCATCCTTCAAATTGAACGCAGAAGGAAACATCTTGTATTCGTGGGGTGAGAATGGGTACGGTTCGTTGGGACTGGGAGATATCGATGATAGAACCACACCCGTCGTCCTGTCCGCACTGTCCGGCCGAAGCGTGAAGTTTCTTGTCGCTGGCGAGGACTGCGGATTTGCCGTTCTTGCGGACAACAGCGTTTATGCTTGGGGAACGAATGCAGGACAACTCGGTTTTGGAGACTCGACCTACAGGAATACTCCCGAAAGAGTTAGTTCATTTTCTGACCTGACACTACTCTCGCTGTCATCAGGCGTGGCTCACACCCTTGCCCTTGGCATGGATCGACATGTGTATACTTGCGGGCAGGGAGGTGTCGGCCAACTCGGGCTTGGCGATGAAGTCAGCGAGCTTCTATCGCCTCAAGAGGTCCCTGGACTTCCAACCAGCGTTGGCTCTGTAAGCGCGGGCTGGTATGATTGTTACGCTATCTGCACTGACGGATCTCTTTGGGCTTGGGGCGCCAACGGCTTTGGCGAACTCGGCATTGGCGACAGCGCCATCAAGTACTCACCAGTGCTTGTACCGACCTTTGCCCCTTCTGGAGTGGGAGTGACAGCCGTTGCTGGCGGAGAATTCTTTGCGGTGTTCCTCTGCTCAAATGGCTGGGTCTACTCATGCGGAGTCAACGGCGCTGGCGCTCTCGGCCTTGGTCTCACGCCCGGGAACACTCAGAGACTCACGCCGGAACACGTCACTGGGCTATTGTCGGATCAATTCGTGAAAGCCGTTGCTGTGGGAGAATATCACACGCTTGCTCTCACCACAGGCGGTCAAGTCTATTCCTGGGGAGGGAACTTCATGGGTCAATTGGGCTTGGGCGACACAACAGAAAGAAACGTGCCCGTGCTGGTCGAGGCACTGGCGGACAAATTCGTTCTCGCTATCGCGGCAGGGGTCAGCCATTCCTTGGCTCTCTGCTCAGATGGATCCGTATACGCCTGGGGAGGTAACAGTTCCGGCCAGCTTGGCCTCGGTGACACAGAAGACCGGGACACCCCTCAGATCGTGACGTTCCCGTAATTTCCCTTGCACTGCCGCTACACTTATGAACGCCCCGCCCTCGCGGGGCGTTCTTTTGCCGCTACTCGCTCCGCATTTTCTCAGGCAACTGCCCATCCCCTTTTCTGCCTCCGCGTCTGTCGCCGCTGTATGCGTCGGTGGATGACCCTGTGGGTGAGACGGTTTTTGCCCGTTCTTGGCTCGACCTCCGGCCTCCAGCCTAACGCCTCCAGCCTGGCCTCATTGGCTGTTGGCCGCTCTCTTATTCCTCATTGTTCATTCCTCATTGTTCATCTTGCCCTCCATAGGCGCGGCGTAGGAGGGTCCTCATTGCTCGCAACGCCGGACGCCGGACGACGGTCGACGGACGAACTTCATCATTGTTCATTTCCGCCCCGCGTCCTTTCTTTCCCCGGTCGCAGCGGTATAATCAAGATGGAGGCCCTATGCTAAGGTGCAAATTCCTCGGAAAAGGCGAAGGCATCGAGCTCATTGGAGTGCTGGACGAGACTACCTGCGGACAGATCGAAAAGCTGCTGGTCAGCTATAAGACCGGGCAACTTCGGCTGGATATGGCCGGTTTGCAGGAACTGAGGGACGGTGGAATGCGTCCACTAATTCTGGCCTCCAAGCGGCTCAAAAAGGCTGGAGGCGACCTCGTTCTCGCGAATATCCCGCCACATATCCGGGAATTCCTGCACACGGAAGGCTATGACCTTCTCTTGACCCTTGCTTAGGAGCCACAATGCGTGTTGCTTTTTCCGCTCTGCTCTCCCTCTGCCTTGTGATTGCACTTGTCGGCTGCACCCCAAGGGGCGGCAACCACCCCGATACTTCACCCTCCGTAACGCCCCCAACGGCCACCGGGACGCCTGAACCCACTGCCGAGGCAACATCGGTCTCGGTTGAGCGCATGGTCGAATTCAACTACAAACCCGAGCAGTTCAACGATTTGTTCATGCAGCATCCCGTCCAGTTCCTTGGCGGAAACAAGATCGCCATGCTGATCCCCGTCCCGCCCGCCTCGGACACGCCCGACGCGCCCTCCACGGTTCGCCTGGAAGTGCGCAACGGCAAGGAAGTCATCCTGAGCAGGGACCTCGACGCAAACAACTGGAATCTCAGGTGCTCACCCGACCGCTCGACTCTGAGCTGGCTTACATGGAAGAAAGATGCAGGCAAGGAGTTCTGTGCGCTGGTCTCCATCCCGGTAGAGGGAGGAGAGCAAAAGGACATCTGCGCGTTTCCGACCGATGCGGTTGTAACCGACTACGTATGGGGCGACAAACTGACCGTGTACGCCGTCGCCGCATTTGACGAGAGTTTCACTGACATTCGCCTGTACCGGATCGAGTTGGAGAAGCGCGAGCCACTTGAAATGCTTGCATCGAGACAGTTCCCCTACCTTTCGGAACGTGAGGTTCTCCCCATTCCACCGCGGGTAACTTACAGCCCGACCGCCAAGCTGGGCTATTTCGACGCTTGCGGCTGCCTCTTTGCATTTTCGGGCGAGAATGGCAAGGGAGGGATATTCCTTGACGGTGCGGGGCTGTTTTACCTGACAGGCCCGGAGATCTCGGAAAAGGGCGACCGTATGTCGTTTCACACCCTCGCATCGGGCGCTGGATTTGCGGCATGTTGCGAAATGTCGCTCGCTGATGGAAAGTGTTTCACGTACACCGACCGCAGAATGGGCCTGAAAGAGTTTGCCGCGGATGCGGTGATGACCCGCCACAACTTCTATATGGCGCAGAAATACAACACGGATATCGTCTCGACTGGCGGTGGGCTCGTCTCGATAGAGAGCGACAAGGTCGGACAGCAGATTCTCATCAAGGGCGACAAGGACATCCTGTCTCTTGCGGAATGCGGCGATTCCGCTTTCATCACCATCACACCTCGCGGTTATTCCATTTTCCGGTTATCCAAGCTTCGCTTCGACGCGGGATTCCCTTCGCAGCGCTGGTACGCCCAGGAGGTAAAGACAGCCGACAAGTATCCCGATTTCACGTCGCCCGAGTCAACAATCCGCACATACCTGGCTTCATTCAGGCGCGGGGATTCCAGCATCTGGTCAGTATGCAGGCGCGACGATGTCCCGGCGAAGTGGGTCAGCGCTGTCGAGGCGCCGGTAGCCGCGCGCTCACTGAAGCTCATAAGTTGGCTGCGGAACTACAGCTCCTTTACTGCGGTTGCAGGCGGCGAGGAGACGATCTCCCTTGAGGGCACCCTCGAACTTTGTGGCGCGGTGGTCGGCCGCGATCTGTTCACAATGTCAAAGATGGGCGACATGTGGATCATCGAGACAATCAAGGCCGCAGAGGACCTGAAGTAGCGCCCAATGAGATACGCGTGGGGATCTCTGCCGTCGGCAACCAAGTTGCCTCTCTCGCGCGCGGGCATTTTGCTGGCCGTCCTGCTGCTCACATTGCAGTTCGCGGGCTGCGTGCCAGCCTCACCATCCCGGTACCTGACCATTCAACCCTACGAAGGAAAGCTGAAGTCCGATCCGCGAGTGGTGGCCTTCCTCAGGAACGCTGATTCGCTGTACAAGTCCGCCTGTTCGATGGTCGCCGACCGTTTGACTCTCGATCCCACCGAGATCCATCTCAAGATCGTCGTTTCGGACCTGACCACCAAGCCCGAAGAGTACGCTGATGCTATCGTCTTCGCGTCGGCGAGACTGGATCCCGACGCGAAAGGCGTGATTATCGAGTTCTACTCCGAGCCCCTTGCCCTGGACCTGTTCGATCCCAGAAAACTTATGGCCCATGAACTCGTGCATGCGACGTGCAGGCACTTCTTTGGCGGGCTCTATGACCAACAGCCCCCGTGGCTCAAGGAGGGGCTCGCGGTGTACTGCTCGGACCAGGGTGAGGAACGCATCAAGACAATGCTCGCCTACTACACCGCGGGAGCCGGATTCGACACCTTGGTGAACGGCCTCGGCGGAGACCATACATTCAAGGACTATGCCGAAGACTATCTGGCCATCCGGATGCTCGCCAACACTTTCAGCGACAGGGATTTCGCTGGATTCATTCGGGAACTGGCGGCATCGTCAGTCGAAAGCACCCTCCTGAAGTACCTGGACCAGAAGCCCGAGGCATTTGAAACAAGTGTCCGGGAGTTCGCCCTGGCCTTTCTGAGCCGTGAGTACGGAGCCCAGACCGAGAGCTTCCACAAGTTCATCGCCGCGTTGGGCGCAGGGCATGTTGATTCGGCAGCGCGCGAACTCGCTGCTGCCCGGTCGAAAGGGCTTTCCGACTACTGGGAGGGCGAAGCGCGGTTCAGACTCGCCGTCGCACTTGTCATTGCGGAACGCTATGGTGAGGCCATCGATTACCTGGAGCAACTGAAGTCACGATACTCGCGTTCAACCATAAACGCCACACACGCTGACTACTACATCGCCCGGTGCTTTGCCGCGCAAGCGCGCTATAATGAAGCGGAAGGCGAAATAGACCGTTACATCCTCTGTTCGCCATTTTCGAAAATGCTGCGCGGACCGGCACTGGAGCTGAAGATGAACCTGGAGCGCCGCAGGCTGAACTCGGGAACCAATTGATGACCGCGCATAAAGGCAGCTTTTTCAAGACCATGGAAAAATGTGCCCGCTGCGGCCAGTGCCGCAGTGTGTGCCCGGTGTTCGCCCGAACGCTTGACGAGCGTTTTGTGGCTCGCGCGAGGGTGACTCTGGCGGAATCCTACATTAAGGGCGGCGCGTTCAAAACCGCTGATCTGGCCAAACTTGCCTCAACTTGCATCAAATGCTCCCGCTGCTCATGGGTGTGCCCTTCTGGCGTGATGGGCGACGAAGTCACAATGGGGCTCGCGGCCGAACTGGCCAAACGCACCGACAAGCCCGTAATCAGGGCATTCTTCAGAACCGTCGTGATGAACCGCCCTTTGTTTGACGTGTTCATTGCGGGGGCGGCGGCCGCGCAAAAGGCGATGAAACCTCGGCGGGATGGCGTGTTGCGGCACCTCCCCCTGGCCGTAATGGGCAAGACCGAGCTACCACTGATTTCGGGCCAGTCAGCCCTGCAGACGCTGAAAAGACACCGAAAGGGCACCGGGTCGGGGACAGTCGCCCTGTTTCTGGGCTGTGCAATCAACTATGCCTATCCCCGGACTGCCCAGGCAATGTCAGACGTCCTGAATGCCGCCGGATACTCCGTTGTCGTTCCGCGCGACCAGCTCTGCTGCGGAACCCCTGCCCTCACCATGGGGCTCGCGCGGGAGGCCAGGGACATCGCGAAGCGCAATTGCCGGGTGCTGCTCGAATCGAAGGCGGATTTCGTCGTTACGGGCTGCGCAAGCTGTGCCCTGACGTTACGGCGGAACTACCCCGACATACTCGACACGCCTTTGAAGCCCCGGGTGTTTGAATTCACCGAATTTCTCATTGAGCAAGATGCTCTGCCCAAGCACAGCCCCTTTGACGGGCGGCGTCCCCGAGTTGCCTATCACGACCCCTGTCATCTGCGCTACGGGCTGAAGATATCGGATCAGCCGCGCGCGGCAATCAGAGCTTGTGCGGATCTCATCCCCACTGCTGATGAAGACAAGTGTTGCGGCGGCGGCGGGAGTTTCGCGTTCTTCAACCCCGAACTGTCATCGGAACTTGCCCTGATCAAGGTGAAGGGGATCGCGTCCGCGGCGCCCGAGGCGGTGGCAACAACCTGTCCCGGCTGTATGATGCAATTGCGCGAGCATCTGCACCGGGATGGCGTGAGCATTCCGGTCGTCCATGTTGCCGACTTGCTGGTCGGAAGGATTGCCGAATGAGAATCCCGTCGCTTGCCTTTGTGCTGTTTCTGTCTGCTTCGGCCCTTGCCTTGTGCGAAGATGCAGGGCCATCCAATTCTCCCTATTACTCCCGGGAAGGGAACGCAGCCTTGGTATTGCTCGACAAGGCCATTCAATTCCCACGGCCCGCCCTGAGCGCTCCCGAGCTTGTTCAGGTTCTGTCCTGGAACCCGGGATTACGGCTTAGACATTCCTCGTGCGCAGCCGCGTTGCTAACCCCGGCTCAAATGCCGATGGCCGGGATAGGGAACGCCCGGGCAGCCCTCGACACGCTTGTTCCTCTCGGGGTAAAGTGGATTGTGGACTTCGACGGCACAATCCTGCTCTACACCGCAGACGACCCCGTTCTGACGCCCGATGCAAAGGAAGATTTCGGCGATACACCCCCCGCGCAAGGCAACTGGCGAACCGAACTCGCATGGGCAAGAAAGGGGCGGATATCGCTGGCTGCCGAAGAACTTGGGAAGACTATTGACGACTTTGGCTGGCGCTTCAAGTACGCTCCTCTGCTCTGCCCGGACTTCCCCGCGGCGTCTCTCAAGGTAACCCGGGAATACCTCCACGAGCCACTTGGGCAGGTGCTTGATGACATTGTGCGATGCAACGCGGGTGCGGCTCTGCGGGTGATCCCGTGGTGCGGGACGCTGCTGATTCAGCGCGCAACGGGGGGAGGACGGGAACCCGAGCCGGTGGATGCTTCCGTGTGGATGGGAGCCGGGAGCGGAGCCCAGCGCATAGGAGAGTGGCTTAAAGACACCGTGGAAACGCGTGTCGGCAGGCCCGGTCCCTGCGCTCCCTACTTTCTGGAAACCGCGATTTCCGCATCCGGACGCGTCGTGTACTATGATGGCAAGCCGCCTGTCTCTTTTACAGGAGTCCCGACCGGCCGAATCGGCATTGGCACACTGCTGGGATTGGTCCGGGATATGGACGGACTGAAATGCGCGGTCGGTGACAGATGGGTGCTCCTGTTCGCTGGCGATGCACCCGGCGAAATGCTGTCCCGCCTGAAAGAAGCGGAGATGAAATTCATCAACGTCGGAATTCCGTTGAAGACCGGCGAAATGCTGGAAAGTTTTTCCATCGAGGAACTCGACGAGAAAACGGCGACCAAAGTGCGCGAGATGAGCGTGGGAGAGCGTTTGGACCGGCCTTTGCGCGTGGCGCTCCGGCGCGAACCTCTGCGAAGAGCGCTTGCCCGGATAGAGATGAAGGCCTTTTTTCACGTGGTCGGAGACCCAAGAGTTGCGGAAAAACTTGATTTTTGCGTGTTAGAGGGGTATTTTGACTCTGTAGCGGTACGCACAATTCTGGATGTCATCTGCGAGTCTGCAACTTTGAGTTGGTCGATAGACGGGAAAGCACCTCCTCCGGAAACGCGGGACACCAGGTTCGTGATCCGCGTGGGGTTTCCCAGCGACAATTGACGTGGACCACAAAAGCAAGGACGCGGCATTATGGCAGAAGAACAGACTGACAACCAGCCGGTAGCCGAACTGGCCCCGCGAGTTCTCGTTGTCGATGACGATGAGAATTTCCTGAAGCTGGTGAAGAAGTTCCTCGAAGCTCGCGGAATGACCGTGATCGCGGCCCGGAATGCTGACGAGGCGCGGGAGGAGATTCGCAAAGCCACTCCCGAAGTCATTGTCTCCGACCTGATGATGCCCGGCACCAAGGGCGACGCCTTCTGCAGGGAATTGCAGGATGACCCGGTAACTTCGACCATCCCGTTCATCGTGGTCAGCGCGTTGCGCGATCCTGAAATACGAATTTCCAGCTTCGAATACGGCGCCATGGATTTCATCCAGAAGCCGCTGTACATGGACGAACTGGTCGCGAGGATCCTTGCCCAGGTCAAGAAAAGCCGCACCGTTCGCATGCGACTTCTCACCGACGCGCTCACGGGCGTTCGGAATCGCTCATATTTCAACGATGAACTGCCCAGGTTGTTCATGTTGGCCCGGCGCCACAACTGGCCGATATGCATGACCGTGATTGACATCAACAGTTTCAAGAAGATCAACGACACCTACCTGCACTCGTCAGGCGACTACGTTCTTTTCGCCGTTGCGCAGGAGCTTGTGAGGATTTTCCGTTCTACGGATATCGTTCTGCGCCTTGGCGGGGACGAATTCGTGGTGGTTATGCCGGAAACCGGCAAAGAAGTCAGCAAAATCGCAATGACAAGGCTCTTCAAGCGGTTCTCCGACTTCATCGCCTCGCCGAAACCGGATATGAACATCAAGGTGGAACTGTCAGCGGGAGTTTCCGCATTCCCCGAAGACGGCGACACCGTCCAGAAGGTCTTCATAACGGCCGATGCCGCGCTATATAAAGCCAAAGCAACCGGGAAGAACTCTTACGCGATGTGCATACCTGATTCCGAGCCGGAGGTTTTCATTTTCTGAGCCGACTCTTCGGCCCGACCTGATGGCTTCAGTTCGGTTTTGCCGAAAAGTCCGTATGCTTGCACAATGCCCGTGAAAGACTTCTTCCTGCCCGGCGGCCCGTTGAGCGCCGGAATGACCGGCTTTGAAGACCGGCCTGAACAGGTGCGCATGGCCGTCGAGGTCGAGCGCGCGCTTGCCGAAAAGGACACGCTGCTCGTCGAAGCAGGAACCGGCGTAGGCAAATCATTCTCGTACCTGGTTCCCGCTGTCAACTGGACCAATAGCACCGGCGAACGCCTTGTCATCTCAACCCACACCATAACTCTGCAGGAGCAACTGATCGGGAAGGACATTCCCTTCCTGCAGTCGCTCGGTCTCAGCTTCCCGGCCGTTCTGGCCAAGGGTCGCGGCAACTACATCTGCCTGCGCAGGCTTCTCGCAGCTACTTCAAGAGCGGGCAGGTATCTCGATTTCCTGCGGCCTGAGGATTTCCCGTTCCTGAGCCGGATCGAGGACTGGTTCTACAAAACAGGCGACGGCACACTTTCAACGCTTGATTTCGAGGTGCCGCCCCGCGTCTGGGGCAATGTGAGGGTCGAGCGCGACGCGTGTCCGGGCCGCAAATGCCGTTATTACGACGGCTGCCCGTACTTCAGGGACCGCAAGCGCTGGGAAGACGCGCAGATCCTGATAGTCAACCACGCGCTCTTCTTCTCGGACCTGGCACTGCGGATGGGCGACTCGCCCTTGCTCCCCGGCTACGGCGCGGTGGTTTTTGACGAAGCCCACAATATCGAAGAAGTGGCCACCAACCACATCGGGATATCGCTTTCCAAGTCCGAGGTCCTTGGCACCGTCAGGAAGGTGTTCGACGAACGCAGCGGAAAGGGCTTCTTTTCCGCTGACCGCCTCGGCGGGGTACAGCACGGCGCACAGGTGTACGGAGCGGCTGTCGAAGGGTTCTTCAAGAGGCTCGGGGATTTTTGCGGCGACTCGGCACGGCGGGTGTACGAACCAACCGATTTCATTGACCAGACAGCCTCCGTGGCGGAATCACTGGTCTCGGAGATGAGTGCTGCCATCGCTGAGATGCCCGAGGACAGCGACGAGCGGACCGATTCGGGCGCACTGGCTTCGCGCGTGAAGGAAACCGGAGTCGCTATCAGCGTATTCCAGTCGTTTTCCGCCGAGGGCTTTGTGTACTGGGTCGAGGGGCCGCAGGACAACCCGACAATGCACGTCACACCCATCAGCGTTGCCGAGCACCTGAAGAAGCACCTTTGGTCCACGGAGATGCCGCATATCCTGACCTCAGCGACGCTTGCGACATCGAAGACGGCAGGTTGCGCATATATCCGGGGGCGGATTGGGCTCGATGACGGGTGCCGCGAACTGGTTCTGGGGTCACCCTTCGATTACGGTAAATTGGTCAAGCTGTTTATCCCGCGGGACGCCCCCGATCCGTCAGCGAATGCCGAAGAGTACCGCAAGAAGCTGGTGCAATATATCGAGCGGCTTGTCGAGGTGAGCGGTGGAAGAGCCTTCGTGCTGTTCACAAACCTCGGAGATATGAAGTATTGCCACGGAGAGCTTGTCTCCAAGCTCCAGGCCAAAGGTCTTTTGGTCCTGGTTCAGGATGCCGGAATGCCACGAGCCAAGATGCTTGAGGCATTTGCACAGGACGGCCGTGCGGTATTGTTCGGTGTGAGTTCGTTCTGGCAGGGCGTGGATGTGCGGGGTGCGGCTCTGTCCAACGTCATCATTGTCAGGCTGCCGTTCGAGGTTCCGGATCATCCGGTGGTCGAGGCCCGCAGGCAGGAAATCCAGAAGGAAGGCCGCTCGGACTTCAGGGAGTACACGCTGCCCAATGCAATCATTCGGCTGAAGCAGGGATTTGGCAGGCTCGTGAGGACGCGGACCGACAGCGGGATAGTGGCCATCCTCGATGCGCGGATTGTCTCCAAAAGCTACGGCCGCGACTTCCTCTCCGCGCTTCCCCCCTGCCCCATTGTGAAGGACATCGCGGGATTGCCAAAAGCCTCCACCCCTCCAGCGAATCCTGAGAATTAACATCGATAGTCAGGATGAAGAGGATAGGTAGAGAGAATCGGATCTCTGCCCCATAGGGTCATCCACCGCTGCAGCCGAGCAGGCTGGAGACCCTCCTTCGCCACGCCTCCGGAGGGCTGTGCCCGGCCGGAGGCCGGAGGTAGGAAATACCTTGATTTGCGAGGCCAAAGCGCAGACCATTTTTACCACGACCGCTTCGGCGGCGAGGCAGTGAAGCACGAGCCAAACACACGAAAGCGAGCCTTGCCAATCGGCCATCTGGCAAAGACTCCCTAATGTGGATACACAGGATACTCAGGATAACCAGGATAGGAGGGGGCAGATTTCCATTCGCATCACGCCCGAAGGCTGCTAACAGCGGCCTACGAAGGCTTTGACGGGCTTACCCTCTTGCGACCCTGCCTCCTGACCTGAAACGCCACCACGCCTACCATCAGCGCGGCCACCCCGAGCCCCTGTCCCGGGTCAGAAGCATCGCCAGCGGGAGGATTTGCATCTTCGGACGGTTTCGTGCGGACGGGCGGGAGTTTCTGCGGGGGCTTCTGCGGGGTGAAAATCGGCTTGGGGCCGAGATTGTCCGACCTATTGCCTTTCCCGAACTCCTTTGCCATCTCGA
>Ga0265297_10010094_pt1 | contig 11953 bp, 9 predicted proteins | sample Munlanlwell13791_FD_192502 | JGI IMG/M metagenome (GOLD analysis project Ga0265297, IMG submission 192502) | Leachate microbial communities from a municipal landfill in Southern Ontario, Canada - Leachate well 137-91 | ecosystem: Engineered > Solid waste > Landfill > Unclassified | place...
TCAATACTACTTTTGTCTGTCAGGGAAGTACGATGGTCGGAAGAAAAGAGTTCGCCTGCTGGAGTACGCATGGGCCGCAGTCAATAATCAGCGCTATCGCACACTCCTGCAATGTTTTCTTTTATAAAACCGGCCTTCTCATCGGAGCTCAGGCAATGCATGACTATTCGCTTAAATTCGGGTTAGCACATAAGACTCAGATAGAGCTTCCTTATGAATCGGCAGGTTTTATCCCCTCTCCGTTATGGAGAAAAATATATAAATTCAAGAATTGGTTTGACGGGGACACGGCAAATATGGCTATAGGCCAGGGGGATGTGTTGGTAACGCCTTTGCAGATGACGCGCATGATGGCGGTTTTTGCCAATAAGGGCCGCCTGGTTACCCCTTATATTGTCAAAACAATAGACGGCCAGGATGTCTCCAGGCAGCAAAAAAGGATCACAGAGTTTTCTCTGAAAAAGTCTACTATAGATTATATATCTAAAGGTTTAAGGCAGGTAGTGCAGGATCCCGCCGGGACAGCTAATGTGATGTCGGATCTTACTGTGCCAGTTGCCGGCAAGACCGGAACAGCGCAGGCTCCTCCGGGACAGGCACACGCCTGGTTCGTGGGGTTTTTCCCTTATCAAAACCCTAAATTTGTAATGTGCGTATTTTTAGAGCACGGGGGGCCGGGGTATTATTCAAGCGTATTGGCAAAAGAGATAATCATTGAGATGGCCAAGGAAGGTTTAATATGAGAAATTCCAGGATCATCCTGATCTTAGCACTTTTCATTGCCCTGCTTGGTATTTTATCCATTTACAGTTCTACTTACCAGAAAGAAGGCAGCATGTGGCAGTTGATATACAAACGCCAGGTACTTTGGTGTTTTATAGGGTTAGTTTTTTTCCTGGTTATATCGGGGTCCAATTACCGCCGGCTTTGGGATTGGACTTATATTTTATACGGTGTGGTCCTGGGTTTTCTTCTTTTGGTATTTATCCTGGGCTCGATAAGGCTGGGCGCGCAGCGTTGGTTGAGGTTTGCCTGGTTTAATTTCCAGCCTTCGGAGTTCGCAAAGCTCGTAACGGTAATATTCTTAGCAAAATATTTCAGCCGGAAATCCGCCAGCGATATCAATCTATCATCAAACAGTTTCGGGATAGTGCGCGGCCTTTTATTGCCCTTTGCTTTTGTGGCTATCCCGATCGTCTTGATCATGGAACAGCCGGATTTAGGAAGCGCTATGATGATATTTGCTTTGTTCGTCGCCATGCTTTACGCGGCAGGCGTAAAATTAAAGTATATTTTGACTTTTATGATCATGGGTATTTTACCATTGCCGTTTTTATGGAATTTTTTGCGCGATTATCAGAAAGAGCGGCTGATGGTATTTCTTAACCCTAATATCGACCCGTTAGGCGCCGGGTACACCATAATCCAGTCAAAGATCGCTATCGGTAGCGGTAATTTTTTCGGCAAGGGGTGGCTAGCCGGCACGCAGAGCCAGTTGCGTTTTCTTCCGGAGTCACACACCGATTTTATTTTTGCTACTTTTACCGAAGAATGGGGATTACTGGGGGCAGGGGTATTGATTATTTTGTATTATCTTTTGATCAGGCAGGGTTTTATAATCGCGCAAAGGACCCAGGATTCATTCGGCAGGTTATTGGCGTTGGGGATTTCTTTAATGTTAAGTATACAGGTTTCGGTGAACATAGCGATGACTTTGGGGCTTGCGCCGGTAGTGGGGATACCTTTGCCGTTAATGAGTTACGGCGGTTCGTCGGTGGTCATCACTTTTACCGCGCTGGGGATACTGGTCAATATCGATAAGAGAAGGGCCGTATTTTAAAATGACCAATGGCCAATTCCCAATATCCAATGAAATCCCAATTTCCAATGAATCAAATTGGAAATTGAACAATTGGACATTCATTGGGATTTGGATATTGGCGAATTGGTAATTAACTTTTAGTTTAAAATGATATGAATGATATGTCAGGAGATTATCTATTACAAGTAATGAAGCCCGCCCGCTACATCGGCGAGGAGTGGAACGTCTCCCGTAAAGACTTTGCGCCTTGCGAAGTCAAATTCGCCTTGTGTTTCCCCGACCTTTACGAAGTGGGGATGAGCAATTTAGGCGTAAGGATCATTTACGATATATTGAATAAGGAGCCGCAAGTAGTTTGCGAGAGATTCTTCGCTCCGGCTTCTGACATGGAAAATATTTTGCGCTCTCGCCAAGAGGAGATACCTTCTCTTGAGTCAAAAAAGCCGTTAAAAGAATTCGACATCATCGGATTTTCCCTTGGCTCGGAACTGGATTATACAAATGTTTTAAATATCATGGACCTGGGGAATATCCCTTTGACTTCTGTTTCGCGCGATGAGAACTGGCCTTTAGTGGTCGGCGCAGGCCCGTGCGCCCTTAACCCGGAACCCATGCATGCATTCTTTGATTTATTTTTTATCGGAGAGGCAGAGGAAGCGGTTTTAGAGTTCATTGGGCTTTATCAAAAATACAAGAAGCGGTTTAAGAAAGGCGAGGTCAGCAAAGAAGAGTTGTTATTGCTCTTTTCGGGGATCGAAGGGTTTTACGCCCCTTCTTTATATGAAGTAGATTATAATCAAGACGGCTCAATAAAACAATTTAAGCCGAAGGTAAAAGGCGCTTTGCTAAAAATCAGGAAACGTTTTGTAAGAGACCTAAATTCCGCGCCTTTTCCCTGCGACTGGTTAGTCCCGTATATCCAGGTTATTCATGACCGGGTCACTGTAGAGGTCATGCGCGGCTGCCCTAACAGGTGCCGTTTTTGCCAGGCAAGGAGCCAGTATTTTCCTTTAAGGTACAGGGAGGAGAAAAACGTACTGAAGCTCGCCTCGGAACTCATCAAGCGCACGGGTTATGAAGAGATCTCTTTAACGGGCCTGTCGGTAAGCGATTATCCCAAGATAGAGGAGTTGCTGGGAAAGTTGGTGGCTGAGTTTAAGGCAAGGGCAATAGGGATATCTCTTCCGTCGGTAAAAGCCAAGACCATTCTCGGTAATGTTTCCGGGCTCATCGCTACTATAAAAAAGACCGGCCTTACTTTTGCCCCTGAGGCAGGTTCCCAGAGGCTGCGTGAGATTTTAGCAAAGGATTTTAATGAAGAGGAATTCTTCCAGGCCCTCGAAGAGGCATATGCCTTTGGTTATCAGCACGTAAAACTGTATTTCATGGTAGGGTTGCCGGAAGAGGCAGAGAGCGACCTGGAGGCTGTCATTGATTTTGCCGCGCGCGTTTCCGCGGCGCGGCGTAAAACAAATCCCGGGCCGGCGCAGGTAAATGTAAGCGTAAATACTCTCATCCCCAAGCCGCATACGCCTTTTCAATGGCTGGGTATGCGCGATCTGGATTACCAAAAACAAGCCCAAGACCTTCTTAAGGATAAGGCAAGAAGAAACAGAAGAATTGCTTTAAGTTTTCATAACCGCTATATGAGTTTTGTAGAGGGCATACTTTCCCGCGGGGACAGGAAGTTAAGTGAGGTAATACATTACGCTTTTAAGAAAGGCGCCAGGTTCGATGCCTGGAGTAATTATTTCTCTTTTGATATTTGGATGGCAGCCTTTAGAGACGCCAATATTGACCCTGATTTTTATTTAAAAACCAGGCAGACTGATGAGATATTGCCTTGGGATTTTATAGATGTGGGGATAGATAAAGAGGCGCTGAAACAGGAAGCAGAGAAAGTAAAGAAAGTGTTGATATAACAGGGGATAAGTTGTATAATCTACCTTTAAGGTCATAAGATTAATAAGCCGCGTAACCTTAGAATATCGGGGAGGTAAAATGGGTAATAACAAAAACCACAAACGTTCTATGTCTTCCTACAGTTTGAAGCGAAAACTCGTTATCTCCTTTGCCCTCATGTCCATCTTGCCGGTTTTGGTAAGTATGTACCTGGTTTCAAACCATATCTTACCGAAGATGGGGCTGCAATTAGAAGTAGTAGCAGCCATATTTGTCAGTATAGTCATCGCCGTTGCCGGTTTCTTCGTGATAAAACAGATATTTGACCGCATTGTTTCGGTAAGTACCGAGGCAAAATTAATCGCGGCCGGAGATATCACCCGCAGGCTTGACGTAGAGCATCCGGATGAAGTAGGAGACTTAGGAGATGCCTTAAACCAGCTTACGCAGCGCATCCGCACCAACATGGATGAGCTAAAGAACTACAGCGAGAAGACTACCGAGATAAATTTAGAGATCCAGAAGCGCGTGATGGTTTTATCGAGCCTCTTGCAGATAAGTTCGTTGATCTCCCAGGGCGCGAAATTAGAAGATATCCTTAAGCTTACCGTGGAAAAGGCCAGGCTCCTGGCGAACTCCGACGTGGCGTACCTGTTGTTTAGGGAAGAGGCCCAGGAGATCTTTTCCATGAAAATAGCCGAAGGCATCAATTCCACCTATCTTATGAAAGTCACCGTCGGGCCTAAAGATGACCTGTTCGGCAAAGCCATCAAAACAAATAAGCCGCTTGTTTTGGATAAAGAAAACATCCTGCCTGAGGAAGCGGCTTTTAATTTTTATGAGAGGTTCAGGCTGAAAAATACTTTAGCGCTTCCCATATATTTAAGGGGCAAGGTAGCGGCTATCTTAGGCATTGGCAATGCCAGAGAACACTTTTTGTATCATAAGGAAGATTTGGAATTACTGGATATTTTCGCCAAGCAAGTAGCAATAGCGGTTGAAAACGACGTTTTGATGCACAAGGTAGAGAAATTGGAAATAAAAGACGCGCTTACCGGTTTGTATAACGCGGCGTTCATCCGTAGCCGCCTGCAGGAAGAGATCAAAAGGGCGATCACCTATCAACGGCCTTGCGCGCTGATCCTTATTGACCTGGATAATTTTAAGAAATACCAGGAAGGCTTCGGCCTTTTGCTGGCTGAAGGCATATTAAAAAGAATAGGTATCTTAATCAAAGATTCTGTTTCGGATATTGACCGCGTAGCCAGGTTTGGCGACGATGAATTCGCCGTAGTGTTGCCGGAAAAAAACAAGCGCCAGGCGCAGGAGATAGCCGAGGATATCCGCAAGAAAGTGGAGTTTTCTTTCGGCGAAGAGCCGGACCCGAAAAAGAAAGTGACTGTCTCTGCCGGCGTAAGCGAGAATCCTCTGGACGGCGTAGATGCCGAGGAGCTGGTTAATAAGGCCAGGGAGTTAGTAGATGTCGCTAAAAGACAAGGCAGGAACCGCGTTGTGGGTTTTAAGGAGCCAACTACATGCCCGTAAGAAGGATCATTAACAAACAATTAGGCGAGCTGCTTATTGAGCGGGGTATTATCGGCCAGCAGCAATTAGATAAGGCCCTGGCGTTCCAGCAGGAGAAGGGCGGCCTTATCGGTGAGATACTGGTAGATCTGGGCTTTGCCAAGGAAGAGGATATTGCCCAGGCACTTACCGCCCAATACGGTTTTCCATACCTGCCTTTAGGTAATTATGAGATCAATCCCGAAGTAGCCAATATCGTCCCCGGCCGCGTAGCCCGGCAGTACCTGCTTATCCCCATAGATAAAATCGGAAATAATCTGACTGTAGCCATGTCCAACCCGTTGAATATACAGGCAATAGAAGACGTGGAGCTGCTCTCCGGATGCAGCGTGCAGACATTTGTTTCTACTTCATCAGATATCAAAAAGGCAATCTCTAAATATTATAAAGATAAGGAATAATATTTTAATATCTAATGACCAATTTCCAATTTCCAATATCCAATGAAATCCCAATGACCAATGTTCCAATTGGACATTGAATAATTGGACATTCATTGGGATTTGGTTATTGGTGAATTGGAAATTAACTTCTAGTTTTAAGGTTGCCTAAACAATGATTTCCCTAAAAGACCGCCTTATCGAAATACTGATCAATAATAAGCTTCTTAGCGAGCAGCAGCTTAACCAGGCGATTGATGTCCAGAGAGAAAAAGGCGGCAGGCTTAGCGAAATTATCGTCCAGCTGAGATTTGTCAAGGAAAACGAGCTTATTTCAACGCTCAGCGAAGGCCTGGGATTCCCGCTTATTGATTTAAAGCGCTTTAAGATAGATTACGAGATCGTTAAGATCATACCTCCTGATGTTGCCCGCCATTATCAAATAATACCCGTATCTAAAATGGGCGATACGATCACCCTGGCTATGGCCGACCCTTTAAATATCTTTGCCATAGACCATGTCAAGGCCCTTACCGGATACAAAATAAACCCGATCATCTCATCCAGTCAAGATATCCTGCAAACCATAGAGCAGACTTACCCGGATTCTACTAAAGGCGTTATCGACGACCTGGTAAAAGAGATGACTTCTTCAATTGAACTGGTCAAAGAAGAAAGCGAGATCCTGCCTTCTGACCAGGAACTGGACCGCATCAGCCGTGAGGCGCCGGTAATCAAGGTCACGAATATGATACTGGAAGACGCGGTGAAGAAGAAGTCTTCAGATATCCTTATAGAGCCTTTCAGCAAAAAACTGAGGGTGCGTTTCCGCATCGACGGGATATTGCACGAAGAAAAGGCGCCGGGAAAAAGTATGCATGCTTCTATCGTATCGCGCATCAAGGTCATCTCGGACCTGAACATCGCCGAGCACAGGCTCCCGCAGGACGGCCGCTTCAAGGTCAAATTCGGTAACCGCGAGGTGGATTTCCGCGTATCTATTTTACCCTCCAGCCTCGGTGAGAAGGTGGCGCTGCGTATCCTGGATAAAAACCAGGCGATGCTTAATATAGAGAAGCTGGGTTTTAGCGACGATACAATCACAAAACTTAAAAAAGTCTCTAAGCTTCCGCACGGCATGATCCTGGTTACCGGGCCCACAGGAAGCGGTAAGACCACGACGCTTTATTCGGTGCTGAAATTTGTAGACAGCCCGGAAAAAAATATCGTTACCGTAGAAGACCCCGTAGAATACCAGCTGGAAGGAATAAATCAGGTTACCGCGCGGCCTGAGATAAAACTGACTTTTGCCGCGGCACTGCGTTCTATTCTCAGGCAGGACCCTAATATCATTATGATCGGAGAGATCCGCGACTATGAAACAGTGGATATCGCTATAAAGAGCGCCTTAACCGGGCACTTGGTTTTATCTACCTTGCACACTACTACTGCTCCCGGAGCCATTGTGCGCTTGGTGAACATGGGAGTTGAACCGTATTTGATCAATTCTTCTCTTGTGTGCGTGATCGCCCAGCGCCTGGTGCGTAAGATCTGTAATTATTGCAAAGAAAGCTACTTGTTGAAGCCGGAGATTGCCGGTAGCCTGAAATTGGATATGAGCAAGATCAAGAAAGCGGAATTTTTCCGCGGTAAAGGCTGCGCCCAATGTTTTAATACGGGTTACAGCGGAAGGACCGGTATAGCCGAGGTCCTACTTCTTACCCCAAAGATCCGGGAGTTGATCTTGGCGCGTGCCCAGGAACATGAGATAAAAAAACAGGCGCGCGCAGAAGGGATGCACACGTTAAGAGAAGACGGGATGGAGGCGGTATTAAAAGGGCACACTACATTGGAAGAGGTATTGCGCGTCACCGCGCCGGATGAATAAGCTAAAATATGCAGACACTCAAAGAAAATATAATCGAGATATTGCTGGAAAGTAAGCTTGTCTCGCGGGAACAGCTGAATAAGGCGCTGGATGTCCAGAAGGCCAAGGGCATCCCCTTAAGAAGGATCTTGATCGAAGAGAAGGTCCTTTCCGAAGAAATATTGCTCGCCCTTTTTTCAGAGCAGCTGTATGTCCCCACTTTGCATTTAACGAAATATAAATTTGACCCGAACATCGTTGGGTTGATCCCGGAGCGTATGTCCAGGCAGTATAATCTTATTCCGCTTTCCAGGATCGGTAATACCCTGACAGTAGCAATGTCGGATCCCTTAAATATTTTCGCCCTGGACGATTTAAAGACGCTTACCGGCTGCAACATCGATACAGTTTTAAGCCCGGATGATGAGATCGCAAAGGCAATAGAAACTCAGTATCACCCCGAGGTCAAAGACATGCAGCATCTTTTAGATGAAGGCGCGCTTTACTCAGGAGAGGCTCAAACTAAAGATGTAGAAGTGATGAAGGAAGAAGAAATAGAACTGACGAGCGCCATCAAGGAAAGCGAAAAGGCCCCGATAGTAAAGCTTGTGGACCTTATGTTAACGCAGGCATTAAAAAGCAGGGCTTCTGATGTTCACGTTGAGCCGGAGCAGGATTGCCTGCGTATCCGTTACCGCGTTGACGGCTCATTGCACGATATCTTTAAGATCCCCAAGACCAATCAGAACGCGGTACTGGCGCGTTTAAAGATCATCTCTAACCTGGATATCACCGAAAGCCGTGTGCCTCAGGACGGCCGCTTTAAGGTAAAGTTTGAAAGCAGGGAAATTGATTTTCGCGTTTCTAGCCTCCCGACGACATTCGGCCAGAAATTTGTGTTGCGCGCGCTGGATAAGGAGAATCTTTCCATAGGCCTGGATAAGCTGGGTTTTTCCGAATACCCTATGGAGGTCTTTAAGCAGGCCATTGCCAAGCCATTCGGAATGATCCTGGTCACCGGCCCCACAGGCTCGGGTAAATCTACGACTTTGTACTCCGTATTAAACCAGCTGAACACCCCGGAGAAAAATATTATCACCATTGAAGACCCGGTAGAGTACCAGATCGAAGGTATTACCCAGATCCAGGTCAAGCCGGATATCGGCCTGGATTTCGCATCGGGCCTGCGTTCGCTCTTAAGGCAAAGCCCGGATGTCATCATGATCGGCGAGATCAGGGACTCGGATACCGCGGATATCTCCATAAAAGCCGCCCTTACCGGCCAGATCGTGCTTTCTACTTTGCATACCAATGACGCGATCTCCAGCATTTCACGTATTATTGACATGGGGGTAGAGCCGTTTCTGGTAGCTTCAAGCTTGGTGATGCTTTGCGCCCAAAGGCTTTGCCGCAAGATCTGCATGAAATGCAGAAAGCCCATTGAAATACCCAAAGATTTCTTGGAAAAAATAGGCTTTAAAGAAAAGACCATCTTTTATACCGCCTCAGGATGCCAATATTGCAACAACACCGGTTTTTACGGGAGAGTGGCGATTTTGGAAGCGGTTTTAATCGACGACACTATCCGCGAAATGATCATCAGAAGGAAATCCATCGATGAAATTAAAAATTATGCCGTAGAAAAGTGCGGGATGAAGACATTAAGGGATGACGCGTTTTTAAAAGTAAAACAGGAGATGACTACTCTGGATGAGGCGATAAGGATCACTACCGAGGAATAAATATGCCGGAAAACGAAAAGTTGATACAGGGTTTAAAAGAGCGCAACGCGTCTTTAGAAAAACAAAACTCGCTGATGACGCAGAGGATAGAAGAGTCCGCGAAGAACTTGGCCCGGCTTTATGAAGACCTGCGTTCTACATATATGCGCACGATCAAGGTATTGGCGCAGGTCATCGACGCCAGGGACCATTATACGCATAGCCATTCGGAAAACGTGGCTAAGTTCGCGGTAGCTATCGCAGAAGAAATGGGCCTGTCTGCCAAAGAAATTGATTTAATTCGGGATGCCTGCGAGCTCCATGATCTGGGAAAGGTGGGTATCGAAGACAGCATCTTGAGCAAGCCCACAGGTTTAACCCCCGAAGAGTGGGTGCAGGTAAGGCGGCATCCTACGACTGCCGCGAAGATCTTAGAGCCATTGACTTTTTTAGGGGAAGTGATAGAATTGATCAGGCAGCATCATGAACATTATGATGGTTCTGGTTATCCGGAAGGGCGCAAGGGACAGGATATACTTTTAGGGGCGCGCATAATACACCTTGCCGATGCCTATGAGTCTATGCGCTCCGCGCGTTCCTACAGGCAGGTGCCTCTTACTAAAGAGGCGGCAGTAGCAGAGATCATAAAGAATAACGGGACGCAGTTTGACCCTAAAGTAGTTGATGCATTCTTAAAAATAGTGGACCAGCTATGATAACTTACAGTTATACCGCGAAAGATAAAAACGGCCAGACCCTGATGGGCAAGATCGATGCCAATACTGAAGCAGAGGTGGCAGAGGCGTTGCATCAGAAGGAGCTGATAGTCATCTCTATCGAGCAGGAGAAGAAGAAGTTCATTAAAGCCCGGGCAAAAGACAAGAAGATCAAGACTGATGACCTGGTAATTTTCTCGCGACAATTAGCCACCATGATCGATGCCGGTATACCGCTGGTGCATGCCTTGGGGATATTGGCAGAGCAGATAGAGAATAAGGATTTAAGAGGAGTGGTGGTCATGGTACGCCAGGATATTGAGGCGGGGATCAATTTCTGCGACGCCCTGAGCAAGCATCCCAATGTCTTCTCCGACCTTTTTATAAATATGGCGCGCGCGGGAGAGGCATCAGGTATGTTGGATGAGGTTTTAGACAGGCTCGCCAGTTACCTAGAGAAATCAGCTGCCTTAAACAGAAAAATCCGCTCAAGTCTTGTGTATCCCGCGGTGGTAGTGAGCATGGCAGTGATCATCACCGGCGTCTTATTACTTAAGGTCGTGCCTACTTTTAAAGGGATATTTGATATGCTGGGAGGAAAGCTCCCCTTACCTACGCAAATATTGATCATGATAAGCGAAATACTGCAAAAATATTTCCTGGGCGTAGTGGCAGTCTTTGTGGCCGTAGTGATTCTTTTTAAGAAATACATCAGTACGGAAAAGGGCAGGTTTAATTTTGACCAGCAGAAATTAAGAGCTCCGGTAATAGGGATGCTTTTCAGGAAAGTGGCAGTGGCTAAATTCTCCCGTACATTTTCTACTTTGGTTAAATCCGGCGTATCTATATTGAACGCCCTGGATATAGTAAGCAGGACCTCGGGTAACAAGGTAATAGAGAAGGCAGTGCTTAATTGCTCTAAGAGTGTGCGGGAAGGGGAGCAGATATATAAGCCCCTTTCTAAAAGCGGGGTTTTCCCTCCCATGGTGTGCCGCATGATCAGCGTAGGGGAGCAGACCGGGCAGCTGGAAAAGATGCTTTCTAAGATCGCGGATTTCTACGATGAACAGGTAGATACCGCTACCAGCGCCCTGACCAGCATGATAGAGCCCCTGGTGATCGCGTTTTTGGGTATTGTTATAGGCGGGATCGTTATTTCCCTGTTTCTGCCCATCTTTAAGATCACGGAACTGCTCTCTCATTAAGGCTAAATTGCTTTAAGTAAGTAACTATATATAAATTAAAGAAGTTACGTTTCAGCAATAAAGAAAATATATCAAAAAAATACTTGACAAAATATCTTTTTCTGTTATATTTAACATACCCTAGTTAAGGGTAAATTTATCGTGAAGAAGATAAATCAAGCAGTTGACAAATTTGGGTAGTTAGTGCAGGCGACCAAACGGTGCTTTGTAAATTTAAGCGCCTCGGCTTTGAGTCGAGGCGTATTTTTTTGTCTGTTCTTTTGATAATTGAATAGCCAAGTGTGCGAGGCAAAGAAACAAGAGTTTTGAGAGCCATTATACAGACTTCATTCGAAAATTTTTTTCGGAGAGTTTGATCCTGGCTCAGAGTGAACGCTGGCGGCGTGGATTAGGCATGCAAGTCGAGCGATATTTCAGGTGGAGAGGTTGGAGCCGTAAGGCTTTGGCCAATTTGCCTGATTTAGAGCGGCAGATTGGTGAGCAACACGTGAGTAATTTACCTCCAATTCGGGGATAGCCTTACGAAAGTGAGAGTAATACCCGATGTGTTTACGGTGGCGCAAGCCATTGTATGTAAAGGCGGCCCGCAAGGGTTGTTGTTTGGAGATGAGCTCGCGTCCTATCAGCTAGTTGGTAGGGTAATGGCCTACCAAGGCATTTGACGGGTAGCTGGCCTGAGAGGGTGGTCAGCCACACGGGGACTGAGACACTGCCCCGACTCCTACGGGAGGCTGCAGTCGAGGATCTTTAGCAATG